>Ga0210044_10005677_pt1 | contig 16756 bp, 14 predicted proteins | sample CryGey13umfilter_2_FD_183959 | JGI IMG/M metagenome (GOLD analysis project Ga0210044, IMG submission 183959) | Groundwater microbial communities from aquifer in Utah, USA - Crystal Geyser 4/9/14 3 um filter (SPAdes) (version 2) | ecosystem: Environmental > Aquatic > Deep subsurface >...
TGATGAAATTTGGATTTTTGGTGAAATCAGTGACGAGGTTTTGATAGAAATATATTTAGCCAAACGTCTTAATAAACCAATCCATTTCTTTAAAAAGATTGATGGCGAGAAATTTGAAGAAGTGAGACAAGATAGTGTGATTTTAGAAGACGTATCTTCTTGGTTATGGGATTGGGTTAAAGAGGATAAAGTATTGGAACGTTGGCATCCTAGATTGAGGTTCAAGAAATCTTATCCCCTTGTATACCCCGCTTATTCTAAGAGGAACTTTTATTGGCAGATGCATATAAGCCAGTTTTGTTTAGAGAAGAAAAGAGTTCCTCTTAATCCATTCATGCTTTTTAGGTATTTTTTAGGAGATAGTGTTTCCCGGGAGGGAGTTTATCGGGCAAATAGCAATATTGTTGAGATATCTGATGAACTCTGGATTTTTGGTGAAATCAGTGACGGGGTTTTGGATGAAATTAAAATTATAAAAGAACGGGGAGGAAGAATTAAGTACTATAAAATTACAAAATCAAACCCTGTGGTTTTTAGGCAAATTTCGGCCAAGAGTGCTAAGTTCGAGGACGAAAATCTAGAGAAATACCGTCACCTGCTATAAATTAATTTTACTATTTGAGTTATTCAGAGAAGTCTGATATCATACCCAAAGATGTTTACAAGGTTTTGCTTAGAATAGCTTTACTTTGTAAATTATGACAATATGGCATTAACAGGTGACGAAAAGAAAGGCATAATCAAAAAGTTTGCGCGGGAGAAAACCGACACCGGTTCTCCGGAAGTCCAAATTGCGCTTCTTTCGGTCAAAATCGACAAGTTGGTAAAACACTTAAAAGAACATGGCCAAGATGTCCATTCGCGCCGCGGGCTTTTGGGAATGGTAGGAAAAAGAAGGAGACTTCTGTCATACTTAAGAAAAAGAGATGAAGTTCGCTACAAAAAGCTTATCTCACAATTGAAACTTGAAAAGTAACATGGAAGAAAAAATGTCCCGCAGAGCGGGATCTGGCTCTGCCAGAAAAAAGATAGAAAAATCGATTGATCTGGGAGGAAGGAAATTGACTCTCCAAACAGGCGTCTTAGCCGGTCAAGCCTCGGGAGCGGTTTTGGCTTCATATGGGGAAACTGTGGTTTTGGCCACCGTGGTTTCGGCTCCTTTAAAACAGGATATCGGCTATTTTCCTCTCTTTGTTGAATATCAAGAAAGGCTCTATGCCGGAGGAAAAATTAAAGGTAGTCGTTGGGTAAAACGCGAAGGCAGGCCATCGGATGATGAGATTTTGTCAGGCAGATTAATAGACCGGTCTATTCGCCCGCTTTTTCCTAAAAGTTATGAGAAGGAAGTTCAAGTAATGCTGACCGTTCTTTCCGTTGATATGAAAAATGATCCGACGATTGTTGCGTCAATTGCCACCTCGGCGGCGCTTTCGATTTCACCCATTCCCTGGAAAGGCCCGGTGGCAACCTTAAGGATTGGAAAAAAGAACGGTACTTATTTTGTTAACCCCCAAGTTTCGGAGTTGGCATTTTCGGATATGGATTTGATTGTTTCCGTAACCGATAAATCAATCATCATGATTGAAGCCGGAGCCCGGGAGGTTACCGAAGAGAAGATTTTAGAAGGGGTCGAATTTGCTCAAAAGGAGGGTCAGAAAGTTCTTGACCTTATAGGTGAATTTACCAAAGAAGCGGGTAAAGAAAAAGAGCCGGTACCGATTGATAAAATCAGTGAAGACTTAAAATCTAAAATCAAAAAAATTGCGGGAGGTAAAATTCCGGAAATCTTAAAACAAATGGCGGTCCATGAGGGTGGAACCGAAGATATAGAAGAACTTAAAAAGGCTCTTGCCGAAGAACTCGTCGAAGAGAAAACTGACGCTATTTGGAAAGCTCTTGAGGCGATTTTAAGACAGGAATCCCGAAAACTGACTCTTGAGGGCAAACGCGTAGACGGCAGAAAGTTTGATGAGACAAGAAAATTATTTTCCGAAGTAGGAGTTTTGCCCAGGACCCATGGAAGCGCCATTTTTCAAAGAGGCCAAACCCAGGTTTTAACCGTGGCCACTCTTGGCGCACCTTCTTTGGGGCAGTTGATTGAATCCGCCGAAGGCGAGGAATCGAAACATTATCTGCACCATTATTCTATGCCGCCGTTTTCCACCGGGGAGGTAGGCAGAATTGGTTCGCCAAGCCGGCGCGAGATCGGTCACGGGGCTTTGGCCGAGCGGGCGCTTTTCCCGGTGATTCCCGCCGAAGCTGTCTTTCCGTATACCATTAGGTTGGTTTCGGAAGTTTTAAGTTCTAACGGTTCAACCTCTATGGCTGCCACCTGCGGTTCGACTCTGGCTTTAATGGATGCGGGAGTTCCGATTACCGCTCCGGTTTCCGGAATTGCCATGGGCTTGGTGGTCGAGGGAAAAGATTTCGTGATTTTGACCGACATCAACGGTATGGAGGATTATTTAGTCGGGGATATGGATTTCAAAGTAACCGGGACCGAAAAAGGAGTGACCGCTCTTCAGCTGGATGTTAAAACCTTGGATTTGACTACCTTGATTCTGAAAGAAGCCTTTGCTCAAGCCAAAAAAGGGAGAGCGGAGATCTTAAAATCGATTCTGGCAACCTTGCCTTCTGCCCGCGAAAAGGTTTCGCCGCTGGCGCCGAAGATTAAGGTGGTTAAGGTTCCGGTTGAAAAAATCGGGGAGGTCATTGGTCCCGGCGGCAAAATGATTAAGAAAATAATTGCCGAAACCGGGGCGGAGGTCGAGGTTGAGGATGACGGGTCGGTGAATATTTCCGGCATAAATGAGGAAGCGGTGAACCTGGCTGCTTCCCGGGTTGAAGCCTTAGTCAAGGAGGTCAAGCCGGGTGAGATCTATGAGGGCGAGGTTAAAAGGATTCAGCCGTTTGGGGCGTTTATTGAAATACTGCCGGGTAAAGAGGGTATGGTTCATGTTTCGGATATGAGCGAAGGGTTTGTGAAAGATCCCAATGAAGTTGTTTCTTTCGGCCAGAAAGTCAAGGTTAGGGTAAAAGAAATTGATGATTTGGGCAGAATTAATTTGAGTATGAGAATGGATCCTTCAACTGATAGACCGAGAGAACCCCACTTTGTCCCGCATGGCGGGACTTCGCGGGGCAGCGACAGTTTTGGTGGGTCAAGAAGAGATTTTGGTCGTGGGCCAAGAAGAGAGTATTCCTCAAGACCAAGATTTTCGTCCGGCGGACGATCTGGCTTTGCCAGAGACGACCGCAGTTCCGGTCCCCATTTTCCCACCTCAAGACTGGTAAGCGATAAAAAAGACTTCGGGAGGTAGTCTTAAAGTGCTACACTATGAAGTATGCCTGCCACCATCCTGTCGGATATCCAAAAATTAAGCGAGGTCGTTAAAGGAGCGAAAATTCCTGCCAAACTTCAGGAGGAAACTTTGGTCAGGCTGGAGCAATTGGGAAAACTGATGGACTCCCCGACTTTTCTGCCAGAATTTGACCGGGTGAGAAAATACATTGACTGGATTATTTCTTTGCCTTGGGAATTGCGGACTACCGATACTTTAGATTTGGAGAGAATAAAGCAAGTTTTGGACAGCCACCATTTTGGCTTAGACGAGATTAAAGACAGAATTTTGGAGTACATGTCGGTGATGAAACTTAAAAAAGAAAGACATGAGGAGCAAGATTTTTTTAGGGCCCCAATTCTTTGTTTTGTGGGTTTGGTGGGAACCGGCAAAACGACAATTGCCTATTCTATCGCCGAAGCCCTGGGGAGAAAATTTGCCAGAATTCCCTTTGGCGGCATGGGGGACCCCTTGGATTTGAGAGGTTTGTCCCGAATGCACCCGGAAGCCGAACCGGGCAAGATTATTAAAGCTTTAAGGACAACCCAAAGTAAAAATCCGGTCATTCTTTTAGATGAAATTGATAGAGCGACTGATTCCGGCAGGGCGTCAATTATGGGAGTTTTGGTGGAGCTTTTGGATCCGGAACAGAACCATGCCTTTAGTGATTATTACATTGATTTTCCGTTTGATTTATCCGAAGTTTTGTTTATTGCGACAGCCAATAACACCAATAACATCTCCACCGCAGTTTTGGATAGGCTGGAACCTATTTCCATGCCCTCATATACGGATATGGAAAAAATTACCATCGGGATAAGATATGTTCTGCCAAGGGCAATTAAGGCAGCGGGAATTCCCGAGGGAGTGTTGCAGATTGATGAGGCAGTCTGGCCAAATATTGTCAGGCCGTTAGGGTATGATGCCGGGATTAGAACGCTGGAAAGAACGATTGAGGGAATAGTGAGAAAAGCAGCTAAACTTTTGGTTGAGAAAAAGGCAACAACCTTTAAAATAACTCCCGAAAACGTCAAAAACTTTCTGCCTTCCTAAAATGAAAATTGTGGTTATTTCCGATAGCCACGGCAATATTGCCAATTTAAAGTATGTTTTGGGGTTTGCGAAAAAAATTAAAGCTGAAGCGATTATTCACTGTGGGGATTGGGATAATTTAGCCGCGGTTGATACTGTACTTTCGGCGAGAATACCCCTGCACAGTGTGGTTGGTAATGCGGATGTGGATCCGGAAATGGGTAAAAGGTTTGACGAGAAGTTTTTAAAATTTGAAATTGGAGGAAGAAAAATTGGTATTGTTCATGATTTTAAGCACATATCACATAATATCCAATCACTTAATATCCTTTTTTGCGGTCACCGGCATTTTAAAATGGAGAAAATAATAAACGGAGTGAAGGTTATTGCCCCCGGTGCACTGGGCGGCCCCAAGCCCTCATTTGCCGTTTACGATACCGGTACGAATAGGGTGGAATTTTTTGAATTGAAATGAATAAGCTAGAACTGCTTAATGAGCTAAAGGAGAAAATGGAGGTAGATGCAAGTCTGCCTTTGCGGCGTGGGGCAACACAGTTGGTGTTTGGGGTGGGGAATTCTGATTCAGAACTGCTTTTTTGTGGGGAGGGTCCGGGATATTGGGAAGACCAAAAAGGCGAGCCATTTGTCGGCAATGCCGGTAAGCTTTTGGATTCATTACTTCAATCGATTAAACTGCCCCGGCAGGAGGTTTATATTACCAATGTTGTTCATCACCGGCCTCCGGAAAACAGAGATCCTTTGCCGGAAGAGATTGCGGCCTATGGAAAATATCTTGACGAGATAATAGACATTATTGAACCGAAAGTAATTGTGACTTTAGGAAGGTTTTCCATGGCCAAGTTTCTGCCTACGGCCCGGATTAGTGGTGTTCACGGCAGAAAATTTGAGGTAAACTGGAAAGGAAGAAATATTTTCGTGGTGCCGATGTACCATCCGGCTGCGGCTTTAAGAAGCGGCGCGGTTTTAAATGAGATTAAAAATGATTTTCTGAAATTAGCGGATTATTTACAAGAAGTTAAGGATAAAATTGAGGTCAAACAAATGGAATTATGTTGAAATTTATTGCTCTTTCGGGAACGACTGACGTCACCGAGAACTTCTATGTTTATGAGTGTGGTAGTGACCTGATTGTGGTTGACTGCGGGGTGGGTTTTCCGGATCAGGACATGCTGGGAGTAGATTTGGTGATTCCCGATTTTTCCTATGTCAAAGAAAATGCCAGCAAGCTTCGGGGAATCATTATTTCCCACGGTCACGAAGATCACCTGGGCGCGTTACCGTTTTTGCTCAAAGACCTGCCTGCGCAGGCAGGAGTTAAAGCCCCAATTTATGCTACTAAACTGGTGGCCGGGTTTATCGAAGATAAATTCTCCGAATACGGAATAAAAGAACAACCGGTTAAGGTTTTTGATCCGGAAAAAGATGAATTGACTTTAGGCTGTTTTCGGGTAACGCCGTTTCGGGTGGCCCATTCGGTTCCGGACGGGGTGGGCTTTTCAATTGACACGCCGGAGGGTAGGATTTTCCATGTTTCTGACTATAAGTTTGACTGGACGCCGGTTGATAAACGCCCGTTTGACGTGATTAAGCTTGCCTCGCTGGCCTCAAGAGGTGCACTGGCTACGGTTTCGGATTGTTTGGGGTCAACCACTCCGGGATACACCGAAAGTGAAAGAGAAATTGAGGATCGAATCCAGGCCATAGCCGAAAAAGCCAAGGGCCAAGTCTTTTTTTCAACCATCTCCTCTAATATCTCCCGGATTCAGCAGACGCTTAATGTTGCCCAAAGACTGGGCCGGAAGGTGGTGTTTATCGGCCGTTCGATTGAGAAGAAAGCCGAGATTGCCCGGAGACTTGGGTACTTAAGTTATCCGGAGTGGCTTGTAATATCCCCAAAACAGGCAGGAAAAGTTAAAAATGATCAAAAAATTTACATAATTTCGGGAAGCTACGGTCAACCCGGGAGCGCCCTTTATCGGGTGGCTTTAGGTGAGCACAGCTTTCTTAGTATTGGGGAAAACGACACCGTTGTTTTCTCGGCGGATCCGGCTCCACCCGGCTCAAAAGCAAACGTTGACTTTGTTGTGGATAAATTGATTGAGGCCAATGCCGACGTTCACTACTACGATCTTCAGGAAGATTTGCATGTGTCCGGTCATGGCAGCCGGAAAGATATTGAGATGCTTTTTGCCTTAACCAAGCCTAAATATTTTATTCCGATTGGGGGAACAATCAGGTATATGCATGCTTATTCGAAGATTGCCCAGGGTATGGGGGCCAAAAAGAGTGATGTTTTTGAACTTAAGGCCGGGGATTTCGTGGAATTTGCCGACGGGGTCGGCAGACGGGGCGGAACCGTCCCGGTGAAAAATGTTCTGGTGGACGGCTTAGGCATCGGAGATGTCGGCAATGTGGTTTTAAGAGACCGCAAAAACCTTTCCAAAGACGGTATTGTTATCGCGGTTATCCAGGGAGAAACGGTTGATTTGGTGAGCCGTGGTTTTGTTTATGAGAGTAAGAATAGGCAATTTTTGGTCGGGGTCGGGAAGCTGTTGGTTAAAGAGCTTCAGCGTAAGAAGGCGGTCAATTCCAAAGTAATTAAAGATATTGCCGTGGATTTTTTGGAAAGATACTTCTTTGACCAAACCGGCCGCAGGCCGATGATTCTTCCGGTAGTTATTGGAACTTAAATTCATATATAATGTTGCTATGGTGCGTATCAAAAAAAGATTTAACAAGAGATCTTTTCGCCTAAAGCTTAAAAGAAATACTGTTTTTTCTATCGCCCAAATTGTTTTTCTTTCTCTGGCAGGAATTGTCATTATTTCTTTTTCCCGGAGGGGTTCGCTTTTGCTCACCTTTAACGATTTTCTGTTGGCCTATTTTTCCTGGTCAACCATTTTCTTGCCGTTTATTTTTATTTCTCTTGCCTTTTTAATCTCCAAACTGAAAGGGCCTTTAAGTCAGCCTAATGTTTTGGTAGGGGCCTTGCTTTTTTTTATTTCGGTAGCAAGTATCTTTCGGGCCGGAATCTTGGGTCGGAGTGCCTGGGAAGGCATCGCCGGTTTAATTACCGGCCCCGGAGCGTTTATTATCTTTTCCGGAACTTTATTAATCGGGATAATTATCCTTTTTAATACCTCCTTTGATCAGGTTTTGCGTGAGACAACCACCTTTTACTTTAAGTTTAAGAGATATTTTTTGGCCGGCAGGGTTTTTCCCGGTGCGGCCAACTTGCCCCGAGGACCTCTAAAAGTTTCCGGCGGCGAGAAGATTTTCCGGCCGGAAAAATCGGTTTCTAAAGAAGAACCGGGAATTTTGGCGCAGAAGTTGGTTACGAATGTTCCCGGTGAGGAAAAAATCTGGAAATACCCCCCCTTGGATTTATTGGGGGATACCCAGACGGGTAAGGCGGATAGGGGGGATATTAAAGGCAATGCGGCCCAGATTGAAAAAACTCTGGAGTCTTTTGGGATTACGGCCCGCGTAGTTGAGGTTAATTTGGGACCGGCCGTGACCCAGTATGCTTTGGAAGTGGCTCTCGGAACGAAACTTTCCAAAATTACGGCGCTGGAGCGGGATTTGGCTTTGGCGCTGGCCGCCCCTACCGGAACCATTCGGATAGAGGCGCCCATTCCCGGTAAAAGCCTGGTCGGAATTGAGCTTCCCAACCGGGCTCCGGAATTTGTTCCCTTAAAGAAGATGATGGCGTCGGAGGCCATGAAGGGTAATGACTCGAAACTGGCTGTTTCTTTGGGTCTTGACGTTTCCGGTAGACCGATTGTGACCGAAATTGGCCGGATGCCCCATGTTTTAATTGCGGGCCAGACCGGTTCTGGTAAAAGTGTTTGTATTAACGCTTTCCTTTCTTCAATTCTTTTTAGGGCGACACCTTCCGAAGTTAAATTTATTTTGGTTGATCCCAAAAGGGTGGAGTTAACCGTCTATAACGGGATTCCCCATTTGTTAACACCGGTAATTGTTGATCTGGAAAAAGTAATCTCGGCTTTAAGGTGGCTGTTGGCGGAAATGGACAGGCGTTACAAGCTTTTTGCCCAAGCAGGGGCGAGGAATATTGACAGGTATAACGAAATGTCCGGCTTTCAGGCTCTTCCCTACATTGTTTTGGTAATTGACGAGCTGGCCGACATTATTCTTTTTTCGCCGGTTGAGGTCGAAGACTCCATTACCCGGATTGCCCAAATGAGCCGAGCCACTGGGATTCATATGGTTTTGGCAACGCAGCGGCCCTCGGTGGATGTCATTACAGGACTTATTAAGGCTAATATTCCTTGCCGAATTGCTTTTGCTGTTTCCTCACAAGTTGACTCTCGGGTAATCTTAGATCTTCAGGGGGCCGAAAAACTCTTGGGTCGGGGCGATATGCTTTACCTGCCTCCGGAACAGGCTAAACCAATGCGGATTCAGGGAGCCTATATTTCCGAGAAAGAAATAAACAGCCTTGCCGGTTTCTTAAAAGGCCAAGGAGTAGGTCCCCAGTATACTGAAGAGGTAACTGCTATGAGTAAATCCGGCCTGCCTCGACCGGCTGGGGTCAGCGGCGAAATTGATGAATTTTTCAGGGAGGCTGTTAAGGTGGCTTGTCAGTATGACCGAGCTTCGGCCTCGCTTCTGCAGCGGCGTTTGTCAATCGGCTATGCCCGGGCCGCCAGGATTATTGATCAACTGGAAGCGGCCGGAGTGGTGGGGCTTGCTGAAGGTTCCAAGCCTCGGGAAGTTTTGATACAAAACGCAGAAGAATTCTTGGCCAAAACTGCTCCTTAAGGAATGAAAACTGTCGGAGAAATTTTAAGGCAGGCTCGGGAGAGGAAAAAATATTCCCTTAAAAAGGTTCAGTCCAAGACTAAAATTAAAAAGGAATTTATCGAAGCCATCGAAAGATCCAACTGGACCGCCTTGCCGGATTTTCCGGTTGTCTTGGGGTTTGTGAAAAATCTGGCCTCTTTTTTGGGGGTTAATTCGAGAATGGCCGAAGCTTTGCTTAAAAGAGACTATCCGCCCAAAAAACTTTTCATCAATCCCAAGCCGGATGTCGAAAATAAATTTTCCTGGACCCCCAAGTATACTTTTTGGAGCGGGATTTTAATCGTCATTCTGGCTATTTTGGGCTATTTGGGTTTTCAGTACCTGAAATTTAATTCCCCCCCCAGCTTGGAAGTTTCTCAGCCTAAAGAGGGGCTGGTGGTTAATTCCCGGCAAGTCATTATCGAGGGCAAAACCGATCCCGACGCCACCATCAAAGTCAACAATCAGGCTATCTTGGTCGGCGAGGATGGGAGGTTTTCAGGCAAGGTTGAGATTTTTTCAGGTACCAAGGAAATTAGCTTCGAAGCGGTTTCCAGGTCTGGAAAAGAGACCGTGGTTAAGCGTACAATAGTACCTAGTTTCTAGCGCCTGGTGCCTATTTTTATGGACGGGATTCAAAAGTTATTAATAATCGTCATTATTTCTTTAACCGCTCTGCTGATGATTGTGGGAGCCCAGGTGGTCATGGTGATTTTGGATTTAAGGAAGGCGATTAAGCGTTTAAATTCAATTCTGGAAGATGCGATTTTGGGCGGGGGCTTAATCAGACCCGACAAACTCACGGGGGTCTTGGAAATTCTTCGCCGGGGCAAAAAACTCGAATCCCACGGACAAGAAAGTTAAAACAGGGTATAATTTGAGCATGACTTCTAATGAGATTCGAGAGAAATATTTAAAGTTTTTTATAAGTAGTCCGCGGGCCCATCGGGAAATTGTCCCCGCTCCGCTGGTTTTGGAAGGCGACCCGACAACTTTATTTACTTCGGCCGGAATGCAGCCTTTAATTCCGTATTTGAAGGGCAAGGGGCATCCGAAAGGGAAAAGACTGGTAGATTCTCAACCCTCAATTAGACTGCAGGATATTGAGGAAGTTGGGGATAATCGCCACATCACTTATTTTGAAATGTTGGGAAATTGGTCTTTGGGGGATTATTTTAAAAAAGAACAAATTCCCTGGATCTTTGAGTTTTTTACCAAAGAGTTGAACCTTCCCAAAGAAAAACTTTGGGTTTCTGTTTTTGAGGGTTATAAAAATATTCCTAAGGATGAAGAATCGTTTGTCATCTGGAAAAAGTTGGGAATTCCCGAAAGCAGAATCTTTTTTTACGGGGTTAAGAATAATTGGTGGAACCGCGGCGAGCCGTTTGACATGCCTGTTGGGGAAATCGGCGGACCGGACTCTGAAATATTTTTCGACTTTGGATTGTCGCACAATCCTGAATACGGGAGAAAGTGTCACCCGAATTGTAATTGCGGCCGGTTCTTGGAAATCGGCAATTCGGTTTTTATGCAGTATGTTAAAAATGCTGATGGGTCTCTTTCCGAGCTGTCGCAGAAGAATGTCGATTTCGGCGGGGGCTTAGAAAGGATAACCGCAGCGGTAAATAGAGACCCGGATATTTTCAAAATAGACATTTATCAACCGCAGATTAAGGCCTTAGAGATAATTGCTGGAAAGAAATATGGCGAAGGTAAGGCCGAGACAAAAGGTTTTAGAGTAATTGCGGACCATCTTCGGGCAGCAAGCGTAATTGCTAAAGAAGGAGTTGTACCGGGCAATAAACTTCAGGGTTATATCTTGCGTCGGCTGATTCGCCGGGCTGGGGTCAAGATGCACAAACTGCAAATTTCAGCCTCTGATTTAAAAATTTCGGGGACGATCGGGGATGAAATAAATAAATTTGAAAAAATTTTGGCCAGTGGCACCAGGTTGGCACGAAACATGAATATTAAACCCTTTGATCTTTATCAGTCGTACGGGATTCCCTTAGAAATTACTCAGGAAATTTTTGCCCTTCAGGGCCGGAAGATTACAGATAAAGACAGAAAAGAATTTGAAAAGGAATTTAATAAACACCGGGAATCTTCCAGAACCGCCTCGGCCGGAATGTTTAAAGGTGGCCTGGCAGACACCAGCGAAGAGGTGACCAAGTTGCATACGACCACGCATTTATTACATGCATCCTTAAGGAAGGTTTTGGACGAGGGTGTTTCCCAGAAAGGTTCAAATATTACGGCCGAAAGATTAAGATTTGACTTTTCCTATCCTCGAAAATTGACAGACGAGGAGCTAACTCAGGTCGAAGATTTAATTAATCTCCAAATTGTAAAAGATTTGCCCGTAAGTTTCAAAACCATGGACTTGGAGGCGGCAATTAAATTGGGGGCTTTACATTTTTTTGCAGAAAAATACGGGAAGCAAGTGAAGGTCTATTCAATTGGTGATTTTAGTAAAGAAGTTTGCGGCGGCCCCCATGTTACCCGCACCGGTAAGATCGGGCGTGTTAGAATTATTAATCAGGAAAAAACAGGGGCGGATTTAATTAGAATTTATGCTGGGTTGGAAGGAAGATAGGACAAAAGAATATTATTGGGCAGTGGTGATTGAGCCCGGTTCGGTCCAGGCCGGAATTTGGGAAATTGTTGGCTCTAAAGCGGAGGCGGTTTCAATCAGTTCACCCGCTGTTTGGGAAACAGATAAAGAACTGATTGAAGCCACAGATACAGCCCTTTCTTCCTCGGTCCAAACCTTTCCCGAAGATTTTAAAGAACCCTCAAAAGCAGTTTTTGGGGTCCCCACCTCCTGGGTAGAGAAAGGTCAAATTAAAGAAGAAAATTTGACCAAAATTAAAAATATTTGCACTGATCTTTCTCTAGAGCCGACCGGTTTCGTGGTTTTACCTGAAGCGATTGCTCATTTTCTTAAAGTTGAAGAAGGAATTCCTCCCAACGCCGCCATCGTTGGAGTCGGCAAAGACTATCTGGAAATTGCGGTTTTTAAATCAGGGGTTTTGACCGGCAACACGGCCGTGGCTCGAAGTGTTTCGTTTTTTGAAGACATTATTGAGGGTTTTTGCCGGTTTTCGACCAGTGAGAACCCGCCTTCGCGAATTGTGATTTACAACAATAAAGAAGGCGAGCTGGAGGAGATTAAACAGTTACTTGTCAGTTCAGAGTGGGAGGGTCAGGAAAAACTGAAGTTTTTGCATCCCCCGAAAATAGAAATTTTAACTTCGGATAAAAAGGTCTTGGCAACGGCTTTGGCAGGAGCTTCCGAAATCGGAGCGGTGGCCTTAGTCGAGCCCGAAAGCGCCCCTTCTGCCCAAGAGTTGGGTTTTGTCATGGGTGAGGATGTGGCGGCAAAGCCGGAGGCCCAAACCTTCAAAACCCCGCCAGCCCCGGCAACCCCTGTAAAAAAGGAGTTTTCTAAGTTTCATTGGCCAAAATTCCGTTTGCCTAAATTTTATCTGCCCAGAATGTCCGGATCAAAATCCGCGGTGGCGGCCGGAATTTTAATCTCTGCCGCAATTTTATTTTTTGCTTTTGGCTGGCTTTATCCAAAGGCGGAAGTAAAAATTTACGTCAACCCCAAGCGCTTTGAGGAAAAAACTGAAATCTCGATCGATTTGGGAGTGTCCAGCGCCGACCTCGATAAAATGATTATTCCGGGCAAGGTCGTTTCGGTTCAAGTTGCCGGCGAAAAGACTAAATCAACCACCGGGACCAAGAAGATCGGCGATAAAACTAAAGGAACAGTGAATATTCAGAACGGAATGTCAGCGATTCTTGATTTAGCGGCCGGAACAATTTTAACTTCGGCCAACGGTTTAAAATATGGGACTGTCTTGGCAGCTTCTGTTTCGGCAGCCCTTTCCCCCGTAGATCCAGGAACACAGACTGTTGAGATAGCCGCAGCGGATATTGGTGCCGAATACAACCTGGCTAAAGATGAAATTTTCAAGGTAGGCAGTTACCCAAAAGCCGATGTGGATGCAATTGCAACCGCTGATTTAACTGGGGGGTCAAGCCGGGAAATTTCGGCGGTTTCGGCAGATGATGCCAAAAGTCTTCTGGACAGCTTGACCGATGAACTCACCGGTCAAGCTAAGAAGAATCTGTCGGCGGAGGCTCCCCTGGGAGGGATTTTTATCGATGAATCCTTAACGGCAACTGCCTCTTCTAAAGTTTTTAGCAGTAAGGTGGGGGATGAAGCCAGCAACTTAAAGCTTTCTCTGGGTTTAAAAGCTAGTGCCTTGGTTGCGGCCAAAGACGACCTCGTGGCTTTGGCCAAAAAGATTCTGGCCGGGTCAGCCCCTTCGGGATTTAGATTAAATGAGAACAATTTAGGCTTTAATTTTACACGCCTGGAGGCCAACCTGTTTAGTCTAAAAATCGCGGCTGATTTTTTGCCGGATGAGGATCTGGCGGCTCTTACCAAAAAAATATTGGGCAAAAATTCATCTACGGTGGAGACCGAATTTTCCTCGATTCCGGGATTTTCCCGAGCCGAGATAAACATCGAACCGAGGTTTCTTAACCGCTTAAGAATTGTTCCTCTTGTTTCCAAAAACGTTTCTGTAAAAATCACCAGTGAGCGGTAAAAATATGCAAGGTAAGAATAAAAAAGCTTTCTTAAAAATAATTGCCGTTGTTTGGGCAATCTCGGGTATTGTGATTTTAGCCGGAGTGTTAATCCCGATTCTTTCTTACCGGGCTCGTTCGAACGCGGATAGCCGGGAATTAATTAGTCCCATGGGACCGGATTTTACCAAAGCCAGTAATTGGTTTACGGGCGGAGTAACCTCGGAGGCATTTAAGGTTCCCAAAGTTTCTTATTACACCATATCAATTCCTAGGCTGAAGATTGAAGATGCGGTGGTTGCCATCGGCGGGGAGGACCTGGCGAAAAACCTCATTCAATATCCCGGTACCGCCCTGCCGGGGAAAAACGGAAATGCGGTAATTTTTGGCCACTCGGTTTTGCCGATTTTTTACAACCCCAGAGAATATATCTCGATTTTTTCCACCCTGCCTTCCTTAAAAAAGGGCGATGAAGTCTTTATCGAATATGACAATGTTTCCTATACCTATAAAGTGGAAGATGCGTTTGAGGTTTCTCCAACCGACATCCAGGTTCTTCAGCAGGACTCCTCCGACTCTTTTTTGACTTTGATAACCTGTGTTCCGCCGGGAGATCCCAGGAGGCCGAAGCGTTTAATTGTCAGGGCCAGAGTGGTACCGATATGAAAATTCTTGGTATTGATTACGGCAGAAAAAAGATCGGGTTGGCAGTGAGTGGGGGAAAGTTGGCCGAGCCACTGAAAGTGATTCGATATAGAGATATAAAGATATTAAGTGAAAAGCTGCAAAAAATAGTAAAAGAGAACAATATCGAAAAAATAGTCGTTGGAGTTTCGGAAGAGGAAATGGGAGAGGAATCAAAAAAATTTGCTTTAGCCATTAGCCATCAGCCATTAGCTATTGTTGAGACTTTTGACGAAACTCTTTCCACCCATGAAGCCAAAAAGCTTTCGTTGGAGGCCGGGATTTCCCGGGGAAAACGCCGAGGTTTGGAGGATGCATTTGCGGCAGCCGTTATGCTACAATCATATTTAGATAGTTATGTTTAAAGATGTCATTGCTCCGATTCAGGCCTGGCTTTTGTCGCAAGGAAGGTGTGTCGGTTGCGGCAAGGAGTTAACCAACGGCAAGGCCAAAGATTTGGCTGATGGCACCAAAAAAATTTCCTGCAACTGCGGCCGGATTTTTATCTTTGACCCCAAAGTGAAGAAGTACAGGCGCGCCCTTCTGGAAGAGGTTTAGCGGATGAAAAAAATTTCAATTTTTATCTTCTTGGTTGTTCTGGTTTTGGGTCTGGCCGGTCTTTGGTTTTATCAAAACGCCAAGCCGGTGGCAACAACCCTAAATTTTAAAAATTTTTTGATTGTTAGAGGGACCAGCGCCGGCCAAATCGGGACAAATCTGCAAAAAGAGGGTTTGATAAAAAGCGCCGTCGCCTTTAAGCTTTATGTGAGACTGACCGGACTTTCTCAGAAAATTTTGGCCGGGGAGTATGTTCTTTCCTCCAATCTTTCGCTTTTCCGAATCACCGATCAGCTTCTCCAAGGACCGAAAGAGATTTGGGTGACGATTCCTGAGGGCTTAAGGCGGGAAGAAATTGCCCGGAAATTTGCCGCATCGCTGAATAAAGATGAGACTTTTATTCAGGATTTTTTAACTGTTTCAAAAGATAAAGAGGGGTTTTTGTTTCCCGAAACCTATCTTTTTCCCAAAGAGGCAACTGCCCAAAAAATCGTGGAAAAAATGCTGGCCACTTTTGATACAAAAGCGGGTTTAGCGCTAACCAAGGAAAATATTATTCTGGCCTCTTTAGTTGAAAGAGAAACCAAAACCGCAGAAGAAAGGCTAATTGTGGCCGGAATTTTGCAAAACCGGATTAAAATCGGTATGGCTCTGCGGGTTGATGCCACCATTCAGTTTATTAAAGGCAACTGGCAGCCAATCGCTCTTGACGATCGGAAAATCAAATCGCCATATAATACCTACTTAAATCGGGGCCTGCCGCCGGGACCGATTTGCAATCCCGGGTTATCTTCACTTAAGGCCGCCCTTGATCCGTCCGAAACCGAATATTTATATTACCTGCATGATTCGGACGGTGTCATTCACTACGCCAAAACCCTAGAAGAACATAATCGTAACATAAATAAATACATCGGTACTTGACAGAGGTATTTATTTAGCTATAATCCCATCTTAGACGTACTTGTAACGTACGTCGTTTTGTTATCTAATGATTTCCAAAACCACCCGTCGGAACTTCGGTAAAACTGAAAAAAACCTACTCGAATTGAATTTAGCGAAAGTCCAAAAAGAATCTTGGCAATGGTTCTTAACCGAAGGAATTGCGATTGAACTGACCAACGTTTCTCCGATTGACGACTTTACCGGTAAAAATTGGCAGCTTATCTTAGGTCAGCACTCTCTAGAAGAACCCTCGATTTCGCCAATGGTTGCCCAGGAAAAGGGCTTAACTTTTTCTTCGCCTTTAAAAATAACGGCGACTTTAATCAACAAAAGAAGCGGCAAGGAGGTTTCCCAAGAAGTCTTTTTAGGAGACTTGCCCCAAATGACTCCTCAAGGAACATTTATTATCAACGGCATTGAAAGAGCGGTCATTAACCAACTGGTACGTTCTCCCGGGGTGTACTTTTTTCAGGAACTGGATGTTTCTTCTGGCCGGATGCTTTCAAAAGCGGAGGTCAGGCCGCTGCACGGATCCTGGTTGGAGTTTGAGATCAGTCGGGGAGATATCATTTCCGCCAGAATCGACAGAAGGAAAAAAGTTCTGGCTTCAATTTTCTTAAGGGCGTTTGGTCTGGAGAGTGATGAGGAGATTTTTAAGATGTTTGAAAAAGTTGATAAGGACCCGAATCATAAATATCTTCAGGCAACTCTTGCTAAGGACAATACTAAATCCAAGGCTGAGGCGATCTTGGAGATTTACCGCAAAC
>Ga0210044_10005680_pt1 | contig 16751 bp, 10 predicted proteins | sample CryGey13umfilter_2_FD_183959 | JGI IMG/M metagenome (GOLD analysis project Ga0210044, IMG submission 183959) | Groundwater microbial communities from aquifer in Utah, USA - Crystal Geyser 4/9/14 3 um filter (SPAdes) (version 2) | ecosystem: Environmental > Aquatic > Deep subsurface >...
TGGCTCTTTTTTTTACTATTTTTTTATTCATAATCAAGCTACATTACCAAAAAGCAAACAAAGATATAAATGGAACTAAATAAATACAGCAAACAAGTTACACAGGACGATTCACAACCTGCTGCACAAGCAATGCTCCACGCAATCGGACTGAGCAGAGAAGACCTCAATAAGCCTTTTGTAGGAATTGCAAGTACCGGTTATGAGGGAAATCCGTGTAATATGCACCTCAACGACTTGGCAAAAGAAATAAAAAAAGGAACTCAAAATGCAGATTTAGTAGGTTTGATTTATAATACAATAGGTGTGAGTGATGGCATTTCGATGGGAACTTTTGGAATGCGTTTTTCTTTACCTTCTCGTGATGTAATTGCAGATTCTATCGAAATGGTTGTTGAAGCCATGTCTTATGATGCTTTGGTTACTGTTGTGGGGTGTGATAAAAATATGCCAGGAGCTTTGATAGCAATGTTGAGAGTAAATCGTCCGAGTATTTTGGTCTATGGAGGTACAATCGCTTCGGGTTGTCATGAAGGAAAAAAACTAGATATTGTTTCTGCTTTTGAGGCTTGGGGCGAAAAAGTAGCAGGTAAAATGCAACAAGAAGAATATCAAAATGTCATTGAAAAAGCCTGTCCAGGGGCAGGAGCTTGTGGTGGAATGTACACAGCCAACACTATGGCATCTGCGATTGAAGCATTGGGAATGTCTTTACCTTACAACTCTTCAAATCCAGCACTCAGTCAAGACAAAAAAACAGAAAGCATAAAAGCAGGAGAAACTATCCGAATGCTTTTAGAAAAAGACATCAAGCCTAAAGACATTGTAACCAAAAAATCCTTAGAGAATGCAATACGATTGGTTACAATATTAGGAGGTTCTACCAATGCTGTACTTCATTTTTTAGCAATCGCAAAGGCTGCCGAAGTAGAATTTACCTTAGATGATTTTCAAAGAATATCTGATACAACTCCTTTTTTGGCTGACCTTAAACCAAGTGGTAAATATTTGATGGAAGATGTTCATCGTGTAGGTGGAATTCCTGCTGTACTCAAATATTTATTGATGAAAGGATTACTTCACGGAGATTGTCTTACCGTAACTGGAAAAACACTTGCCGAAAATCTACTTGATATACCTGATTTAACAGAAGGACAAGATGTTATCAAGTCCATCGAAAATCCAATTAAAGAAACAGGACATTTACGGATTTTGAAAGGAAATTTATCACCAAATGGTGCAGTAGCCAAAATTACAGGAAAGGAAGGGTTAGTTTTTAAAGGAAAAGCAAAAGTATTCGAATCTGAATTTGAAGCCAATGACGGAATCCGTGATGGAAAAGTTGAAAAAGGAGATGTGATTGTTATCCGATACGAAGGACCAAAAGGAGGGCCGGGAATGCCAGAAATGTTAAAACCAACGGCTGCAATTATGGGAGCAGGATTAGGAAATCATGTTGCTTTGATTACAGATGGTCGTTTTTCAGGAGGAACACACGGTTTTGTAGTTGGACATATTTCGCCAGAAGCACAAGACGGAGGAGCAATCGCACTTGTTCAAAATGGAGATGTAATTACCATTGATGCCATCAAAAATACAATAGAAGTGGCTGTTTCTGATGAAGAAATGAAGCTACGAAAATCAAAATGGAAACAACCAGATTTGAAAATCAAAAAAGGTGTTTTATACAAATATGCAAGAACCGTTTCATGCGCCTCTGAAGGTTGCGTAACAGACGAATTTTAAGTCTTTTTCAAAAATAGTATTTGTGTAGGGAAAATGCATGCATTGTCCCTACTAGAATGAAAATAACAGAGTTTTCTTCTAAAAACTATTTGCGAAAGTTTTAATCCTAAAAAAATAAACCTCAAAGTTAAATCTAAAATAAAACCAAAATGGAAATAGTAGCAAACGAGCAAAAAACACAGCAAAAAAAGCAGGTACAAAAAGCAGAAATAAAAAAACAAGAAAACATAATGAATGGCGCACAAGCTCTTATTCAGTCCTTACTCTGTGAAGATGTAGATTTACTTTTTGGCTATCCAGGGGGAGCTATTATGCCAGTTTATGATGCGCTTTTTGATTTTGAAGATAAATTGACACATATTCTGACAAGACACGAACAAGGAGCTGTCCATGCAGCACAAGGTTATGCACGAGCAACTGGAAAAGTAGGCGTTTGTATGGCTACATCAGGACCGGGAGCAACAAATTTAATCACAGGAATTGCTGATGCTCAGTTAGATTCAACGCCTTTAGTTTGTATTACTGGACAGGTTGCTAGTCATTTATTGGGTACAGATGCCTTTCAAGAAATCGATATTATTGGTATTTCGTTACCGATTACGAAGTGGAGTTTTCAAGTTACGAAAGCCGAAGAAATTCCGTTGGCGATTGCTAAGGCTTTTTATATTGCAAGGTCTGGAAAACCTGGTCCTGTTTTGATTGATATTACAAAAGATGCACAGTTTGGTCAATGTGATTTCAAGTATGAGCATTTCAAAGGAATGCGTAGTTATTTACCTAAAAATGAATTGAATTTTGAAAAGGTAAGAAAAGCTGCTCAGTTAATAAATGAAGCAAAAAAACCATTTGTTTTATTCGGACAAGGTGTAATTATTTCAGAAGCTGAAAAAGAATTTAAACAGTTTATCGAAAAAGCAGGAATTCCAGCTGCTTGGACAATTTTAGGACTTTCTGCCTTAGAATCTGACCACGAGCTTAATGTCGGCATGTTAGGAATGCACGGAAATTATGCTCCCAACAAATTGACAAACGAATGTGATGTTTTGATTGCTGTCGGAATGCGATTTGATGACCGAGTTACAGGTGATTTGTCAAGATATGCCAAACAAGCAAAGGTTATTCATCTGGAAATTGACCCTGCCGAAATAGATAAAAATGTAAAAACAGATGTCGCTCTTCTTGGAGATGCGAAAGAATCTTTAGTTGCATTGACTAAGTTGATTACCAAAAATTCACATATAGAATGGCTGACTAAATTTAGAGAATTGGAGCAAGAAGAATACAATGTAGTCATCAATAAAGAATTGAATCCAACTTCGCCAATTTTGACAATGGGAGAAGTAATGGAACAAATAAACCTCAAATCTGACCACAAAAATATCATTGTAACCGATGTAGGACAACATCAAATGGTCGCTTGTCGTTATGCAAAATTCCAACAAACTCGTTCTATGATTACCTCTGGAGGCTTAGGAACAATGGGTTTTTGTCTTCCTGCTGCTATTGGTGCTAAAATGGGTAAACCTGAAAGTCAAGTAATAGGAATTATTGGCGATGGTGGTTTTCAAATGAATATTCAAGAACTGGGAGTTATTTTTCAAAATAAAACACCTGTTAAAATTGTCGTACTTAATAATGAGTATTTGGGAATGGTAAGACAATGGCAAGAGCTTTTCTTTGAAAAACGATATGCTTCAACAACTATGATAAATCCTGATTTTCAAACGATTGTAAAAGGCTATGGAATAAAAACGAAGAAAGTTGAGAAAAGAGAAGATTTGGCTGCTGCTATTGAAGAAATGCTCAATTATGAAGAAGCCTATTTTTTGGAAGTCATGGTAGGCAAAGAACACAATGTTTTTCCAATGATTTCGACAGGTTCTTCTGTGTCTGATATACGTTTGAAATAAACATTTTACCTAAATTTAAAATTCATTTAAAATTCATTTTGATATGAAAAATAGATATACACTCTCCGTCTTTACAGAAGATGTTGTTGGAATATTAAGTAGAGTAAATGGCGTTTTTACTCGTCGTAAAATCAATATAGAAAGTATTGCAGCTTCGGAAAGCGAAATCAAAGATATTTATCGATATACGATGGTTGTTGAGGTAACTGAAGAAGAAATTAAAAAAATTGCGCTTCAAATTGAAAAACAAATTGAAGTGATTAAAGCAACGTATTACCTTGATTCAGAAATTGTCTATCAAGAAATTGCTTTATACAAAATAGCAAATGCAGCTTTGTTTGCTGGTGGAAATGTAGAAGAAATTATGAGAAGACATCACGCCAGAATTTTGAGTGTCGAAAAAGAATTTACGGTCATAGAAAAAACAGGACATCAAGAAGAAACGCAACACCTTTTTGAAGAACTAGAACCTTACGGAATACTAGAATTTGTGAGGTCAGGACGAGTTGCCATTTCTAAACCTATGGACACTTTATCTTCTCTTGTCAATAAATTAGACACTTTAGCAGAAGAAGCTAAGTAAAACAGAAAAGATATTGAGTAGGGAAAAGGCAAGCCTTTTCCCTACAAATACAATCATTTTATTCTAAAAAAACAATCATCTGATTATCAGTATTTAAACTATCAACTATAAAAAAACATGAAAAATTATTTCAATTCATTATCATTAAGAGAACAATTAGAACAATTAGGAAAGTGCGATTTTATGGACGCTAAAGAATTTGAAAATGGCGTTCAAAAATTAGAAGGAAAAAAAATTGTAATTATTGGTTGTGGGGCGCAAGGTCTCAATCAAGGTTTAAATTTAAGAGATTCTGGGTTGGACGTTTCTTATGCCTTACGTGATGAAGCCATTGCTCAAAAAAGAACTTCTTATCAAAATGCAAGTGCAGAAAGTTTTAAGATTGGTAATTACCAAGAAATGATTCCTTCGGCTGATTTAGTTATCAATTTGACACCAGACAAACAGCATACCGACGTAGTGAGTAAAGTAATGCCACTCATGAAAAAAGGTGCAACACTTTCTTACTCTCACGGATTTAATATTGTGGAAGAAGGAATGAAAATCCGTGAAGATTTGACTGTAATCATGGTTGCCCCAAAATCCCCAGGTACGGAAGTAAGAGAAGAATTTAAACGTGGTTTTGGTGTACCTACTTTGATTGCCGTTCATCCAGAAAATGACCCTCAAAATGAAGGTTTTGAAATTGTAAAAGCCTATGCAGTTGCTACTGGTGGACACAAAGCAGGGGTTTTGAACTCTTCATTTGTGGCAGAAGTCAAGTCGGATTTGATGGGAGAACAGACTATATTATGTGGAGTTTTGCAAACGGCTTCTATTTTGTGTTTTGATAAAATGGTAGAAAAAGGAATTGATGCAAAATACGCAGCAAAATTAGTTCAATACGGTTGGGAAACACTTACAGAAGCCTTAAAACATGGAGGACTAACCAATATGATGGACAGACTTTCCAATCCTGCTAAAATTGAAGCCTATAAATTAGCCGATGAATTGAAAGAAATTATGTTTCCTTTGTTCAATAAGCATCTTGATGATATTATGTCAGGCGAATTTTCCAAAACAATGATGGAGGATTGGGCAAACGACGATATTAATTTACTGACTTGGAGAAAACAAACAGGAGAAACAGCATTTGAAAAAACAGAAACCACCACTCAAGAAATTTCTGAACAAGAATTCTTCGACCACGGAACTTTGATGGCTGCTTTTCTAAAATCAGGTGTTGAATTGGCATATGAGACAATGATTAAAGGAGGAATTAAAGCAGAGTCGGCTTATTATGAATCTTTGCATGAAGCTCCTTTAATTGCCAATACAATTGCACGAAAAAAACTCTATGAAATGAACAGAATTATCTCTGATACGGCTGAATATGGTTGTTATTTATTTGACCATGCTTGTAAACCTTTATTAAAAGATTTTATGAGTAAAGTAGAGGCAAATTTAATTGGTAAGTCATTTAGTCAAACGAATGGCGTTGATAATCAAGAATTAATTAAAGTCAATCAACAAATTAGAAACCATCCTATCGAAATTATTGGAACAAAACTAAGATCATCTATGAGAGCAATGAAAAAAATAAATTAGAGAAGAGAAATAACTTGATAACAAATTGTGTAGAACCAAAATAAATTTTGGTTCTACTAAAATTAAAATGAGATTTTCATAAGTTATAATAAAAGTAGGAGAAAAGTCTTATTTATAGCTTCTTTCTGAAAGCCAAAATAATTATTCTTCTACTTCTATTGCTTCAATACGTTTTCTAAGTGTTGTATTTTCGGCACGTTCCATAATACTAAAGTATTGTATTCCGATAGCATAAACAAACAAAGGAACAATAACATAAGTCAGTGCCAGCAAACCTGCAAAATAAAATACTTGTACAATTTTGAGTACAAAAATTTCTCCTTCTAAAAAGTGCATTTCCAAAACTCCAATAAAAAATAAACTGAGAGAAGAATTGAGAAGAAGATAATAAACTGCACCGACTGAAAGAGAAATAGCAAGCATCATAAAACTATCCATAGGTTGAAAGAAGAATAATTTTAATGCTCTAGCAAAGGCTTTAAAAGGATTATTTGTATAAGTTTCCCACGTATATAACCAAAATAACATCAATGGCGCAACCAAAAGAGCAGCAAAAATCATATAAGGACTATAAAAAACGATGCCTTTCATCAAAAGAACTACCATCAGAGATTTATAACCATTTGTAAGTAAAAACTTTCCAAAATTTCTGACTGACCATTCTATTTTTCTAGCTTCTTGAGTGATTGTTTCAGAGAAAAAGTAAAACGGAGCTGTTAGAGCAACTGTCCAGATAAGCGTATGAACAGCCATAAAAGCAATATTTTGAATATAATTTCCTGTAATAATGAGTAGATAATATTCTTCTAATTTGTAATTTATATCAAGAGGAAAATCAAAATTTGAAATATCTTTAAAAACCAAGAAATACATTCCAATAGCTAAAGGAAATAACAAAACGGCACAAATATTAAAAATAGGAACAAGATGTCTTCTATGAATTATCATAGATTCTGTCAAGATATTTCCAAGACTTCGTATCTGAAAAAGCTCAAATTCACTATCTTCGCTAGTTTCAGGTAGTTTCTGAACAGGTAATTTTATTTTTTTCGTCTTTACCAAAACATAAGGATAAACCACAAAATAACCTACCATAAAAAGAAGGGAAAGCAAAATAAGTATTCCACGAATTATCAAAGGCATTTCGGTATAACGAGTAAGAAAACTCTCAATAAACCCAGCCAAAATAATGACAGGAACAAGTCCTACCATAACCTTCATACCACGCCTTGCACTAATCTGAAAGGATTCCAAACGACTCAGCGTACCGGGGAATAAAAGTCCTTTTCCCATCGTAATTCCTGCTGCCGTAGCAACCACAATAGCCGAGATTTCAAGCGTTCCATGTAGCCAAATAGCAAACAGAGAATCTATCAAAACATCTTTTGAATAGAAAAAATATTGAAATGAGCCTACCATTATTCCATTATACATCGAAACAAAGATAGTTCCCATACAAAAAAACACTCCCATGACAAAACTCAGCAAGGCTACTCTCAAGTTATTGAAAGTAATTCTGAAAAACATCGTAATTTCATTACTATCTTTATAAACAGCCATTGGATCACCATTAGCAATATTTTCTTCTGTCATTTGAACATAGCCTTCTCCCAAAATAACATTTACAAAATCAGGATCTTGTACCGTAGAGAAAATACCAATCAGTAAAGCGCCAAAGAAAATAAGAAAAGCTACCAAAAGATCTTTTCGAATCATATACATAGTCGCAGGCAAATCCGTTGTCCAAAAATCTAGGAGTTTTTGCCATCTGATACGTTTGTTTTTATAAACATCTCTAAATATTTGTTGAGCAATTCCATTGAGATACAAACGCACCGAACGATTTGGATAAAATGTACGTGCATAGGAAAGGTCATCTGTAATTTCGACAAAAGATTCACTAAGTTTGTCGGGGTTACGTTGTTTTTCTTTGAGTAATTGCTCAAAGTCTTGCCATTTTTCTTTATTTTGTTCTATAAAAATATTTTCTCTCATTGCTTTTATGTTAAGTCTAAATTTTATAAAAACTGTATAATTAGGAAAGAAATCGTCTTTTCCCTATCAACATATATTTTTTCTTATCATTTTTACGTATAAATTACAAAATACTAATTAATTTACTAATTTGTAAGATAAAGACTTCTATTTATTATAAAAATCTAAAAAACAAAATTAGATAACCACTAATTACTCTGTAAATATATGAAAACCATTTCTATTCGCACCAGTCAGAACGTAACTATTGAATACGAATTACCCTCTACCGTTCAACGCATCATTGCTTGGGTGATAGATCTAGCTATTCTTACTCTTGCCAATATTATTTTATATTTATTATTTAGTTGGCTGATTTATGCTGTTGGTTGGTCAGATATAGCATCCACTCTTTTTAGTTTTCTTGTTATTTTGCCTTTATGGCTTTTTTATTCTCTGTTTTGTGAGATTATTTTTAATGGACAAAGTATAGGAAAACGAGCGATGGGAATTCGTGTAGTCAAACTCAATGGTGATATTCCTTCTCTTTCAGATTATTTTATGCGTTGGGCATTCAGAATGGTAGATATTATGTTTTCATCAGGAGCTTTGGCTGTTCTTTTAATTACAGGAACAGAAAAAGGACAGCGTTTGGGAGATATTTTGGCAGGAACGACAGTCATTAAAGTAAAATCAACTCAACATGTAAACATGAAAGAGCTTTTGAATATTCGTTCTTTCAGAAATTATGAACCTACTTATGAGCGAGTTACCGTTTTTTCAGAAGAAGATATGCTTTCTATCAAAACTATACTGAATCGTGCAAGTCGTTTTCCAAAACAAAAAGATACATATCAATTACTTCAAAAAACAGCCGTTTTGGCAGCTAAAAAAATGGATATTTCTGTGGAAAAATTTACAAGTCCACAACAAACAAAGCAGTTTTTGCATACCGTTTTACAAGATTATATTGTTCTGACTAGGTAATTTTTTTTATGGGATTTGAGAAGCAAAATGCTTGAACGAGAAATAGCTAAGAAGAAAAATAGCTTTTATTTTGGTATAATACATCAAAAAACCTTCCACTCTTTCTCAAAAAGAAAAAATGAAAGGTTTTTATAAAAACTTTATAAATAGTCTATCAATTACGCTTCAACAGTTTTTGCAGCATGTTTGAATGCAGTTTTGATTTTATCTACATAATCTAATTTTTCCCAAGTAAAGAATTCTACTTCACGCTCTTCTACTGTATGAGTTTGAGTAGTAACATTTCCTTTTTGTTCAGATTTGATAGTAGAAAAACTTACTTTTTCTGTATAAGATTCACGTCCCATGTGTCCGTAGGCAGCAGTAGGAGAGAAAATTGGATTTGTAAGTCCCAAACGGCTAATGATAGCAGAAGGACGCATATCAAAAATTTCGTTTAATTTTTCTGCAATTTGTCCGTCTGTTAGGTTTACTTTAGAAGTTCCATACGTATTTACAGAAAGAGAAACTGGTTTTGCTACACCGATTGCATACGCTACTTGAACAAGAGCTTCGTCAGCAATACCAGCAGCTACCAAGTTTTTAGCAATATGACGAGTGGCATACGCTGCACTTCTATCTACTTTAGACGAATCTTTTCCAGAGAAAGCACCACCACCGTGTGCGCCTTTTCCACCATACGTATCAACAATAATCTTACGACCAGTAAGACCAGCATCACCGTGAGGGCCTCCAATCACAAACTTACCAGTAGGATTGATATGGAAAACAGTATCTTTTGTAATTAATTTATCAGAAATAACACGAGGAATAACAATTTTCTTAACATCCTCATTGATTTTTGCAAGCATAGCAGCTTCCGTATCAAAATCATCGTGTTGAGTAGAAACTACAACCGTATGAACGTGAATAGGCTGATTGTTATCATCATATTGAATAGTAACCTGTGCTTTTGCATCAGGACGTAAATAAGGCATCAAATGCGATTCTTCTTTACGAATTTTGGCAAGTTCTTTCACAATTCGGTGTGAAAAAGCAAGGGCCATTGGCATATATTCAGGTGTTTCTTTCGTTGCATAACCAAACATCATTCCTTGGTCACCTGCACCCTGTTCTTCGTTTTCTCTATCTACACCTTGTGCAATATCAGGAGATTGACTATGAAGAGTAACAATAACGCCACACGATTCAGCATCAAAACGATATTCATCGCTAGTGTAGCCAATATGTTTAACAGTCTTGCGAGCTACCTCAGCAATATCAACATACGCCTGTGTCGTAACTTCACCAGCTACCACAACAAGTCCTGTTGTTACAAGCGTTTCACAAGCCACTCTTGATTTTGGGTCTTGAGCAAGCATTGCGTCTAATACAGCGTCAGAGATTTGGTCAGAGATTTTATCTGGGTGTCCTTCAGATACAGATTCAGAAGTGAACAAATAAGCCATTCGTATAAATTTAGGAAAAATGAAGTAAAAATTTTTTCTTAGTAATCAATAAAGTAGTTAATAAATTACTACAATCAAAACGGCTAGTTTTTGACTAAATACAATAAACAATCTATAACTACTATTGATTTTAAGCAAGCAAAAATACAAACCTAAAGGCAAATTACAAAAATATAAACCTCTCTAATCTATATTTTTTTAATAATTGTGGATATAAAATCTATAATAAGTATTTTTCAACGCTAAAAAAATACTTTATGGAAAGTAATTATACAGATAAGCAATATGAGTGACATTTTTCAAATTCTGTAAATTGACCAATTTTTGACAAAATAATAGTTTGCTTTTTTCCATAAAGTAGGGTTTGCAAACCCTACTTTATGGAAAAAAGACATTTACACAGAATAAAATTTGGCAAAGATTTACCTTTTTTTAAATGTCACTCATGTTGGATAAGCAAAAAGGACTATTTTTAAAATAGTCCTTTTTATAAGTGAGAAAATTAACTAAATTTTGAAATTTATTTTACAAATTTGCTAAAGTCTTTTGCATTTCTTCGAAAGTAGTTTCTTTATAGACTAAATCAATAGGAATGCTACCTACTTTGGTCTGCTCAAAAGCCATAAATAGTTTCTCCCCTTTCTTACGAATGCCAAAAATAGTAATGCGTTCGCCTTGAGGAATATTATTAAATCGATTTTGTTGTCCATTTGAACTTCCCCCCATCACGGCATTAATTCTATTAAAAATTACTCTAACAGGTGTTTGAGAATTGACAAGTAAATCTACTTTTTGTTGTTCTGGAACACCATAAAAACGATCGCAATTAATCCAACCCAAACCACTTGTAGAAAAAGCATACGAATCTAATGAACGAGCTGACATTTTAGAGGCGTTTTTGGCAACCTCTGCATCATAACGAGCTATATATTTTTGACGATAGGCATTATAAGCAGCTTGTTTTTTCTCATCTCTTTTTTGATGATAATATTTTAATGAACGGGTCATTTTATAATCTTCAACAAATGCCTTTTTTGTTGTTTTGATAACTCCTGTCCAAACTAAAATAGGTTTTTTACGCTTTTTGTAAGAAATAGTATAATTTTCTTTACTTTTACGTTGCGAACTTTTCCAGTTTCTGAATTCATCTTCGCCCTTTTCTAACAAATCTTTCCATAAATCAACAGACTGAACATAAAAACCTATTTTTTCGCCTTTACAAACACCATTTTTAGAAGTTGTTGTACTCAAACGAAGTCCACTAGAAGAGTTTATCGAACGAATAATTGAAGTTTTATCTAAAGCATAACGAGTTTTTTTGATTTCCTCAATTACTTTTGCCGTTCCATCTTTATTTAGTTCGATAGCAAGCTGAACTGTATCGTAAAAGAAACGTTCTTCTTTATCTAAGTTTGGATAAAAAGAAGTAGTATAATTTTTATGTTCTTCATACGCTATGGTATCCTCTACTAGACTATAAAAACTTTGAGTTTTTGGTGTAATAACTTTTTTGTCAGCTTTTTTTGGCTTGATAGTACGAAACTCAGCCGTATAATCTTGACTTTGCTCTACATCAATCTGTTCGGATAAAGCCTCTATTTTTTCAGAAACTAGATTGACATCAGCACACTCACAGTCATTTTTATTGGTTTGATGCTCATCTATTTCGTCTCTTTTAAATAAAAAACGACTATTATAAAACGTCCTCTTTGCTGGAATCCCTTTTACGACAATAGACTGACCATTTGTTTGCCACGTTGATGGAGGATTATTTACATCATTCAAATTGGAAGAATTTGAAGATTCTACGAAATTCGAATTACTCGCCAAATAAACCTTCATTCCTTTTTTACTTCTTGTAGCTGTATTATAAGTAGGCATTTCAATGTCGATTTCCTTTTGAAGTCTTACTTTTTTACCCTTCGAAGTAGCTTCAAGATGCAACATTCCACCACTTTCCAAAAAACCGTCTTTTGTGTTGGTAGCCAATCCAGAAAGCAAAACCGTTTGTTTGTCATAAAATTCTTTTACTTCAAAAATAACAGGCGCAGTAACAGGGCTTCCATCAAGAAAAATAAAGGAACCCGAATCGATATGAATATATGTTCCTAGTTCACAATAAATATCTTGTTCGTCATTATTTGAAATTGTGAAAGTCTGTGTTTTTGGAGCAAAACGCTTGAAAAAATCAGAGGAATCTTTTGCAGAAAGAGCGTTATATAAATCTTGTTCATCTGTATTTTCATTATTTGAATATACAGGACGAATAGAATTTGGCTGTTGATTATCGTCAGCATTGCCATTATTTAGAAAATTGGTATCTTCTAAATTTGTATCAGAACTTTCAGAAGGATTGTCATTTTCTTCATTTTGAGTAATTTTATCATCATTTTCTTTTGTAGAATCCGAACTTGTAGAACAAGAACTTACAGAAAATAAAAGGCAAATAAAGAGAACAAAAAGAATCGGATTAAAATCACGAACTGAAATTTTGTTGGTTTTCATAGTAGTTGGGATTAGGATTGTGAGATAATTGAAATTTTCTAGACTTTGTTTTATACTTGGATTTTAAATGCTTTTTATGCTAAGAAGTAACAACTGAGGTATATGAATTTAGTTGTAACTTCTATTTTGATTTTGGTCTGTACTGTAAGTCTGACCAAATTAAAATAATCATTCTTATTTGAAACAACTTATTTTATCTAATTTCAATTTTTTGACAAAAATAACGTCCTTTTCATAGAAGAAATAATTAGATGAGTAGTTAAGATAGAATAATCTGAGTGTCTACTTAAAACAATTTAGTATTAAATGGTATTTTAATAAGTCCTTATAGTATAAAATTTATAAGTAGTTGGACAAAATAAAAACGACTTGAACTTATTGGTAAATGATTTTTATGATCTATATGATGAATGAAGATAAATACAAAGAAAATTGAATGCGCATAAAAAATAATAATTAGTAATTGTAATTTTATTTATCTTGTGTTTTATCTTAAAAATCACTCGCTAATCAGTTATATGTATTATTAATTTTGTACGACTACTTACTAAATCATACTTTATACTAAAACGTAAAAATCAAAAAATAGTATAGCCTTTTTTCATTTTTTTACTTTTATTTTTAAATTTCTATCTTATTACAAATAAATTGCTAAAATAACTATACTGTTCTACGAATGTACTTCTTACCAAGAAAGCAATTTGATTTATCAAATTAGTTTTGCTGAACTCTAGCTTTCAAACTACCCAAAAAGCAACAAAGCTAATTTCATTTCAGTATAAGAAGTACCTAAATTTTTCTTAAAAAGTGTAATTTTTAAGGCTCTTAATAGATTTTGGACTTATAGTAATAAAAAGCAGAGGTTTTATTAGATCATTTGGCAGTTTTGAAAGGAATCACAAATAATCGATGCTATGCAATCGGATAAATATGAAGTAATGAAGGATATTTGGAAATCAAAAGCAGATTCGAATGGAACTCAAAAAGAAGTTGCTCTTGAAATTTATCATCACAAAGAACATACAGCCAATTTGGATAGAATGATGAACGGAATGAAAGATGCTTTGTCTTATTTCTCTGAAAATTTTGGAGAATATCAACACCGACAACTGCGTATTATTGAATTTCCTCGTTATCAATCTTTTGCTCAATCTTTTGCCAATACAGTTCCTTATTCGGAAGAAATTGGTTTTATGTTGAATATGAAAAAAGATGATATTGATATGAATTATTACGTTACGGCACACGAAACAGCGCATCAATGGTGGGGGCATCAAGTAACAGAAGCTCCAGTGCAGGGAAGTTCGATGCTTTCCGAAACGCTCTCACAGTATTCGGCTTTGATGGTAATGAAACATAAATATCCAAAAGAAATGATTCAAAAATTCTTGAAATATGAGCTTGAAAGTTATTTGAGAGGAAGAAGTGGTGAACGTAAAAAAGAACTTCCCTTGGATTTAGTGGAAAGACAACAGTATATTCATTACCGTAAAGGTTCTTTGATTATGTTTGCTTTACAGGATTATATTGGAGAAGATAAAATTAATTTAGCCTTGAGAAATTACCTCAATAAATGGAAATTTAGTGAAGGAATTTATCCAACTACAACAGATTTGACAGACGAAATAAAAGCTGTTACACCTGATTCTCTTCAATATTTAATTACTGATTTGGTAGAAAATATTACTTTTTATGACAATGAAACCAAAACAGCAACTTATAAAGAATTAGGAAACGATATGTATGAAGTTACTTTAGTCTTGAAAAGCAAAAAAATAGTAGCTGATTCTTTAGGATTAGAAACCGAATTGCCTTTAACAGAATGGATAGATATTGGAGTTTATGGCGAAGAACCAAAAAAAGTAAATGCAGAGGGTTATAAATTTGCACCTCTTTTGTATCTTGAAAAGCACCAAATTAGAAAAGAAAATTCTACAATTACAATAAAAGTAAAAGGCAAACCTGTAAAAGCTGGAATTGACCCACTCAACAAACTCATCGACAGACATCCTGACGATAATGTAAAAAAAGTAGAGAAAGAGTAAATCTTATCTTGTTCTCATATTCTTTACAAACTCCTTCATTAGGCAATTAATTGAGGAGTTTTTTTTGTATTTTTGTTAGACTTCATTCTACAAAAAATAAAAGTTATGCAAAAATTACCAATCGGAATACAAAGTTTTGAAAAAATACGTACAGGAGATTATTTATATATCGATAAAACTAAGCAAATTTATGATTTAGTAAATAGTGCTGGTTATTTTTTTCTTTCTCGTCCTCGCAGGTTTGGAAAATCATTACTAATAAGCACTTTAAAAGAACTTTTTTTAGGAAATAAAGAGCTTTTTAAAGGACTTTTTATAGAAGATAAAATTGAATGGAAAAAATATTCTGTTGTTCATTTAGACTTTGCAAAATCAAATTATAAAAAGTTAGGTTTAGAGTTAGCTATTAAAGAACGTTTGCAACATCAAGCTAGTTTGTACGAAATAGAGCTAATAAAAGAAACAATTAGCAGTCAGTTGGAAGAACTTATCAGAAAACTAAAAGGAAAATACAATCAACAAGTAGTTTTATTGATTGATGAATACGACAAACCAATTATAGATTTTTTGGGTGAAGAAACAATTCATATTGCTGAAGAAAATAGAGATATTATGAAAGATTTTTATTCTCCCATTAAAAGTTTGGACGACGAATTAGAGTTTTTCTTTTTGACAGGTGTTTCTAGGTTTAGTAAAGTTTCTATTTTTTCCGACCTCAATCATTTAAACGATATAAGTATAGATGATAATTTTTCAACTTTAGTAGGTTATACACAAAAAGAACTAGAACTTCATTTTGAGGAATATATAAATAAGTTATCCAAGAAATATAAATTGGAAAAAGAAGAAACATTAAGTAATCTAAAAAGCTGGTATAACGGTTACTCTTGGACAGGAGAAGAACGTTTATACAATCCATTTTCGGTAATGAGTGCTTTACAAAAATCGAATTTTGATAATTATTGGTTTACCACAGGAACACCTACTTTTTTGGTAAAACTAATGAGAGAAGAGAGATATTATGATATGGATAATACAATAATGGACTTGCAAACACTTTCCAGTTTTGATATTACTAATATGCAGCCTGTTACAGTTTTATTTCAAACAGGTTATTTGACTTTGATAGAGGAAAAAAGAATGAATGTTTATAAGTTGGGCTATCCAAATAGAGAAGTAAAAAATTCGATGCTCAATATGCTTTTAAACTCTTACACACACAATAAAGAAGGTTTTGCTATTCCTTTAGCTATCCAAATTGAAGAGGCTTTTGTGGCACAGGACTTCGAAGCCTTGTTTGTTTATTTTGATTCTCTTTTTGCAAAAATCCCCTATCAAATCTTCGAACAATACAAAGAAAGTTATTATCATAGTGTTATTTTCTTGACTCTTGAGCTTTTAGGATTTTATATTGATTCAGAAGTTAGTACTTCAAGAGGTAGAATTGATGCCGTCGTAAAAACAGAAGATGCCATTTTTATTTTAGAATTTAAAGTAAACGGAACAGCAGAAGATGCAATTAAACAAATAAAAGAAAAAGGATATGCAGACAAATATAAATCAGAACAAAAGAAAAAAAATCAAAAAGGAAAACAAATTTATCTAATTGGTGTAGCCTTTAAAGACAAATCTATTGATAAATATCTAATTGAAGAGTTAGAATAAGTGCATTTTATCAAAACGAATTTACAGCCTGAATCAATAAATCAGAAATAGAAGATATTTCGATAAAATCTGTTTTTTGTGCTGCTTCTCTTGCGTTTGGATGTGTGTCTGTAACAATTATTTTTTCTATCAATTTAGAATTTTCTAGTCTTTCTACACTTCCACTAGGAAAAACACCATGTGTAGCAACGACATAAATTTCTTTTGCTCCTGCTTCTTTGTAAACCTTTGCAGCATTGATAAGTGAGCCACCTGTACGAATCATATCGTCGTATAAAACTACTTTTTTTCCTCTTACATC
>Ga0210044_10005686_pt1 | contig 16741 bp, 20 predicted proteins | sample CryGey13umfilter_2_FD_183959 | JGI IMG/M metagenome (GOLD analysis project Ga0210044, IMG submission 183959) | Groundwater microbial communities from aquifer in Utah, USA - Crystal Geyser 4/9/14 3 um filter (SPAdes) (version 2) | ecosystem: Environmental > Aquatic > Deep subsurface >...
CACCGATCTCGCCGAGCAGGACGTCGCCAATCTCGTCTGTGCGCTCCGCGTCGTGCAGGCGGCCGCCACCGTTTTCGGCTATTGCCGCAAGCAGTGCCTCGTCATAGCCGTCACCGATGCCGACGGTGGATGTCACAACGCCCCGCTTGCGCAGTTCGCCTGCGTGATGGGCCAGTGCCTCGACATCGGCAATGCCTTCGTTCGCCTGGCCATCACTCAGGATGACCACGCGCGGGGTCAGGCTCGCGTCGTGTTCGGCAGCTTCTGCCGCAGCGTCGGCGGCAGCAAACCAGCCGCCAGACAGGTTCGTCATGCCACGGGTGCTGTCTGTAATCTGGGTCATGGCGTTCGGGCCGCGCCTCGAACCGGTGGCGGCTTGCGGCCCTCACTCTCCTTTGGCGGTGCCAGCCGCCGGTTGGGTGGTTGTCGATCACCCGGAGATTACGCCGCCTTCAAATTTCCTCCAACTCCGCGACACGACCTCCGCCTCGTCGGCGCCATACTGATGGAGCAATCCGACGAATGGGCCGTCCAGCGCGCCCGCTACATGACCCTTGAAACCATGGCACCCATCAGCGACGATCCCATCGTCATGCTCTCGGCAGTCCCCGGCGCATGACCAACTCGGGCCTATCCGGGATCACGGTGATCGCCAGAATCTACACCACGCCAAGGGACATGATCGTCTCAAGTGTCGGGTGGCGAACACTGGCGCACCGGGCTTCAGGCGAACTGGCCCTGGCAGAACCAGCCGCCCGAAATCGCGCCGCCATGGGCATGGAACAGCCACAGCCTTGTGCCCCCGGCCAGCTCGACCCGCCAATAGTCGCGCACCCCCGAGCGCCATTCGGGATCGTCCAGCCACCATTCCGGCGCGATCCGTTCCGGCCCGAGTGCGCGCGCCACCACGCACTCCTGCCTGCGCCAGCGGAATGTCGGCGGCAGGTGGGGGGTGGACTCGTCGGTGCCAAGCGGTTCGGGGCGGAACAGGATCAGCGGCCGTGGTGCGCGCGGCACGGGCCAGGGCGCGGCGGCGGGGGCGGAAAACGCCGCCGCCAGCACCAGCAGCGATTTTTCCGGGATGTGGCTTTCGGCCGGGTGCAGGCGGGTAACCGCCTCGATCCCCAGCCGCGCCCCAAGTTTTCCCACCAGATCGTCCAGCGCGGTATCTGCGGTCTGGCGCGCCACGGCGGCGTTGGCGGCCTCAAGGTGGCCCGCGTGCTGACGCGCGATCATCGGCTCGGTCGCGGTTGCCTCAAGCCGCAGGCAGTCGATACCGAAGCCGGCGTCGATCTGATCCAGCTTCAGCGCCAGCAACGGGCGGATGGCGGCGGGATCGTCGGCCGGGCGGGCAAGGCCAACCTCGACCGCCGGGGTCTGGCCATCGCTGCGAAAGGCTTGCAAGCGAAGCCAGCGCGCGCCGCGGCCCTGGGCGCGCAACCGGGCGCACAGCGCCACCAGCAGCCGGTCCACCCCGGCCTGCACGTCACCCAGCAGGCCGATCGGATCGGGGAAAGTCAGCCGCACGGCAAAGTGCGGCTCAGAACCGGCGGGGGTGATGGGTTCGGGCTCCAGCCCCAGCGCCTGATCGAGGCGGCGCAGGGTCTCGGCCCCGAAGCGGCGGGCAAGTGCGGCGCGCGGCAGCCCCATGATGTCGGCCACCTGCCGCAGCCCCAGCCGGGCCAGCCCCGCCACCGTCTCGGGCGGCAGGCGCAGCGCCGCCAGTGGCAGCGCCGCCAGCGCCTGCCGGGTCTGGCCGGGGGCGGCAATCGCGGCGGGTGGCAGGCCGGGGGTGGCCCCGCCCTTTTCCCAGCCCCGCCGCCTGGCGGCGCGCGCGCGGGTGGCGCGGGCCTCTTGCGCGATCACGTCGCCATTGCGCAAGGCCGTCGCCTGCTGCCCGGCATAGTGCGCCAGCGCCCAGGCCGCCCCCTTGGTGTCGGCCAGCCCGGCGCGCAGGCTGAGCCCCAGCGCGGCGCAATCGGCCTCGACTTCCGCCAGCAGGCCCGCTTCGCCGCCGAACAGATGGGCGCAGCCGGTCAGATCAAGCACCAGACCGGCGGGGGCTTCTTCGGCCACCCAGGGGCTGAACTTGCCCGCCCAGCGCCGCAGCCCGTGCAGAAAAGCCGCGTCGCGCGCCGGGTCGGCGGCAGCGGTCAGCAGCCCCGGGCACATCGCGCAGGCATCGCGCAGCGGCTGGCCGGGGTGCAGCCCCGCGCTCTCGGCCGCGCGGTTGAGGGATACCAGCACCTGCGCCCCGCCGTGATCGGCCACCACCGCGAAGGGCAGCGCCAGCACCTCGCGCCGCCGGCGCAGCATGCGCTCGACCGCAAGGCGGGGAAACCACAGTGACAGAATCCGTCGGACCATCGTGTTCTCTTTTTGTTCATGTTAGGGTCGAAACCGGACCGGAGTCGAGTCCGCCGCCCGCATGACAATCACGTGATCAAGGTCCGGGTGGGCAAATCACCCCCTTCCGCGACAGAAGGTCGCAGGTATAGTCGGGTCTCGTTTTCAAGCCAGGGAGTCCGACAATGAAATTTGCAACCAAAGCCCTCGTGGTGGGCATGGTATTGATGGCCGGTGTGGCCGTTGCCAAGGACGGGGTGCAGGACCCGACCGTGAAGGCCTGGATGGACCTGATGGGGATTCAGGGCCAGAACGCCAAGATTCTGGGCGAGATGGCAGGCGGGAAAACCCCGTTCGACGCCGCTGCCGCCGAGGCTGCCAGGCTGATGCTGGTTGATACCTCGACCCAGATTGCCGCCAAGTTCGAGACCAAAGCCACCGATCCGGTGTCGGAAACCCTGCCCGAGATCTGGCTGAACTGGGCCGATTTCACCGCCAAGGCCGACCATCTGAATACCGTCGTGGCGGCGGTGGATACCACCACACTCGAAGCGGTTCAGGCCGGGATGGGCAAGATCGGCGAGGCCTGCAAGGATTGTCACAGCACCTTCCGGGTGAAGAAGCCCTGATTTTCGGGGCGGGAAAGTGACCGCGGCCCTCGCTTGACCGGGGTCGCGGTGATCAGGCGCAGCTTGGGCGGCCAGGGCGGGTTGAGTATTTGGGCAAAGAAGAAATCAGCCGCAGGTGATGCGGATGATGATCTTGTGCGCGTCGATCTCGATATTCAGGCGGTCGGGCGAATAATCCATCGTCACCGCCATGCCGGGACGGATGATGCGGGTTGCGGGCGCAAGCGTCAGGGTGTCCAGCACGCTGGCGGGCTGACCAAGCAGGTCTTGCAGACCGGCGGCCCCGCAATTGCCGGTCATGTCCGGCGGCGGCGCAAGGGCATCGGGCACGCAGGCCGCCGTCAGCAGGGCCAGAATCGCGATGCGAACCACCGCGCGCGATGAAGTCGAACTGATTCGGGGCATTTCGCCGCTCTCCTTTGGGTCAGGGCCACGGCGGCAGTCTGGCCATCGGGTTGTCAAGCGCGCTGATTTCGATCAGGTTGGGACGAAAACCGAAGGTTGCGACATGCCGCCATCGACGCCCCATCTTCGCTTGCGGATCGTGTTTGGCAAGGACGCCATGCTTGGCCCCGGCAAGGCCGAACTGCTGGAGCAGATCCGTGATACCGGCTCGATCTCGGCGGCCGGGCGGGCGATGAAGATGAGCTACAAGCGCGCCTGGATGCTGGTCGAGACCCTGAACGCGATGTTTGCCGCCCCGCTGGTGGACAGCACCCGCGGCGGGCCGAAGGGCGGCGGGGCGGTGCTGACCGCAGCCGGGCAGGCGGTGCTGGCGCAGTATCGCCGGGTCGAGGCGCAGGCCACCGCGGCGACTGCGGCCGAGGTCGCGGCGCTGGCGGCGATGCTGCGCGATATACCCGGCAGAAAATAACGTTTGCGCTGGCCGCTGGATCGAAGCTATATGTCTGGATGAATATAGCGTTGCAAGTGGGATAGGATGGCTGTTTCTGCTTTGGTCGGCAAAGCGTTTCGCGCGCTTGGGGTTGCCGCGACTGTTGTGCTGTTACCGCTTGCCGCCGTGGCGCGGGACAACGCGCCGATCGTCGCCGCTGCCGCCGATCTGCGTTATGCCTTGACCGAGCTGGCCGGGGCATTTCAGGCCGAAACCGGGATGGGCGTGATGCTGACTTTCGGATCGAGCGGCAATTTCGCGCGCCAGATCCGCGAAGGCGCGCCATTCGAGATCTATATGGCGGCGGACGAATCCTATGTTGCGGCGCTGCACCGCGACGGATTGACCCGCGACGGCGGCGATCTTTACGCCGAAGGCCGGATCGTGCTGATGGTGCCGCAGGGCTCGGCCCTGGTTCCCGATGAGAACTTCGACAACCTTGCGGCGATGCTGGCGGCGGGCACCCTGACCCGCTTTGCCATCGCCAACCCGGATCACGCGCCCTATGGGCTGCGGGCAAGGGAAGCGCTGATCCACCGCGGGCTGTGGGACACCATCGAGCCGGTGCTGGTGCTGGGCGAAAACGTCAGCCAGGCGGCGCAATTTGCGCTTTCGGGCGATGCCGAGGGCGGGATCATCGCTTATGCGCTGGCGCTTGCCCCCGAGGTGAGCGTGCAGGGCGATTTCGTGCTGATCCCGCAAGACTGGCATCAGCCGCTGTTGCAGCGCATGGTGCTGCTGAACCATGCCGGGCCGGTGGCCGAAGCCTTTTACGCCTACCTGCGCACGCCGCCCGCGCGCGCGATCATGGTGCGCTACGGCTTTGTTCTGCCGGGTGCGTGAGGCATGGACTGGACCGCGCTGTGGTTGTCGTTGCGGCTGGCCGGGTGGACGGTGATCGTTCTGCTGCCGGTGGCGGTGTTCTTCGGTCGGTTCATGGCTTACCGCAGCTTCGGCGGCAAGGGGTTGATCGAGGCGCTGGTGATGCTGCCGCTGGTGCTGCCGCCGACGGTGTTCGGCTATTACCTGCTGGTCGGTTTCGGGCGAAACGCGCCGATTGGCGCGTTCTGGCAAGAGATGTTCGGCCATCCGTTGGTGTTCAGTTTTCAGGGGCTGGTGCTGGCCTCGATCATCTTCAACCTGCCCTTCGCCATCCAGCCCGCACAGCGCGGGTTCGAGGCGGTGCCGATCGAGGTGCGCGAGGCCGCACAATGCTGTGGCATGTCGCCCTTGCGCAGCTTGTGGCAGGTCGAACTGCCGCTGGCCTGGCCGGGGGTGATGACGGCGATGGTGCTCAGCTTTGCCCATACCTTGGGCGAATTCGGCATCGTGCTGATGGTGGGCGGATCAATCCCCGGCGAGACCCGAACCATCGCCATCGCGATCTATGACCGGGTGCAGGCGTTCGACGACACCGCCGCCGCCACGATGTCGGCCGTGCTGGTTGCAATTTCGCTGTTCACCATCGCGGCCACCTATTGGCTGTCGGCCCGGGTCGGGCGGAGGCTGGGCTGATGGCGCTTGAGGTGATGGTAAAGGTGGCAGGGCCGATCCCGCTTGATCTGGCGTTCCGGGTGGAGCCGGGTCAGCTTCTGGCGCTGGTCGGGCATTCCGGCGCGGGCAAGACCACAGTGCTGCGCATGGTCGCGGGGCTGTGGCGGCCGGAACAGGCGCGGGTTGCGGTTGCGGGCACAACCTGGCTCGACACCGCCACCGGGGTGAACCTGCCGCCGCACCAGCGCCGGGTCGGTGTGGTGTTCCAGAGCTATGCGCTATTCCCGCATATGACGGCGGCGCAGAATGTCGCCAGCGCGATGGGCCATTTACCCAAGCCAGAACGCCGCGCCGAGGCTGAACGGCTGCTGGATCTGGTCAACCTGAACGGGTTGGCCGAGCGTCGGCCGGCGCAACTTTCGGGCGGGCAACAGCAGCGCGTCGCGCTGGCCCGCGCGCTGGCCCGGCGCCCCGATGCGTTGCTGCTCGACGAGCCGTTTTCGGCGGTCGATCGCGCCACGCGGGAACGGCTTCATGCCGCGATCATCGGATTGCGCGCGCATTTGGCGATGCCGGTGATTCTGGTCACCCATGACGTGAACGAGGCGCAGCTTATGGCCGACCGCCTGGTGGTGATCGAGAAGGGCCGGATGATCGCCGGAGGGGCGACGGGCACCGTGATGTCCGACCCGGTGGCGCTGCGGGCGCTGGGACTGCGCGAGGCGGGGGCAACCATTGCGGCGCGGATTGTGGCGCACGAATCCGACGGCCTGACCCGGCTCGAAACCTCGGCGGGGCCGCTGCTGCTGCCGCGGCTTGACGGCGCACCGGGCACCTGGCTGCGGGTGCGCATCATGGCGCATGAGGTGATCCTCGCGCGCCAGGCCCCAAAGGGCCTGTCGGCGCTGAACATCCTGCCCGGCACGGTGATCGCGGTCAAACCGGGCGACGGGCCGGGGGCTTTCGTGCAGGTGCGCCTGGGGCGCGATACCATCCTGGCCCGCGTCACCCGGCGCTCGGTTGACGCGTTGGCGCTGGCACCGGGGGTGGGTTGCTTTGCCATTCTCAAGTCGATGGCGGTGGCGCGCGATCAGGTCGGGGCAGGCGTTGATCCCGCCCGCCCCGACCCGTGACGCAACGGCGCTTACACCTTGTAGGGGGCGAAAGCGGGGTCAACCTCGGTGCCGGCCAGATGGTTGGTGTAGTTCGACAGGATCTTGGTGGCGATCGCCAGCACGATCCCCAGGGTATGGCCCGGCTGATACCCGGCGGCCAGAAAGGCCGCCACCTCGGCCGGATCCGGCGCGCCGCGCTTGAGCACCATGCTGCGGGTGAACTTGGCAAGCGCGTCGAGCTTGGCGTCCGGCAGCGGCGTGCCCGCACGCAGCGCCGCCAGTGAAGCGGCCGGCACTTTCGACATCTTGTCGGCGATCATCGAATGCGCGGCGGTGCAGTAATCGCAGCCATTCGCCCGGCTGATGGCCAGAAACACCGTCTCCTGCTCGGGCGGGGTAAAGCCCGCGGTCTCGCGGAACGCGGCATAACCGGCGTTGTAGGTGCTCAGCACCCCGGGAAGCTGCGCCATGTAGCCATACATGTTGGGCACGAAGCCAAGCCTGGCCTTGGCGGCCCCAAGCATCTCGGCCGCAGCCCCCGTGGCGGTTTCAGGCGTCAGCATCGCGATGTCGATCAGCGGTTTGCGGGTCATCGGGTCATCCTTATTTCCAGAATGATCATTTCATAAGTTGCCATCGACGCCTTGACCAGCTATTTTCAGAACGATGAGTTCAAATATCGGTGATCCAGACCCGCGTCGGCGGGGCAGGCCGCGCGGCTTTGATCAGCGCGCCGCACTTGAGGCCGCGATGCGCCTGTTCTGGGCGCAAGGCTATGCGGCGGCGTCGATCGACGTGCTCTGCCGCGCGATGCATGTGCCGCGCGCCAGCCTTTATCAGGGCTACGGCGACAAGCAGGGGCTGTTTCTTGCCGTGGTGGCGCATTACGTCGAAACCAGGATCGGCACCGTGGTGGCAACGCTTGACGGCGGGCATGATCTTGCCACCGATGTGGCGGGTTTTTTCGCGGCCGTGATCGCGCTGGCAACCGCTGATGCGCAGACGCCGGGGTGTCTGGTGTCTTGCGTGCTGGCCGATGCGGCGGGGGCGAATCCGCGCTTTCGCGCCGAGCTTGGCGCGCGTTTCGAGGCGATCGAAGCGCGCCTTGCCGACCGGTTGCTGCGGGCGCAGGCCGAGGGCGATCTGGCCGCCAGTGCCGACCCGATGGTTCTGGGCGGGATGCTGGCGGCGCTGGCGCGCGGGCTGATGGTGCGGGCACGGGCGGGGTCGGAGGCGGCGCTGCTGCGCCCGCTGGCCGAGGCGGCAATCGCGCTGGTCTGCCGCCCGCCGATGCCCCGCCTGTCGGCCAGAGGCCAACCCCGCCGCCGGGTGGCGCTTCAGCCCTGATGCTGCGGCCCGATGCCCTGGAACATGGCGCGCAGATCGACCGTGCTGCGTTGCCCTACGGCATCGTAATGCTGATCCAGCCAGGCGGTTGCCGTTTCGCGCCCGAGATCGCGCAGATGGGTCAGAAATGCCCATTCGGCATTCATCTTGGATGACGCGCCAAGCGGGATCAGGGCCGCCTGATTTTCGATGATATGCACCCGCTCGCGGCGATAGCGGGTCGCGTCAAGCTTGCCCTCGTCGATCAGCCGGGCCACGAAATCAATCGCCCGCAGCTCTTTCAGCAGGCTGGAGTTGAAGCTGATTTCGTTCAGCCGGTTGTGGATTTCGTGCGCGGTCCGCGGCGTGCCCTTGCGCTCGATCGGGTTGATCTGGATCACCACGATGTCACCGCTGTCGGATTCGCTGTGAAACGGAAACAGCGCCGGGTTGCCCATGTAGCCGCCGTCCCAATAGGGCACATCGTCGATCATTACCGCCTGAAACATTTCCGGCAGGCAGGCCGAAGCCATCACCATGTCGGCGGTCAGCAGGCGGCTGTCGAACACCTTGACCCGCCCGGTTTCGACATTGGTGGCCGAGATGAACAGCCGGATGCTGTTGCAGCTTCGCACGCAAGCAAAATCGACGCAGGATTCCAGCACCTCGCGCAACGGATTGAGGTTCATCGGGTTGAGCTGATAGGGCGAGAACATCCGGCTCATCGCATTCAGCATGTGATAGCCCCACGAGCGATCGAGGCTCCAGGTGCCCATCATCACGTCGATCGGGGCGCGCTTGATCGGGCTGCCCTTGGCGGCCTCGCTCATGGTGCGCCAGAAGCCTTCGAGCTTGGCGCGCGCCCCCTCGGCCCCGCCCGCAGTATAACCATCGGCCAGCGCCACCGCGTTCATCGCCCCGGCCGAAGTGCCTGAGATCGCAGCAATCTCAAGCCGCCCATCCTCCAGTATCCGGTCCAGAACGCCCCAGGTAAAGGCCCCATGCGCGCCGCCGCCTTGCAGGGCAAGATTCACCCGTTTGCGGTTGTCGGCAGGTTTGCGCCGGGTTTCGGCAGTGCGGGGATGTTGCACGATTTTCTCCATCAATGGGCGGTCCAGCCGCCATCGACCGGCAAGGCGGTGCCAGTGATCGAGGCGGCGGCTTCGGTGGTCAGGAACACGGCCAGGGCTGCCAGTTCCTCGACCGTGACGAATTTCCTGGTGGGCTGGGCAGCCAGCAGCACGTCGCGGATCACCTCGGCTTCGGAAATGCCGCGTGCCTTGGCGGTGTCGGGGATCTGTTTCTCGACCAGCGGCGTCAGCACGTAGCCGGGGCAGATCGCGTTGACGGTAATGCCGTGTTCGGCGGTTTCCAGGGCGATGGTCTTGGTAAAGCCGACCAGGCCGTGCTTGGCCGCGACATAGGCCGATTTGAACGGGCTGGCCACCAGCCCGTGCGCCGAGGCGATGTTGATGATCCGCCCCCAGCCGCGCGCCTTCATCCCCGGCACGGCGGCCTTGGTGGCGTAAAAGGCGGCCGACAGGTTGAGGTTGAGGATCGCCTGCCACTTGTCATCGGGAAAGTCCTCGACCGGCGAGACGAACTGGATGCCGGCGTTGTTGACCAGCACGTCAACGCTGCCAAAGCGCTCGTCCGCCCCCGCCATCAGCGCCCGCACCCCGGCGGGGTCCATCAGGTTGGCCCGGTCATAGCGCGACTTGACGCCGTATTCGGCCTCGATCGCGTGGCGGATCGGTTCGATCTGCTCTTCCGGCTCGATCCCGTTCAGCACGATATTCATGCCCGCCCGCGCCAGCCCCCGTGCAATGCCAAGGCCGATGCCGCTTGACGATCCGGTGATCACGGCTGTCTTTTTCTGCGTCATGCTGTGGTTTCCCTTGCAAGATAATCATGGACGATGCGGCCGTAAGGCAGGGTCAGATCGGCCTTGAAATGCCGCCCCTCGATCACCCGTCGCACCGGCAGATCCGCCACGGGCGCGTTGATATGCGGGATCAGATGCAGCCGCGCCGGTCCGGAATAGTGAAAGTGCATGTGGATATCGGTCAGGTTGTAGGCCACCAGTTCGGCAATCCGCACCCCGCCGGTGACGCAGGGAATGATCTTGAGGTTGACCGAGGTCTTTTTCAGGTGCTTGCCACGATCGGCCGGATCGGGGGCCAGACGATCCTCATACTTGTAGGTCATGGTGCCCATTGCCACCCGCTCGCCGCCATAGTGCAGTGTGCCGGTCAGGGTGTCGGTGCGCACCTCGAGCTTGGGCTCGCCCCAGCGTTTGGGAAAGCCCCAGATCTCGCGCCCCGCCGAAATCGGCGGCTCGTCGTTGAGAAACATCATCGCGGTATAGTTCACCGGCTCGCCGTTCAGGGTGCAGGGGATCACCACGCCGGATTCCTGGTAACTGCCGAACCCGGAACTGTCGGGCATCGCGATCCATTCGTAATGGACCAGGTTGCTGCCATCGGGCCGCAGCGGCTCGGGCACCATGGCGCGAATGGCCTCGGCGTCGGTCTCATAGGTGATGATCAGGTATTCGCGCCCGACAAAGCGGTACGGCCCGCGCGGGTAGCTGGGGTTGGCGGGCGGCATTGCCGAAAGGTGGCGGATTTCGTCAAGGGTCATGCGCGATGTCCTTCGGCAAGGCGGGTTTCAATGATCGCCTGGCCGTGCAACGTGCGGTGCACCGGGCATTTGTCGGCGATGGCCAGCAGGGCGGCACGCTGATCGTCGGTCAGATCGCCGGTCAGGTGCAGGGTGCGGGTGAAGACATCGACCTTCGGCACCGACTTGTCGCAATCGTCGCAGTCTGCGCTGTGGCACTTGTTGTGGGTCACATCGACGGCAACATGCGCCAGCGGGATACCCTTCTTGCGGGCATAAAGCCTTATCGTCATCGTGGTGCAGGCCCCAAGCCCGGCTGCCAGCAACTGATAAGGGCTTGGTCCCATGTCGGTGCCGCCCATGCCGGCCGGTTCATCCGCCACCAGCCGGTGCAACCCGCCAATCATCACATCCTGGCAAAAGCCGTCCGGCCCGGCCTCGGCCACCCGCGTGACACCCTCGGGGGCACCGGCGCGCGGGGCCTCGGGGGCAAGCTGCAGATAGCGCTGCGACCAGGCGGCAATCAGGTCGGCCACATATTCCGCGTCTGCGGCCCGGCTGATCAGATGATCGGCATTGTCGAGCGTGACGAAGCTCTTGGGGTGTCTGGCGGCAAGAAAGATCGCCGAGGCGTTGGCGATCCCCACCACGTCATCGCGCGGCGCATGCAGCACCAGCAGTGCGGCCCCCAGATCGGCCAGGGCGGCGGTCAGCGAGGTGGCGGAAATATCGTCGAGAAACTGGTTGCGAATCTCGAATTCCCGCCCCGCCAGCGCGACCATGGCCGAGCCCCTGGCCCGGATCTCGGCCAGCTTGCCGCCAAAACCGTGCGCCACATGCGCGGGCTCGAAGGGCGCGCCGATCGTCACCACGGCGCGCAGGCCGGTCAGCGCCGGGGCGGCCTTGATCACCGCAGCCCCGCCCAGCGAATGGCCGATCAGCAGTTGCGGCGGCATGCCCCGGCTGGCGAGGTAAGCTGCGGCCAGGGTCAGGTCTTCGACGTTGGACGAAAAATTGGTGTTGGCGAACTCGCCGCCGGAATGGCCCAGCCCGGTGAAATCGAAGCGCAGCACCGCGATGCCGCCGGCTGCCAGCCGCCCCGCGATGCGCCGCGCCGCCGGGATGTCTTTCGAGCAGGTGAAACAATGCGCCAGAATGGCGCTGGCGCGCGGTGTGCCCTCGGGCAGGTCAAGCCTGGCGGCCAGCATGGCACCGGAATGGCCGACGAACTCGATGCGCTCGACATGCATGACTGATCCTGTCAGTTGAGGGCGGGGGGCGGACGCAGGCGAACGTGGGGCAGGCGGGCAGCGCCGGTTTCCCGCCGCCGCCCGACCCCGTGGGCGGATCACTGCGCCAGTGTCGCCGGTGCGGCGCGCATGTGGTAGGTAACGCCCAGCACCGCGCCGAAGATGACATGCAGCACCAGCGTCATCATCGGGGCCATCAGGCCCATGGTCATGCCGAACAGACCGGCCCCGGCCATCGGCATCACCATGATCATCATGCCCAGCCAGGCCGCAACGCCGAACACGATACCCTTGAGCAGCGCCGTGCCGCCGGGAATCAGGGCGTAAAGCACGGCAAAACCGCCGCCCCAGGCAATCGTGCCGATCATGAAGTGCGCCAGCCAGCCCATGGCGGCAGGTGCCCCCATCATCATGCTGAGCATGGCGATCACGTCAAGCTCGGGCATCACGCCCATCATGCCCTTGGCGATCATCATGGCTGACAGCACGACAGTCGCAACAAACCCGGCCACCAGGCCGGCTGAGATATTCTGCATTTTCGTGGTCCTTTGCTGGCGGGCCTCAGCCCGTGGTTTTCTTGCCGTTACGAAGCTCGGACAGGATGGCGCTGATGCGGCGGTCATCGGCGTCGTGGTCGTTGTCAACCGCAGCAGCCGCCCGGGTCAGATCGCGCGTCACGCGCATCTGGCCGATGAACCGGTCGCAGCCTTTGCACATTGCCAGATGCAGACGCATCTGAAGCGATTGCCAGCGGCTCAGATCCTGGTTCAACCAGTCGTCCGAGCGTTCGGCCACTTCGCGGCACGTCAGCATTTTGAAAGCGTCCTTTTCCCTTGCTTCACGCTGACAGGACACCCCGGCCCGGTCTGCGTTACAGCAAAAATCAAAATACGGTGAATTGCGCCAGGACAAGCCCGATTCATGCCTGCAACCGATCAAGCGCGCTGCGCAGGGCAAAGCGGGCGCGGTGCAGCAGCACCCGCATGTTGCCGTCGCTGATCTCCAGAGCCGCACAAACCTCGGCCGACTCCAGCCCCTGCTGGCCGCGCAGGATCAGCACCGCGCGCTGGGCGGGGGGCAGCGCGTCGATCGCGGTGTTGACATGTTCAAGAATGCTGCGCCCGGCGATGATCCGTTCCGGGGTGATTTCCTCCCACAGATCGGGAATATCCTTCCAGCGCCCGCGGCCGTCGAAAGCGGCGGCCAGGCTGTCGTCTTCGCCGTCCTGATCGAACGAGACCATCCGCCCGTCGGCCTTGGCACGGCTGCGGGCCTTGTTGGTGAGGATGGTGAAAATCCACCCCGCCAGCGACGAGCGACCCTCGAACCCGGCAATATGGCGCAGCACCGCCAGCCAGGCCTCTTGTGCCACCTCTTCGGCGGTGGCGCGGTTGCGCACGATCGCGGTGGCAAAGCGCACCATGGCCGCGTTGTGGCGGCGGTAAACCGTCTCGAAGGTGGCGCGGTCACCCGCCGCCAGCCCCTGACGCAGCGCCGTCTCCTCGATCTGCCGTTGCTGCATTGACCCGTTCCGCCCCGTTTGGCCCGGACCTTAGCAACCGGGATTGCCTTTCGATAGCCCAAAACGGGGCACTTTCCTTGGTCCGCGGTTTCGGGCACAAGGAAATGCCGCACCTTGCCGCAAAGGAACCTGCCATGAACGAGCCCCGCGCCCCCCGCCTGTGCGTGCTGATCGACGCCGACAACGTGCCGGCGGGCTATGCCGAAGCGATCTTCGAGGAATGCGCCTCGCTGGGCGAGGCTTCGGTGCGCCGCATCTATGGCGACTGGTCGGCCACCAGGCTGGGCGGCTGGGCGAAAAAGGTGGCGGCGCTGGGGCTGGTGGCGGATCAGCAGTTTTCCAATACCAAGGGCAAGAATGCGTCCGACATCGGGCTGGTGATCTCGGCGATGGATTTCCTGCACTCGGGGCTGTTCGACGGCTTTGTTCTGGTCAGTTCGGACAGCGATTTCACCCGGCTGGCGGCGCGCATCCGCGAGCAGGGCCTTGATGTTTACGGCATCGGCGAGAAGAAAACCCCCGAGGCTTTCCGCATGGCCTGCAAGCGTTTCATCTATGTCGAAAACCTGGGTGGCGAAGTGCCGCTGCGCGAAGCCCCGGCGCGGGTCGAGCGCACACCCGAGCTGGCCCATGACGTGCCGCCCGAGACCCCGGCGCGCGGCGGCAAGGAAATTCCCGCCAAGGCGATTCCGATGATCATCGCGGCGATGCGGGCGATCGACCCCGAGGGCGAATGGTATTCGCTGGGCCAGATCGGCCAGTTCATCACCCAGGTCAGCCCGGATTTCGACACCCGCACCTATGGCAGCGCCAAGCTCAGCGACCTGATCCGCAAGATCAGCCGCTTCGAGGTGAAACCGGGCCCCGGTGGCCAGTTGCTGGCGCGCGACGTGGCCTGAGGTGCGATCAGGCCGCTGGTTTCGTGCCATAGCGCGCCATGAACATCTCGACCGCGCCGGTGATGGTGCGCTGCACGTCGCCCGGCGCGCAGCAGGGGGTGATGCCGAACATGGCGCGGTTGTGGATGGTGGCCTTGCACAGTTCGGCAAACTGGTCGGCGGCAAGGTCGATGTCACTGATAGCCAACTGCCCCCGCGCCACGGCACCGCGCAGATATTCGGCCAGCCGCTGGCGCAGCAGCAGCGGCCCGGACTGGTAGAATTCGCGCCCCAGTTCGGGGAAGCGGTCGCTTTCGGCGACACAGATGCGATAAACTTTCACCCCGAAATCCGACATGAAGAACCCGACCATCCGGTGCGCGGCGGCGGTCAGCACTGCGCCGGGCGGGGCGGTCTGGTCGATCACTTGCAGCGCCTCGTCGGCCTGGCGATGGCATTCGGCCTTGGCAACGGCAAGGAACAGCAGCCGCTTGTCGGGGAAATAGCTGTAAAGCGTGGCCTTCGACACCCCGGCCTGGCGCGCGATGTCATCGACCGAGGCGCCCTCGAAGCCGTCGCGCAGAAACACCGTGCGCGCGCCTTCCAGCACCTGATCGAACTTGCGGCCCTTGCGGATGGTGGTGGCGGTCATGGTCGGTCCTTTCTGGCAGCTTAGACCACAGCATTCCCTGCCGGCAAGCACGGCCCCACTTGCCAGGGTGATCGATGCTGGCTATCTGAATTCTTTCCAGACAGGAACGCGCCATGATCCCCGGACTGACCTCGCGCCGCCGCTTTGCCGATCTTTCCGAGCAGGAGGTGCTGGCGCTGGCGATCAGCTCGGAAGAGGATGACGCCCAGATCTATCGCAGCTATGCCCAGCGCCTGCGCGCCGACTATCCCGCCTCGGCGGCGGTGTTCGATGGCATGGCGCTGGAAGAAGACGGCCACCGCCAGCGCCTGATTGCCCTGCACAGCGCCCGCTTCGGCGAGGTGATTCCGCTGATCCGGCGCGAGCATGTGGCAGGTCACTATGCCCGCCGCCCGGTCTGGCTGGTGAAAAACCTGAGCCTCGAAACAATCCGCGGCGAGGCGGCGGCAATGGAAGCACAGGCCGAGGCATTTTATCTGCGCGCGGCCGCCCGCACCCCGGATGCCGCCACGCGCAAGCTGTTGGGCGATCTGGCGGCGGTCGAGGCCGGGCACCAGCGCAGCGCCGAGGGGCTGGAGGCCGAGCACCTGCCGGGGGATGCGCGGGCCGATGAAGACCGCGCCGCACATCGCCAGTTCATCCTGACCTGGGTGCAGCCGGGGCTGGCGGGGCTGATGGATGGCTCGGTCTCGACCCTGGCCCCGATCTTCGCCACCGCCTTTGCCACCCAGAACACCTGGACCACGTTTCTGGTGGGGGCGGCGGCATCGGTGGGCGCGGGGATCTCGATGGGGTTCACCGAAGCGGCGCATGACGACGGGGTGCTGTCGGGGCGCGGCAGTCCGTTCAAGCGCGGGCTGGCCAGCGGGGTGATGACCACGCTGGGCGGGATGGGGCACGCGCTGCCCTATCTGATCCCGGATTTCTGGACCGCGACCTCGATCGCGATGGTGGTGGTGTTTGTCGAGTTGTGGGCGATTGCCTGGATACAGAACCGCTTCATGGAAACCCCGTTCCTGCGCGCCGCCTTGCAGGTGGTGCTGGGTGGGGCGCTGGTATTTGCGGCCGGGGTGCTGATTGGTGGCGGCTGAGGGGTGGGGATGACGAGCAAGGATTATCAGGCGCTGGCGCTGCCCGACCGGGTGCAGTTGCCCGAGGCTGACAGCTTGGCGGCGGCCGAGGGTTATCTGGCCTACATGCGCAAGCGCCACTCGGTGCGCGACTATTCGCGTCAGCCGGTGCCGGAAGCGGTGATCACCGCCTGCATCGCGGCGGCAGGCACCGCGCCGAGCGGGGCCAATCGCCAGCCCTGGCATTTCGTGGCGATTTCGGACCCCGCCATGAAAGCTCGCATTCGTGCCGCTGCCGAGGAAGAAGAGGCGGCATTTTATGCCGGGGCGGCGGGCGACGAGTGGCTGGCGGCACTGGAGCCGATCGGCACCGGGGTCGCCAAGCCGCATCTGACCGACGCGCCCTGGCTGATCGTGGTGTTTGCGCAGCGCTACGGGGTGCGGGCGGACGGCAGCCGGATCAAGCACTACTACGTGCCCGAAAGCGTGGGCATCGCGACCGGCTTTCTGATCGCGGCGCTGCACCATGCCGGGCTGGTCTGCCTTGAGCACACCCCGAGCCCGATGGCGTTTTTGTCGGCGATGTGCGGGCGGCCTGGCAACGAGAAGCCGGTGATGATCCTGCCGGTGGGCTATCCCGCGGCGGGGGCGACCGTGCCGGCGGCGGCCAAGCTGAAAAAGCCGCTGAGCGAGATTCTGACGGTGCTGCGCTGAGGTCAAGCGCCGGGGAGAGGGCCCTCGGGCCCCCTCCCCGGACCCCTTCCCCGAGGATATTTGGGCAAAGGTGAAGGGGGGAGCCTTGCATCGCGGCTGGCGGCGTGGCTAGCCTGCTTGCGATAAAGAGAGAGTGCCCGATGCTGCCGATTCTGCTCAAGACCTTGCCGTTCTTCGCGCTGATCGGCGTGGGCTACTGGGCCGGGCGGGCGCGGTTTTTCAGCCCCG
>Ga0210044_10005691_pt1 | contig 16730 bp, 3 predicted proteins | sample CryGey13umfilter_2_FD_183959 | JGI IMG/M metagenome (GOLD analysis project Ga0210044, IMG submission 183959) | Groundwater microbial communities from aquifer in Utah, USA - Crystal Geyser 4/9/14 3 um filter (SPAdes) (version 2) | ecosystem: Environmental > Aquatic > Deep subsurface > Groundwater...
GCGCGCGGGCCGAAGCTGCTGGCGCCGACTTCGAGGTCGCCCTGGTCAAGCTCGCAGTCCTCTCCAGCGACGAGCTCCTCGCCGCCAAGCGAGTCCACGCCGGAGAGGTGCTCCGAGATTTGATTCGCCTCGGACGTGGCCGGCTGTCTTGGGCGCCGCTCAACGACCCTCCGAAGGTCTTTCCTCCCATCGACCTGCCGAACTTCGTGTTCGGCGAGCTGGTCGATGTGGGCTTGCAAAAGAAGGAATTGGGTCTGGACGCGACTTGCGTCGTCAGCGTGCAAAACCCCGACGCTTTCCCGCTCCATCGGCTGCAGAAGTTCGGCGCGAACAACCCGTTGCTCGAGCTGGCCGGCAAGAATCAGATGTCGGCTGCCGAGATCGCGCGGGCCATCAGCCGGCCGCCGCGGGAGACGTTGGCGGTGCTCCTCGCCTTGCAGACGCTCGGCGTGCTCTCCTTCACAACGCCGACCGCGCTCGCTGCCGGCACTTTGAAGATGAACCGCCCAGTCGTCTCGGAGAGTGTGGCCAAGCGGGCGACGCCGCCCGCCGTCGACCCCTTGAAAGCCAAGACCGCCAATCTCCAGCGCCGCTTGAAGGCGATCCTCGAGGGCAACGAGTTCGAGGTGTTGGGCGTGCATTGGAGCGCCTACCCAGAGTGCCTGCTCGACGCCTACAAGGCTCGCCTGGCCGAGTTCGACCGCGCCAAGTTCGAGTCGGCTGTGCGCGACGCGCTGGCCGATGAGCTCGACAAGGCGATCCAGCGAATCGAGGCCGCTGGCGCCCTCCTGAGCGACAAAGAGGCGCGCCGCAAATGCCGCGAGAAGGCCGTTGGAACCATGCAGGTCGAAGCCATGGTCGACATCTACCTCGAGCGCGCCGAGTTCGCGCAGATGCGCAACGAGCGCGAGGAATTCGCCGACACCGTCAAGCGGGTCTTGGAGCTCGATCCCCGCAACACGACCGCGCGGGAAATGAGCCGCATGATCTCCTGACCTCTGCGCCGCTCGCGCCTAATCATGTTGGCTCGTGATGCAATGGGTGCAATGGGCGCATCCCTATAGGAAGGCCACCGCGGTCGTGCTACTTTGGCGAACCTTTTTCGCACGAGAGGATCGTTAGTGTACCGTACCGTCACGCTCTGCTTCTTCGTCGCCGCCCTGTTCTTCGCTGGATGCGCTAAACCCAAGCTCGTCCTGCCCGGGGATACGGACTACACCGTACGCTCGCTCAATATCGAGGGGGCGGAGCACGTCGCCCTCGGTGAGCTCGACACGAAGCTCGGGGTGCGGGTGGGCAACTTGCTCATCCCGGGTCAGCCCTACAATCGCTTCCGACTCGTCGACGACCAGAGGCGCGTGGTGGCCTGGTGGGAGAACGCCGGCTACTTCGACGTGCAGGTCCCCGACCCTGTGGTCGTCATCGACGACCAGGCCAAAGCCGTCGACATCACCTGGACCGTCGTCGAGGGTGAGCCTTCCCTCGTCGCCTCGAGCGACCTGAAGCAGAGCCCGCCAGAGCTCGAGGGCGAGCTGCGTGCGCTCATCCCGTTCTCCGTCGGCGACCCCATCGACCTCGAGGTGTACCGACGCGTCCGGCACGCCATGGCGCAGGTGCTGCGCGACGAGGGCTACGCCCACGCCACGGTCTACAGCCGCGCCTTCATCAACCGCAAGACCCACGAGGTCCATTGGGTCTACATGGTCGACGAGGGCCCGCTCACCACTGTGGGAACCCTGCAAGTCGTCGGCGCCGACAACATCCCCGAAGACATGATCCGCGCTCGCAGTGGTCTGCAAGTGGGCAGCCCCTTGAGCGACGTCGACAAGCGCAAGGCCGAGATCGATCTGCTCGATTCGGGCGCGTTCTCCATCGTCTTCGTCGAGACCGACGCCGACGTCGAGGACCTGATCTTGCCTCTGCCACCGGACAACGGAGGGGTGCTGACGCCTGACCGCATCGACGCTCGAGGCGAGATGATTCCGCGAGCGCTGAACGGCGGTTTGAACACGACGTTACACGTCGTCGACGCTCCCGCCGCCCAAACCCGCGTGGGCGCCAACGGACAAGCGGACCTCGCCCGAATCGACGCCCAAGCCACAGCCGACCTGACGGTCCGCAACCTCTTCGGGCCCTTCCACCACCTCGTCGTCGAAGGGATGGCTGGCTACGGTTGGCTCTGGCGCTCAACCACCGACGAGCCGCTCGGCCTCTACGGTTCTGCGCTCGTGCGCTATGTCCAACCTTCCTTCATCGCGCGCCTCATCGACCTGCGGCTCACCGCCCGATTCGAAGACCGACTTTTCCCCGACTTTCATATTCGAGAGTATGGCGGCGGCCCCGGCTTCAGAAGCACGCTGACCGAGGACATCTTCTTCGACTTCGACGCCCTCTACCTCTTCGGAACCCTGTCGGACTACGGCCCGTTCTCGGCCGACACTCTGAACGCGCTGACCCTCTACGGCTCCGACCAGTTCCAGGGCCTCGAGCTGTCGACCAGCCTCATCCTCGACGGCCGCTTCCCCGATGGTCTCGAGGCCATCGACGGACAGTCTCTCATCCTGCGCGCCGCCTACGCGCCTGGCGGTGCCGTGGGCGACGCGCGCTACCTGAAGCTCTCGGCCGACGCGCGCATCTTCCGTCCGATCACCGACGCCCTCTTCGTCGGCTTGCGTGCCTTCGGCGGCTGGCTCGTCGCCGAGGGTGAAGAGGGGGTGCCGCCCAGCGTGCGCTTCTTCGACGGTGGCGCCTTCGGCAACCGAGGCGCTGGCGTGCAACAGCTCGCCAGCACGGCCGGCAGCTGCGACGCCAGCGGGGTCTGCCGTGGCTTTGCCGTCGGAGGCATGAGCTCGGGCCTGGGCTCCCTCGAGCTGCGTTGGTTGCCCTACCGCAAGCCCTTCGGCGCCGTCGTCTTTGCCGATGCCGGAGGGGTGGGCGACGGCTCGAATCCCTTCGAGCAGGGAGTCTCCTTGACCGCTGGGCTCGGGCTGCGCATCCGCACGTGGTACGTCCCGGTCGCCGTCGACTTCAGCTATAGAATCCTGGACGACGACCGCACCGATGCCCTCGATCACTTCCAGTTCTTCTTCCGCATCGGAGAGTCCTTCTGATGAACGAGCCCACCCAGCCTCGCAAGAAGTCCCTCCTCAGGCGCTTCCTCAAATACGCCCTCTACACCTTCCTCGGACTCCTCATCCTCGTCGGGCTGGCCATCGCCCTGCTGCACACCAGCCCTGGCCAGGACTTCATCACCGGCGTCGTCGAGGACAAGCTCGGCCAGAAGGTCAACGGCAAGGTGACCATTGACGCCGTCGAGTTCGCCCTCTTTGGCGACATCGCGCTGCGCGGCCTGACCATCCAAGACGAGAGTGGCGCCGACGCGATCGGGCTCGACGACCTCGAGGTTGCCCTCGACTGGGGCTCCCTCTTCGACGACGAAATCGTTATTGATGTGTTTCGGATCGCGGGCGTCCAAGTCCAACTCCTCGAGCTCGAGCCGGGCAAGACCAACCTCACCAACCTCTTCAAACCCAACGAGGACAAGCTCGAGTTCGCCCTGGCCATCAAAGACCTCGACATCTCTGGCATCGACGTGACCGTCGACAAGCTCGACGGCACCCACATCGCCCTCACCGACCTGGCCCTCAAAGGCGCGCTCTCCGTCGCGCTCCCGACCGCCAACCTCGACGTCGATCTGCAAAAGATCGCGCTGGGACTCGACGCCAAGCTGCCCGACGGCAAGCACATCACCCTCGCCAAGCTCGAGACCGCGCTGCGCGTCAAGGCGGGCGGTGGCGACCTCGACGCCGCCTTGAGCGCCTTCGACGCCAACGTCACCGTTCAGCTCCCCGATGCCGACAAACCCATCCACACCAAGCTCTCGATGGCGGTCGCCAAAGCCAACATCGCCAATGGCCACGTCGCCGCCGAGCTCTCGGGCCTCACCGTGGCGGCCTTCAGCATGAAGTCGTTCCAGGTCGAGGGCGCCTTGCCCAAAGATGGCGTCATCAAGGGCGAACAGCGCATGGTGCTGGACGGGCTGGCGATTCACGCCAAGGCGCTCAACTCCCTCCTCGGGAAAGACCTGCTGGCGACCGACGTCACCGTCGACGTCTCCCTGATGGGCCCCCCAAACGCCCTGGCGCTCACCGGCAACGTCGGCACCGACGGCGGCGACTTGGCCCTCACCGGGCTCTGGGACATCACGAAGCTCGAGCGGCCCGCCTACTCCTTGCACCTCGAGGGCAAGGAGATCCGCACCGAAGACCTGGTCGCGATGGCCATCCCCAAGATTCACTCCAGCCTCGCCCTCGACATCGTGGGCGCTGGCGCCACTAAAGAGGACATCGAGGCCGACCTCACCTTGGTCGTCGGACCGACCGAGATCAACGTCATCCCCATCGAGGGACTCACGCTCGTCGCCCGCATCGACCGCGGACACCTGACCATCAAGAAGTTCCTCCTCGAGCTCTTCGAGCACGAGCTCAACGTCGACGGCGTCGCCGACTCCATCGAGCAGAGCGCCGCGCTCAACATCCGCACCAGCCTCGACATTGCCGGCGCGCTGGAGAGAGTGCGGGCCGCGGGCCTGCCGGTCCCCGAGAACCTGCCGTTTAGCTTTGGCACCCTCGACATCGACCTGGCGGTCAGCGCCAAAGCCAAAGACCCCAATGCGCCGCCGCCCGAGACCGCCGACAGCATCATCCCCGCAGAGCTCGCCGCCAAGCTGCCCGTCTCACAAGCCGCCATCAAGGGCACCTTAGCCCTCAATCAGTTGGTGGCGGGCAAGCTCTCCATCGGCTCCCTGACGACCGCCCTCGACCTCAGCCTCGAAGGCACCATCCCCAAAGGCACCATCGGCTTCTCCATCGCCAACCTCGAGAACGGAGACCTCAAGTTCAAGACCGTCGACGGCAGTCTTGCCTTGGACGGCGACACACTCACCGTCGACATCATCGGCGACGACGGACAGGGGCCCGCCGTCGAACTCAATGCCAACGCTCGCCTGGACAAAGAACGTCAGGAGATCGTCATCGACCTTCAGCGCCTCAAGCTGCGGCGCGGCAGCGCCAGCACCGAGCTCGTCGACCCCGTGACCCTGCGCCTGCCCGCCTCCAAAATCATCGGCCCCACCGACCTCTCCATCCCCCAGATCACCCTGGCGCTGGCGGGGGGCACCGTCGGGGTCGGCGGCCAGTTCAAGATCGCCCCGAAAGCGAACGGCGAAGAGGGCTACGACCTGCAGTACATGGACGCCTCGATCAATCTCTCCGGCGTTCGCCTCGAGAAAGCCGCGGCCTTGGCCGGCAAGAGCATCCCCGTGTCTGGCTCAATCAGTGGCAGAGTCGACCTCCTCGGCACACCCCAAGACCCCAAGGTCGGCGTTAACCTCGACATCAAGGCCAAACTGCGCGACCGCAAGAGCGGCGTCTCCGCCGCGGACTCCATCGATCTGCGCGTCACGGGCAACGTCGAACGCAAGCGCCTGCAGCTCGACACTCGTCTGGCCAACGCCAACGACCCCAGTCACCCCTTCCTCACCCTCGACGTCTCCGCGCCCCTCACCACCGGCGAGACGCCTGGGCTGGCCTCCTCGGGCACGCTGCAGGTCTCTGCCGATCTCCCGCGCACGCGCTTGCGGGCGCTCACCAGCATCATCCCCTCCTCGATGATCCCCGAAAAGGTCGACCTCGACTCGGCCGTCGAGCTGCACGCCGACCTCTCCGGCTCCCCGAGCCGCCCTGAGGGCACCTTCTCCCTCGACGTCGCCGGGCCCCTCGCAGGCGCCTTCGTCGAGAGCTTCGGGAGCACCGAGCAGCACGTCGCCCTCTCTGGCAAGCTCTCCGCCGAGAACCACAAGACCCGCCTCGAAGCCGACCTCGAGGTCTGGCACGACAGCAAAGCAGGCCGCACCTTGAAGGCCGATGTGGGCGTGCTCTTCGCCCGCTCGCCGCTGCTCACCAAGAAACCCCAGATCTCCAGCTGGACGGCGGTGCTCGACGTGGGCCCGTTGATTCTCGGCGACCTGCCGCTCCCGGCTGGCGCGCCTAAGGTCGGCGGGACCCTCGAGCTCAACGCCGACTTGCGCGGCGATCTCTCCGACGTGCTCGGAACCATCGACCTCAGCGCGCAAAAGATCTCCTTGCCCGACAAGCCCCTCGCCGACCTCGGCGCCCACCTGAACCTGCAAGATGAGGCGCTCGGCGCCAATGTCGACCTGGCGCTCGGCGGGAGGGACGTCGGGGCGGTGAGCCTGGACATGGTCAGGCTCGCCGGCGAGCTCGGCCTCGGCGGCAAAGGGCTGCTGTCGCGCGTCAAGAAAAAGGAACAGTTCCGCGCGGACCTAGACCGCGCCAAGCTCGCCTTCACGCTCGAGCTGCCTCGACACACGCTCAAAGAGCTGGCGAGCCTGGCGCCTGGGCTCGACAAGTTCCCGGGCTCCCTTGGCGGTCAGTTCCAAGTCGGCGGAGTGGTGAAAGAACCGACGTTGCTCGGCGGCCTCACCTACGAGGGCTTCACTGCGCTGGACGGCGACCCCGGTCAGGTGGCCGTGCTCATCGACGCAGGCCTCGAAACCATCGGTCTCGACGTGGCCCTCGGCGCGCACTCCAGCTCGGACGTCGCCCCCGTCGGCATCAGCGTCGACTTGAATCGCCGCAGCCTGCTCACCGCCTTGACCGGCACGGGCGAGGGCTTCGACGTCACCCTCAGCACCCACGCCTCGAAGGTCCCCCTGAAGCGCCTCGTCCCCAACTTCGCGCTCGACACCGGCGTGCTGGAGGCCGACGGCAACCTCAACCTCGACCTCGGCGGCACCCTCGCCATGCTGATGGTCGAATCCGAGCTCGACGGCAGCCGCAAGCCCAAGCTCGCCGACGCCAGGTTCAGCGGTGGCATCGGGCTGCAAGACGGCGTCATCGGGCTGCCCGGCACGGGCCGCAGCTTCCATGACGTTCAGTTCGTCCTGAAGGCGCTCCCAACGGCCATCGCCTTGGAGCGACTCGAGGTCCACGAGACTGACCTGCAGCAGTCGGATCGCTTCATCAAGGCCTCAGGAGAGGTCGAGCTCGACGGGCTCGAGCCCGGCAAGGCGGCACTCTCCCTCGAGCTCGACGAGTGGCTGGCCATCGGCCCCGCTAAGGCCCCCGATGGCGTCGTCTCGGCGAAAGCTGCGGTCGACGCCGACCTGACTCAGCCCATCAAGCTCGTCAACGTCACCTTCGACTCGCTCACTTTCGAAAAGCCCGATCGCTACGAGCGTGGACATGCCATTCTGGCCATCGGCGAGACTGACATCGTCTGGCTCGACGAAGTGAACGTGCGCGTCGGCCAGCTGCCCACCTCCGAGCCAGTGGTCGCCACGGCGGCCCCCGCCGAAGCCGCCCCTGCTGCGCCCTCGACGGGCGGCGCCGAGATCCACCTGCTCTTCCCCAACCGCATTCACCTCATCGCAGGTCCGTTCAACATGTGGGCGATTGGTCAGGTGGACATCGACGTCAAAGAGAAGCTGAAGGTGAACGGCGAGCTCGTAATGCAGGAAGGCACCATGCAGTTCCTCGGCAACTACTTCGAGTTGGACCACGGTTCGGTGCTCTTCAACGAGAAGTACCCAGCAGGCGGCTTCGAGTTCTATCTCAAGCACGCGCCCGGCCAGGAGGCGTTGCGCGATCTGAGCCTCGCCCAGGGCGACGAGTCCGTGCTCTATTTCCACGGTCCCATCACCGCAAACGAGCTCGATCTCTCCGGCTTCTCCGGCCCCAACATCGTCGACGTCATGGCCCTCGACAACTCCGGCACCACCCGCTGGACCTCGGGCCCAGCTCTGCCAGCCGCCGAGACGGTTCAACACCTCAACACCGACCGGCCGTTGGTCCAAACCTTCGTCATGACCAACCTTCCCCACCTCATGTTCCTCGACCGCGCGAAAGTCTGGGCTGATCCCTACGTCACGCCGGACTCCTATAGCCACACCGAGAACTTCGAAGGCGAGGTCTACAGCGACGACGGCACGACCCGCGTGCGCACCGTCGCGCGCCCACGCCAAGCTGGGCGCAGCCGTGCAGAGCTGCAGTTTGATTGGCTCTTCGGGGGCAACGACCGCAACATCGTCGGGTTCGGTCCACGGCTCGGCAGCCGTGGCGCCGCCGGCCTCGAGCTGTTCTGGGAGTGGGCGAGCGAGCAGTGAGCTCCTTTAGGGAGGCAGGGCTTAAGCCCTGAGCCGGGGGACTTTGTCCCCCGGAGCCGGGGGACTTTGTCCCCCGGACCCCCACTTCCTTTCTTTTTTCTGAAGAGCTCCAAGGTGTCTATCTTTCGAGGGAATTCCTTGTCCGATGACACGGAAGGAAGCGGGGTTACGGGTGCGGGCGAAGCCCGCTCTTCTCTTCCCCCCAAAAGCCACACGCATCTGGGAAGCAGGAGTTCCCCCATTCAACACGATGGCAGGGTAGAAGCCAGCGCGTTCACGTCGTCTTGCACTTCCACTTCTCCGTTGAGGTCGTTCGGACCACATGTCCGACAAAAGGCGACCTTTCACGACCAGACCCCACACTCAGCCTAATAAATCTGCAGAGAAATCGTCTTTTGTGGTGCGTTGCACCACAGACAGCGGTGTCCCGTTCAGGCACACTTCGAATTCTGAAGTGGGGAGAGAGGGTGCAAGAAGTGAAGTCGCGCATGGGCACGTTGTTGGGTGCCAAAGCGCGCGACCTCTGACTGGAGGATTCAATGAAGGACCAAGAGTATTCGCTGATGTCGATCTTGGGGGGGGGGCATAACGCGTCCAGATGACACTCAAGGTGTTCACCGCCGGCTCTTTTCGCGCGACATTCCCATGTCGCCAGCGTCCCACATGCATCCTCGGACAGTCGTTGCGCTGCTCCTGAGTGTGAGCCTCTTCGCGTCCGGTTGCCTCGAGGACCCCGCGCCTGCGGGCCGCAACGACGACGCGTTGGTCGACGCATCCGTTGACGCTGGCGCAATTCCTTCCGTGGGCGGAATCACCATCGGTCCGGCGGGCGGCGTGGTCGCCATCGACGGCGTGATTCTGAGGGTACCCGAAGGGGCGCTGAGCGAGGACGTGGGCATTCAGATCGAGCGGCATGGCTCCGTTGCTTGGGGCTATCGTCTGCAGTCGCCGAGCTATCAGTTCTCGCCTGAGGGTTTGACGTTCTTGAAGCCCGTCGAAGTGGAGATGAGCTTCGCCGGTTCGGGCGAATGGGCACACCTGTTTTGGTCCAAACCGGCTGGCCCAGGCTACGATGTGCTGAACACGGAAGTGATCGCGAACGTCGCCATCGCGAAAGTTTCGCACTTCTCCACAGGCTTCGTGGGCTTCGAGTTGGCTGCCGAGCCCGAACTGCTCGAGATGCCCTGCAACACCGAGCCCATCCGCGAGGCGAGCGTCAGCGCTCAAGGAGCTGGACGCGCACGCACCAAGACGGCGGAGTTCCGAACCCAAGAACCCGCAGTGGTTTGCGTCGAGACCTGGACGACACCTGGGGCGAGCTCCACGTCGAGCGTCGATGGAATGGAGCTGGTGATGGAGCCCGCCGAGTGCGGCGTTCTCGACGCTGTGGTGCTGTTGGGCGGCCAGGGCGGCCAAGGCGGCGGGCGAGACGACAACGATGATTCGGATGATTCCGATGATTCCGATGATTCTGATTCCGATGATTCCGATGATTCCGATGATTCCGATGAGGACGAGCAAGGCGACGAGCAAGGCGACGAGCAAGGCGACGAGCAAGGCGACGAGCGAGGGGACGAGCACGACTCTGGTGATGATGAAGACAATGAGGGTGACGCTCTAGAAGCCTGTGACGGCTTGGTCGTCCAACGTGGCCTGATTACGCTGATGCCGGGCGAGCACGCGTTGGATTTCTCGGTGCAACATGGCCGCGGCAGGGCGTTCGTGCGGCAGGGCGAGCTTCGGGGTGACTCGACGGTGAGCGAAGAAGGGTGGTTCAGTGTTGAGACGCCGCTCTCGACCCACGCGACCCTGGAGCCCAACACGCAAGTAGTGCTGTCCGCTATGTTGGCGCTGCATCCTCCCAGGAACCTCGCTCGACCAAGCCACAGCAACGACCTGGAGCTTCGCGTTGCCTTCGAAATCGTCGACGCGGTGTCGTTGCAGCCCGTTCGCACCCTCGCCAACCGAGTTGAGTTGGACAACCGCCGCGGCCGGCGGCCGCTCACCGTCACTTGGGATGGCCTCGACGACCAGGGCATGCCGGCCCTCGAAGGCGACGTGCTCTACAGGGTCCGCGTCCGCCTGATGGACGAAGACCACCAGCGGCCCCATGGACAAGCCCTCGACTGGGCGATCTCCCAGGCCAGGGCGCTGCACGTGGGCACGCACACGCCAGAGCCGCGCATCACGGTGGCCCTCGAGACACAGACGCAGCTTCGGATGCTGCTCGAGAAAGCCTACCCGCCGCCCGCTGCGTTCGCCGAACTCGACCCTTCGGTCATGGTCACAACGGATCAGGCTAGAGCGCTGGCCACGCAGCGCTGCGGCGACGCCGAGCTGCCTTTGGCCGTGATCTCCAACGCGCGCTATCTGCCGCAAGTCCTCGTTGACCCACGGCTGCAGCGCGCGACGCTGAGTCTGTCCGAATCGAAGTCGGAGGCCAGCACCATCGGCGACGCACTGAGGCCCCACCTCTACCCAGATGAGGGAAAGCTCCTCTATTTGCCGCGCTACGTCGTGCCAGAGGCCGCACTCGAGAATGCGGTTTGGCTGCAAGGCCCGCTGACGCCGGATTCGCCCATTGGCTCTGCCGGGGGCCAGTCCAGCAAGAATCCGATGACGTTCGAGGAGCTCGCACTGGTCGTCCAAGACCCAGAGATGCGTCTGCTCGCCGTACGTGAACACGTCGACACCATCGTCCTGAGCGACTTCATCGTGGTCCGGTCCGTGACCCCTGTCACTGGGGACATCAGGACGGGCTCGGAGATGTACATGGTGACGAACGCCAGCGTTCGACTCGTGAATGTAGACCTGCTGAAGGACGCCATTATCTACGAGCCTGGCGCGAGTCCTGGGTTCTCGATGGCACTTCTGACCCATCACGCCGAATGGACCTCGCTTGGCATCAGTACTGGGACGAGCAACCCGTTCCAGGGGTGCTGCAGCCCAATTTGCGGCGAAGCCGCGTTTGCAAGAACCGACTTCTTGCGCCTCGCAAACACAGCGCTCTTCTGCGGGTTTGAGACGTTTAGACTGGCGGACTTACAGACGACACCCGTTCTCGAACCGGTCGTCAAATACGCAACTCAAAGCGAGTTCGTCACGCCCACCGGGCTTTTCTTCGACACCGGGCTCATCGGACGCCTCAAGGGCCAAGTCGGAGTCGGGAGTGCGGGAAGCGGCGCCGACCCAAGCTGCCCCGATGAAGGGGGCGGCGCACCTCCACCCATCGGCATCAATGGTGGGACGTGCGAGCCGTTCTGCAAGGACATCTTGACTGGTGCCTGCGGCTACGCGCTCGAGGGCGAAGTTGATGGCGATCCGCAGCTCGACCCGCCCGGAGGCGACAATTTTTGTAGGGGGAGTGGAAGCCTCCTGTTCGGTTCCGACTGGGTCGATCCGCTCATCTACGATCCCCCACAAGGAGTCGACAGCATGGTGAACGCCAAATGGCTCGGAGGTCAGCCAGGGTTCGACCAGGGAGACTTCCTCTCCCCAGCCTGTCTCCTCGGCCTCTGGGATGGCGAGTACGGCGCGGACTGCCATGCTGGCGGCATAGGCCGCCTCGAGACCATCGGCCTGTGGCAGGCCAATCCCGATGTGTGTGCAGCTTTGCCGGGGATTTGTCTTCAGGAGCAGCGCCGGACGTTTTGTAAAGGGGTGAGCGGCCCGTGCCTGAGCTGTGATGCTTTTGGCCACTGCTTTGAGACGGCGAACCCTGCCAATCCTCTTGCCGTGGCAACGGAAGTTTCCTGCGGTGAAACGAGTGGTAATTGTGATGGAGAGGTGTTGTCCGCGGGCGAGGAATGCGCTGCGGGATTGGACTACTGCTGGCAAGGCGAAGTGGGGCTAGTGTTCACCAACAAAGACCCTCGGGATCCTCCGCCCGTATGCACGACAGATTGCCCGCCCGAACCCTGCACTGGAGCGGACTGCCCCGACAAAGACAAGAAGGAGTCGGGCGTGGACCCCGTGTTCGTAGAGCTCGACAAGTCTGCTGGCGCAGAGAAGACGGTCAGGAAGGGGGAGATCGAGGTCACCCCGAAAGGAGAACCCGTCCTGCTCTCCAGCGGCGACCTCCTCCAGACCTACGTCGACTTCCCCGCCTCAGCGACGCACCCCCTATCGCTTGAGCGCACCTACCGCTCCACGGACTCGCACGCGTCCTCCATCGGCCGAAACTGGGAACACAATTTCGACGAGAACCTGGTCATCGTCGACAACCAGCACCGCGACGGCTCCTTCCCCCAGTGGTGCTACGAGTTCCAGCCGCTGATCACCTGCGTCTACCACAACCGGGGCGATGGCGGTGGAGACCTCTACCTCATGGACCCGACACGTCCCATTGGCACCTACCTCCCCGAGTGGGGCAACAACGGCGTCCTCAGGTTCCACGACACTTTCAGAGATCGTTATGCCGACATCGTCATTCCGGCACTCTTCGCGCTGCGTTAGGCTGACGGGACCATCAGCGAGTTCGATACTGGTGGACGCCTCCTGCGCAAGCTCTTCCCGCAAGGCCCCATCTGGAGATACGAATACTTCGACAGTGGCCGGCTACGAAGCGTCCAAGATGAACGAGGCCACGGCTTTGAGTTCCGCTACGGCTGGTGGGGCCTGCTCGCCTCCGCCCAAGATCTGTCCAATGGAGGCCGCAGGGTCGACTACTGCTACGATCTGGCGGTCGTCCCCCGCTTCGGCGTTTTTGCCAATAACCCTGCGCTGATGCAGCAAGAACTGGAGCTCCGCTACGGCCCCATGCCGAGCTGTACTCGCCTGACCACTGCCATGCCTTCCGGTCGAGAGACAGCGGCGATCCTCGAATGCGCCCATGACAGCAACACGCTCGTTGCTGGTTGCCTGCCCCATGGTTCGCAGGACCTCGAATCCTGCGTCGACGGCCTGCTCCGGTGCGTGGGCATCGAAGGAGACGAGGTCTGGCCCGACCCGCTGCGGGCCCGAGTCGAAGCGGCGGATGCGCTCCTCAGCACGTCGGCGCCTCCAGATCCCAACGACCCCGCAGATCCCTTCTTTCGAGAGAACAACCGGCGAGCGGACGCCAACCGGGCTGTGGCCTTCCTGCGCGAGGTGCGCGAGATACCCAGCGACGTGTTGTCGTCGTTCGGCGTCCCGGCCGAGGCCGTGGTGACCCGCTACGAGTACTCGGAGGTGCCCTACTCGTGGGAGTTCCAGGATCTCTTCGCCCTCCATTTCTGGGATCCACCGACTCCTGAGCCCGGCACCCCCGAGGCCTGCACCAGCTTGCAAGGCCCACAGGCCGTGATGCTCTACAGCCGCGATTTGCTCTCGCTGCTGGGTCGAATCACGAGGGTCGATCGCCGTTTGACTCCCGCCGAGCTTGTGGAAGGAGCGCCCGAAATCGACAGCTCCGCGATCCTCAGCGACTCCCAAATGCCAACAGGCGCGTCCGGCGACTATTGGGTCGTCGAGCTGGAGAACCGCTACGACTGGCACCCCGAATCCTACTCATTCGGCCGTGTGCTCGCCCAACGCTGGGGCAACGATGTCGAGGTGAGCGCCACAGAGACCACGCACCCGATGAACCCCAGCCCCGATGGCGACGCCCTCACGGACGACTGGAGTACCGCCCTACCGCAGTTCGACTTCGAGTATGTGGACGCAAATCTCTTCTCCGAGCTGCCGAAGCTTGAGGCCATGGCGGCCATGACCGACTCCGACGGTGTCGCCTTCGGCGTGTTCCCAGAGCACGACGGCGAGACGGTGCCTGGGCTGGAGGTGGTCGGCACGACCTGCGAGAGAAATGCGCGCGCCTATCCTCCCTTCAAAACCCACAAGATCTTGGTGTACGGCCAGTACGCGCCCGTCGACGAACCCACCTGGGAAGCGACGCGCCAGGCCCTCCTCGACGCGAAAGAGAACCGCGTGCGCTATGGCCTGAAGCGGGTCTGCGAGGTCGTCAAAACGACCGACCGAAGCGGAGTGGTGACCTACAACGGCCTCAATTTCATGGGGCTGTCGGTCATCGAGCTCAAGCAGGGCAGAGTCAGCGGTGACCTGGAGGACTCATTGGTCACGCTGACTCGCTACAACGCCGATGGCCTCCCCCGCGAAGTCGTCAGCCAGCCGCAGCACAGAGGCCCTCGGACGCTCTTCGAGTACGACGAGCAAAACCCCAATCCCCTCGAGACCCTCAACCTCCTAAAGGTCACCGAACTCCCTGGCGCGCTGCACGGAGAAAGTACTCTGCCCGCTGGCGGCGCGAGCCCACGCACGACACTCTATTCCTACGAGCCTCTCGCCAACGGCCTCCTCTCCATGACCGACCCAGCAGGGGCGCAGACGCGTTGGATTTACGAGTTCCAAGAGAGCGCCGAGGCCAAGGAGAGCAGCAAAAACATGCTCGAGTTCTTCGGCCTCGACGGCAGCGCCATCGACCGAGTGCCCATCGCTGGAACGACCGGCGACCTCAATGGCGACGGCAGCACGAGCTACAACCGCCCGCTGGCCATCGCCGTCATCGAGCCCACGTTCGAATCCACGGCAGGCCCCACCTCGGTGACGACGACCCTCCGCTACAACGGCTTCGGTCAGCCGGCTGCTATCGAGCGTGCTGGACACACGGTGTCTCAGACCTATATGCCCACAGGAATGTTGTTTGTCGGCCCCGATTCGTTGATTCCAACCTATGTCGCCCCACCACAGGCCGTGCTGATCGAGGGTGGGCCCTTGCTTACGACGACCGAAACCACCGATTTCTCCGCGTCAAGCACAGAGTTCCAGAGACCGGATCCCCTTGTTTACCACACGACAGCCTATCGTTATGGCGGACCCGACGGGCGACTCAGCGAAGTACTCCACGATGGAAATTTTGGCGGGAACAGCACAATCTTCTCTTACGACGGCTTCTATCAAGTCGACCAGACGACCACGCCCGACGGGCTCGCCCTATCGGACAGCTACGATGGAGTAGGACGCTTGACCCGGCGTCGAACCTTGGGGGTTGGCACGTCCTCAGGAGGACTTCAAGAACTCAGTGACCAGCGAATCCTCCGCTCCACCGGAGGCGCGACCCTCGCCACCTGTGAGTCCACCGACAGCGATGCCTGCGAAGGCACCCTCGAAGAGCTGCTCGCCACCCGCGCTCAAGGCAACCCATCCAGCCTCGTCACAACCCATGCGCTCGACGGTGAGTCACGGGTGGTCGAGACCGTCTCGCCAGAGCTGCGGGCAACGGCGCTGAGCTACCATCCGTGGGGTCCTGTCTTGTCCACCACCCAGTACGATCCGGTCGGGACAGACCCCAGCCAGCGCCTCTCGAGCGTCTCGCTCGACGTCTTTGGCGCGCCCTATCAGAGCCACCTCTGGTCGACGGCGACGAGCGAGAAGCTCACCTCGCTCAAGCTCTACGACGGCTTCGGGCGTGTCGTCAGCAGTCGAGACCCAGAGGGCGTCATCCACCGGTGGCTCTACGACGTCGCTCACCGAGTCGTGCGCGAAGAGAAGTGGCAACAGTACGTCGGGCAAGTGGCCTGGACCGACTACCAGCGCGACCCCACGGGGCGTGTTCAGCAAGTCACTCAGTCTTATGTCGACAGCCTGAGCAGCCAAGCGCCCTCCATCACACAGCTCGCCCACACCCTTCAATACGACCCCAACGGCCGCGTCTCCTGCATCGCCAGCCCGCAGGGGCTCGAGGAGGTGCGCCAGTACGCCAGCGACGGCACCTTGGCCGTTCGCCGAACCGCCAACACCGAACCCGGCCTGGCCTGCCCCGGAGCCAACGCCGAACCCCTGGCGACCCAGTCCCACTGGAGCTCGCTCGCAGCCAGGCGAGCTCTGAGCAAGACCGTACACGGCTCAGGCCCTGACGCCTTCGGCTCGAGCACCGAGGCGCAGCTCGACTGGACGGGTCGTGTCACCTGGACCGCGACGACCAAGGGACTCTTGCCGAACAGCGACGTGGCCACCTCGAGCCACCGCTACGACGAGCTCGGCCGCCTCAGATGGTCTGACGACGAGTGGGCCACCCGCACCACCTACAAGTACGACGAAGCGAGCCGCTTGACCGGCCGCAGCGAGAACCGTGTGGCCGGCGCCACCTCAATGGGCGACCTCGAGATCACCTACAGCTACGACCGAGACGGCCTCCCCACCCGCCTCATCGACCCAGATGACCACGAAACCACCAGCACCTACGACATCCTCGGACGCAAACGCACCCAGACCACCGTCGGCCCTCAGGGCGACCCGAAGACCGACGTCTTCACCTACGACACCCTCGACCGCCTCATCCTGCGCGCCAACGGCGAAGGTTTTTGGCAGTACGCCCCCCTCCCCGGCCGCCGACGCATCTCGACCGCAGCCTACCGAAACATGGGCGGCGGCCTGCTCGGACCTCTAACGACCGAGTTGCGCTTCACCTATGACAGCCTCGGACACGTCACAGAGGCCACCCGCACCGAGCGCAACCAAGAGGTCCACACCACCCGAGAGTACGACGGCCTGGGCCGCGTGATCAGCGAAATCACCGACCTGGGCGACGCCCAATACGGTGTCGCCTACG
>Ga0210044_10005694_pt1 | contig 16729 bp, 16 predicted proteins | sample CryGey13umfilter_2_FD_183959 | JGI IMG/M metagenome (GOLD analysis project Ga0210044, IMG submission 183959) | Groundwater microbial communities from aquifer in Utah, USA - Crystal Geyser 4/9/14 3 um filter (SPAdes) (version 2) | ecosystem: Environmental > Aquatic > Deep subsurface >...
ATTAGGGAGTACGTACAAAAGCAAGGGCAACAATATGACTTAATTGAGCGAAATCAGCTCACATTCTTTGAGTATGAAATAAATTAACCGCTAGATACCCCGTCAGCTTGCTGCGGGGTTCTTCATTAAGGAATCTATGAACCTATCAGACTACGATTATCAATTTCCTCAAGATGCAATAGCTATGTATCCGCCGGAAAAACGGGGAACTACGAAACTTTTTGTTGTTAACACGCAAACGGGTGAAATAGAGATCGATCAGTACGAAAATTTAGACAAACACCTTACCGCACAAGACGTTTTGGTGAGAAACATAACGAAAGTCTTTCACGCACGACTATTTGGGATGGCCATTAATAAAACGGGCCAATCTGGAAAGCAAGTTGAGGTGTTTTTTACTGAACCTCATGCACAATCGCTGGAAGAATACGCACGGCGTCAATATGATCCGAAAGAAAAGGGTTATAAGCTAGAATTTCTTACCGCGTTAAGAGGTATTAGACTTGACTCTATCCGCTATATCGACTTTGGTGATAACTTACGTCTTAAGAAAATTTCAAAGAATAATGATTCGCTTACAGGAATCCTATACAAAACAGATAGTGATTTCTCGGTAGAAGAGTTATTCACCATGTTTGAACAAAAAGGTAAAGTTCCGTTGCCACCATACATTAAGCGTAGTACTGTTGTTTCCGACGACGAGCGCTACCAGACCATCTTTGCTGAGAAATTAGGTTCTGTTGCAGCACCGACTGCCTCACTAAATTTTACGAAAACACTAGAAGCTCGGCTTGCAAAACAAGGAACAGCAATCGCGGAGGTTACCCTTCATGTTGGTCGCGGTACCTTTATGCCCCTTCGACACGAAAGGATCGAAGACAACATTCTTCATTCCGAGCCCTATTTTGTCAAGAATTCAACAATTACTGCGTTACACCTAGCAAAGCAGGACCAAAAGCGAATAATTGCCATGGGTACGACAACGACACGAACCTTGGAATCAATCGCGCCGCAGATTTTGGACGCTAACACCTCGCATGATATTCTTTCTGAAACAAAACTTTTTGTTTATCCACCATTCAGGTTTAAGATCGTGGATGGATTGTTAACAAACTTCCATTTTCCTAGAAGTTCCTTAATTACGTTGGTGGATGCTTTTTTGCAATACAAACGGTCGAAACTTTCTTGGAGAACGATTTACGAATTTGCTATGAAAAACGAGGCAAGACTTTTCTCTTATGGGGATTCAATGCTTATTCTTTAACCTGTAAGCTTTAATCTTTATACTTTAGCTCGCTACACCTTTAAGCAGTTCCGCCTGTTTCCCAAGCAAAAGCACTGAAGGTTTCTCGAGAATGTTCCAAATGAAGGGGTCTAGCTTTTGTTTGCGGTTCTTGAAATCCCCGGGGGTAATTATTGTGTACAACAACTCTCGTTGCAGACTAGTCTCTATATTGTGCAAGAAAATAGATACTTGATCGATTTTTGGCGACCCAACCAGTAAAATGTCAATATCATATTTGTCTTTAGGTTGATTGAATAAGAAATAGGAGGTCAACAGCAAAAAATCAGTACCTGCAAAAACATCGCGATTATTCATAATCATACCGCCAACTCCGTAGGATTTATGAAAAAGCGAGACAATCTCTTCATAGAAAGGATGCTCGGTATTTAGGGAGTAAAAGTTCTTCGAGGGTGTTTTTTCTTCGAGTAGTAGGTTTGTCTTCTTCAATAGGGCGATCTCCCGACCAACAGCGTGAACTTGAAGTTTAACAATACGGCTAAGCTCGCGAAGTCCAGATCTAACGGCGGTGTTTTCTAAGAAGTGCCATAAAATGCGAGTTCTAGTTTTTGAACGGAAGAGCTTTTCGATGGTCAGTGCCGTGTTAAATTGCATGAGATTACAAAATTAACTTAATGTATACCTTTTTTATGGTAGCATAGTTGCGTTGGAAATGCTATTGCGAGCAACGCGAGCAATACAAGAACCCTGCAGGTAGCAGACCTGCAAGGCGCGTGCGACTTGGCTTTTCAGCCGGGGTTTGCTATATTGTTCTATGAACTCACTGGTAATGGTTAGACATGGCCAATCTCGTTGGAATGCGGTAAACAGATTTACTGGTTGGGTTGATGTTACACTGAGTACTCGTGGTCTTGTCGAAGCCCAAGAATGTGGTGATAAGCTAAAGGATACGCAATTTGATGTTGCGTTTACTTCCGAGTTAATTCGTGCGCAACAAACGCTGTTTACAATTCTTTCTCGTCAAAACAAAACGGGTATTGTTGTTCATACTTCTAACAAAGACCCTCTGGCATTAACCTCGAATTATATGACGCAAGAAGATATTCCAATTTATGAAACTCACAAACTAAACGAGCGTCATTATGGTCTATTACAAGGTTTGGACAAGGCAGAAGTTAAGCTTAAATATGGAGAGGAACAGGTAATAAACTGGCGTCGTGGGTATAAATCGAAGCCACCGGAAGGGGAGAGCTTGGAAGATGTTTTTAAAAGAGCAGTTCCTTATTTTAAGAGTGTCATCATGCCGTTTGTTTCATCAGGAAAAAATGTGATTGTATCTGGACATGGTAACAGCCTCCGCGCGATTGTTAAATACATTGAAAACATTACGGACGAACAGATTGTTAATTTGGATTTACCAACGGGAGAAGTTATTCACTATGAATTCGATGCCGGCCAGGTAAGCAAGCGAAGTGGCGAATTATCATTCGAGCGTAAGGTATACTGGACGCCCTGGGTACAGCGTGATACACTAACTGAAAATCAACCTACGAAGTAGGTATAATTTATTAAATCTGCCCAATGCCCAAAGTTTCAAAGAAAGTTTCTGCAAAACGAAAAGTTGCAGTTGTTCGCTCACGAAAAGTAGCGAGAGTATCTTCAGATGCTGGTTCAAAGCAAATGATGCTTGCCGCAATAGTCGTTGTGTCGACTTGTATATTTGCACCTTTGATGTGGTTAGTATTTCGATCAGTCTGGGTGCTATTTGTTATTCCAGCTGTTGCCTCTCTTGTTACTGCGTTTATGTTTAAAGAAGTAACTGGAACGGTAATGTCAGAAGAATTCAGGAAAGAGACAACAACGATTACTGCGGTATTTGCTGTGGTGCTTGCCGTCTTGTCCTCCTTAAACCTGCCAGCAATTGGACTTGACGGTCGACCAGATAATGTTCTTCCCATATTCATGATTATTTACATGAGCGTGTGGGCAATTGTTGCTGTTCTGGTAACGGTGTATTTGCCGTTAGGCGTCACCGTAGATAAGAAGAAATAAGATCAAGAAAGATTGCTTTCGGTTTCTGCTTTAGTGCTTTATTGCGTTTATATTTTGTATGCTTATCCATGCACAGGCACTACCGTAGCCAGTTTTATTGATTGTGAACGGCTCTACGGTTTCTGGTTTTGTTAGAAAAATTAGAATTACATACCGTTTTCCTTCTAGCCAAGATGTATTAAAAAGCGAATCTTGCGTAAAGCAAAGGTCCTTTTGATATTGGTTTATCAGATTGGTAGCGTCAGAAAGTTGTATGATTTCTGTCTGAATCACGTGAGAAACGGTTGCTTTTGCCGTAACTAGTTTCCCCGCGTCTTTGAAATACACAATGTCACCTTTTTGAATTTTATCCCAAGGGGAAATCTTGTTTTTGTACCAACGAGATTCGATGGTTTTCTCTCCGCGAAGAATCTTTTCTATTAAGTGCCACTTGGGATTCATTATGGCGAGGTGGTGCATGGTTAGTTAGAATGAAATAGGTCGTGGGTTGGTACATTCTTTCGAAGAACGCGAACAATTCCTGTTTCCAATCCATCTACTAATGTCATAGTTTCGCTAGCAATCGATTTGGTATCAATTGTACCTTCAAGGTCATTTGGAAAGAATTTTCTGTAGGCAGCTGTGTTAGTATCTGCAGGGGAAATGGCATTAACAGTAATATGTTTTGTTTTGAGCTCATCCGATAGACCTATAACCAGGTCCTCTGTAGCACGTTTCGAAACAAAATATGGAATCCAACCTTTGCCACCATTACTAAATGTGCCTGTAAGAAAAATGATTGAACTATTCACAACAAATTTTGGAATTAATGCACGAATAAGCAGCATTGGAGATACTAGCCCAACATTTAAGGTGTCAAGAACCTGTTTTTCAGAAAAGTCACAATAATCTATTCCTGCTAGCACCGATTCCTCAGTGTGCCAGATTGCTGCACAGTGTATGAAAGTATCTATTTTAGTATAATTAGTCAAAAGTTCATTGGCTAGTTGAATCGTGGCTGAAAGGTCAGAAAGGTCAATTTTCTTTGCGACAATTGCAGTTGAAAGGTTCTGTAACAGATTTAGCTTGTTTTCGTCACGACCTATTGCGATTACTTGATAATTATTGGTGAGAAGTTCTGATATTATTGCTTGCCCAATATCGCTAGTTGCTCCTGTTACTATTGCTGTTTTCATGCTTTGAAAAATAAGAAATTAAATCTGGTAATCCTGCCGCAATTATTATGCATGCTCCAGAAACGAATATAGCACTCGAAAGCGTTTCATGGTATATAAACAAGCCAAATATTGCAGCAAATATAGCTTCCAAGGGAAGTAATGTACTTGCTAGCGATGCAGGTAATTTCCTAAAACCGATGTAGATCAGCGTGTTGGACAACAAGGCTATAGCCGCAGACAGTGTGTTCCAAAGAGTACCCGTATCGGTTACGGATACATGGGGGAGAGGTTCGCGGATAAGCAATGCTCCGAAAATTGCAATGACGAATGCAAACACGGAGGTTGGAAGATATAGTTGCAGTGGGTGATAGATGCCAGATATTTTCTTTGAGGTAACATTATATATTCCAGTAAGAACCCCGGCTACAAGTGCCGTAGCAACCGGAAACATTGTGTTCGCAGATACCTCAAATTTATATAGTATTCCAATACCAATGCAAACCAGTGGCAAAGACAATAATTTTGGCCCAACAATTCTTTCTTTGAAGAGTAACCAACTAAGGAAGTAACCCGTAATTATCATCGAGGAATAGTACAGAAAATACGTAGTTGCGAGTGTAAGGAGGTTGAATGAGACATAAAGAAATACCATTATGGAACTGCCAGCTAGGGCAAAAACGATTATCCAAACGAGGTCCTTTCTTTCGTATTTCTTCCAAAGATTCCTGTATATACCAAAAAAAACTACCATTAAGGCAATGCTGAAGATTTCCCGATAATAATTTTGAGAAAATGCACCGAAAGTATCAGAAATCAGTCTAGTGATAATGCCGTAAGTTGAATAGATAAACGTAGACCCAACTAATGCTGCAATTCCAATCGATTTGTCTCTTCCCACAGACCTATTTTACCTCTTCCACATACGAAAATGAAGGTTCGTCTTCATCGGGAGTGGTTTCATTGCTTAGCGTAGCACGGTTGACATATGGTGAATGAAATTTAGAGAACTGAACTTAAACCCCCGACCGTAAGGTCGTGGGTAGTTCGTATGAAGTATGAAACAATCCAACAAGTAGCACATGCCGCAGTTGATTTTGTATCACCACGAAAAAAATGTATATCTAATGGGCATCTATTTGTTATCCGTTGACGTGGAACTTTTTACCCTATATCGTATCAAGTACGGAAGTGTTCTTCACCAGTTAAATTTGTGCTTATATTTATGGGATATTCGGTAGATGCGTTTATTAAGACTCATATTGGGCAAAAAGGGCTCAAAATTAAACGTATATTTACCGACCCTAAGAATAATTTATTATCGCAAATAGTCTACGAAAAAAGGACATCGAAAATCGTAGATGTCAGTGGAAAAGTGATTTTTCAAAAGGATGATGTCGAGGTTCCAACGTTTTGGTCACAAGTAGCAACCGATATTTTAGCCCAAAAATATTTTAGAAAGAGGGGAGTTCCCGTAGAAATCGCGGAACGTACCGAGTGTACCAAAGACGACAGTTTCAGTGCCTTAGAATCGTCACTTCGATTACCAGATGATACAACGGGAGAATGGTCAATACGCCAAGTAGCACATAGGCTTGCTGGTGCTTGGACGTGGTGGGGTGAACAGTATGGATATTTCAACTCTACGGAAGATGCTGATGCCTTTTACGACGAGCTTAAGTACATGATAATTACTCAAACGACAGCGCCGAATTCTCCACAATGGTTTAACACCGGTTTGTTTTGGGCATATGGTATTAATAGTCCTGCCCAGGGTCATTATTACGTAGACCCAAGCACAGGTGAATTGACTAAATCGATTGATGCTTATTCGCATCCTCAGCCACATGCGTGTTTTATCCAAGAGGTTAATGATGATTTGGTCAACCCGCAGGGTATATTCGACTTGCTTACCCGCGAAGCAAGAATATTCAAGTATGGTTCTGGAACCGGAACGAACTTTTCGAGTTTACGCGAAGAGGGAGCTTCACTGTCTGGTGGTGGGACTTCTTCCGGACTTATGAGCTTCTTGTCGGTATTTGATAGGGCAGCAGGCTCGGTAAAATCTGGTGGAACAACGCGCAGAGCAGCAAAAATGGTTATTTTGAATGTTGACCATCCTGACATCGAAAAATTCATAGGTTGGAAAGTACGTGAAGAACGTAAGGTTGTTGCCTTGGTTACAGGCAGCAAGATTGCCTACGAGCATTTGCAAGGAATTATGGCTTCTGCTGAAACGAAAGGTATTGATCCCGCAAAGAATCCTGAACTGAAACAGAAAATTGCAGCGGCAAAGCTGCAATATGTGCCGTTAAACTACATTAAGCGTGTGCTGATGTTGGTAGAAAACGGTATCAAAGCTGCAGATTTCCATTTTAACGTATTTGATACTGATTACCGATCGGAAGCCTATATTACCGTAGATGGGCAGAATTCTAACAATACTGTCCGTGTTACCGATGCTTTTATGCAGGCAGTTGAGGCTGACAGAGAATGGAATTTAATTAGTCGCATCGATGGTAGTATCAAAAAAACGGTTCAAGCAAAAGAGCTTTGGGAAAAGATTGCAGAAGCAGCGTGGGAATCAGCAGATCCCGGGCTACAATTTGATTCTACTATCAACGATTGGCATACATGCCCCGAAGATGGTCGTATTAACGCGTCAAACCCTTGCTCGGAATATATGTTTTTAGACGAGACAGCGTGTAATTTGGCCTCCATCAACTTGGAAAAGTTTTACGATTCCGAAACTCGAATTTTCGATGTGCCATTGTATCAACATGCGATTCGTATTTGGACTATTGTGCTCGAAATCTCAGTCCTTATGTCACAATCACCCTCAATCAAAATGGCTGAACGGACATTCCAATATCGAACGCTCGGTCTTGGGTACGCAAATCTTGGAACTATTTTGATGAAAATGGGGCTTGCTTACGATAGTGACGAAGCAAGAAGCGTTGCCGGTGCAGTGACTGCAATTATGACGGGCGATTCTTATGCAACTTCTGCAGAAATGGCAAAAATATTGGGGGTATTCGAGCGATACGAGGCAAATCGTGAGCACATGCTTCGTGTAATACGAAATCATCGACGTGTTGCCTACAATTCAATTCCTGCGGAGTACGAAAAACTTTCGACTGTCCCACTTGGGCTTGATCCAACGACAACACCACCATATTTACTGTCTGCTGCCCGCGAAAGCTGGGATAACGCTTTATCCTTAGGGGAACAATTTGGTTTTAGAAATGCCCAGGTAACGGTAGTAGCACCAACGGGGACTATTGGTTTAGTAATGGATTGTGATACAACCGGTTTCGAGCCGGACTTTGCCTTAGTGAAATTCAAAAAATTAGTTGGTGGCGGCTACTTTAAAATCGTTAACCAGTCAGTAGAACCGGCTCTTCGTTCTCTGGGCTACGATGACTATCAGGTACACGATATATTACAGTACGTGCTTGGCTCCGCCTCGCTAAGCGGCGCCCCACATATTAACAGACAGGTCCTAAAAGCGAAGGGATTCACAGACGAAAAACTGGATGCACTAGAGGCACAATTATCGGCAGCATTCAATATTTCGTTCTTGTTTAATCATTACGTATTGGGAACCGAATTTGTATCTTCGCTATTTCCAGAAAAAGATGTGACCGTACCACAATTTAGCCTACTTAAAGAACTTGGATTTTCACAGGAAGAGATCGATGTCGCAAACGAGTATGTATGTGGTGCTATGACCGTAGAAGGGGCTCCGTACCTTAGGGAAGAGCATTATTCGGTATTTGACTGTGCCAGCAAGTGCGGCAGTAAAGGGAAGCGGTTTATAGCGCCTGTTGGTCATGTACGAATGCTTGCTGCTGGGCAACCTTTTGTTTCAGGTTCTATCAGTAAAACAGTTAATTTGCCTGAAGATGCAACAATTGCCGAAATTCAGGACATATATCTAACCAGCTGGAAACTAGGGCTAAAATGTAACGCTCTCTATCGTGATGGTTCGAAACTATCGCAGCCACTATCGACTTCTTCTGATGAAAATAGTGTGTACGCTAAGCTGTTCGATTTTAGTGAGGAACCGCAAGTCGATGAAATCGAAATCGAGGTTCCAGAAGTTGCCAAAACAGTTCAACAAGAGGCAATTGCCGCTGTTTCTACAACCGCTTTAGCACAACGTAAGAAATTACCACTTGAACGTGTTAGCATTACACATAAGTTCGAGATTGGTGGGCACGAAGGGTATATAACTGCCAGCTTATTCGAAGATGGCAGACCAGGAGAGATTTTCCTTACAATGAATAAGGAAGGCAGCACTTTAAGTGGAATTATGGATGCCTGGGCTATTTCACTTTCGCTCAACTTACAATACGGTGTTCCGCTGCAAGTATTAATCAATAAATATTCGCATGTTCGTTTCGAGCCTGCTGGGATGACGAACAATAGAAACATCCCGATGGCAAAGTCCATAGTTGATTATTTGGCTCGGTGGTTAGCATTAAAGTTCCTTGATACCGAAACAGCTAAGAAATATCATACAGCCGAGTTAGTTGACCGGGCGATGGGGAACGGCGATTTAAAGGCAATTGATGTAATGAAAATTTACAAGCACCACGTCGGGGCGAGTTCGAAAGAAATTTCCACTAAGGCACTTGAAGAAATTGCGCAAAAGTCTGGACGAGGCTCCGTTCCAATAGAGGAGGGAGCTGAGATGCTGAACATTCCAGCCGAAGTAACACTTGAAACGGAGGAAATCCCACCGGCAAATGTTGTTGTTGATTTAGAAATGCTCAGGAAGGATCAAGCGCAGCAGGCACTTAAGCAGAATAACGAAGATGCGCCCATGTGTTCCGAGTGTGGCTCGGTCATGATTCGCAATGGCGCTTGTTATAAATGCCTAGATTGCGGATCGACTAGTGGATGCTCATGACGAATCGGGCATTTCAGCAAGCTGTTGTCAAAAGAAGTAACTGATTAACAAAACTATACTTCCTGCACCCATAGCCAATAGCGTGAACCACCCCAGTAGCTTTATCCACCACGAAGATGTGTATTCTCCCATGATTTTTTTATTGCGCAGCGTAATACCCCGTGCGTCAGCGCGGGGATGTAAGCTTACGCCCGAAGGGCGCGCGAAGCGTAGCAATATAATACCCCGCAGTTCGAAGAACTGCCTGCGACGAAGTCACATGGGCGTAAGCCCGGGGAAGTTTATTGCTTGACAAAACAAGAATTGCTGCAAGTAACGGAACAGAAATAATGCCATTAATTACGGCAGAATATATTAGTGCACGAATGGGATCAAGGCCAATATAGTTTATGAGTAATCCAATTAGGGTAGACAACACTATTACAAAATAAAACGGCTTAGCTCGACTTAGCTTATTGTTCAAGCCTTCCTTCCATCCCGCGAGCTCGCTAATTGCATATGAGCTGCTAGTAGCAAAAATTGGTACGGCTAATAAGCCGGTCCCAACAATACCTAGAGCAAAGAGCAATTTTGCAATATATCCGGAATTAGGGAATGTTTGAACGAGTGGTTCTAAAGCTGCTGCAGCTTGCGCAGCGGTTTGAATAGTGGTAATTCCATTAGGGAACAGCGTGCGTGCTGCGGTAAGCATGATAAACCAGGCGGAGACCGCAGAAAAGAGCATGCCAATAAAGGTGTCGAATCTCATCTTTCTGATGATTTTCCAGGAAATTACAGGGATGCCGCCTTTTCGACTAAGTAGGTGGGCGTTCATTTCTTCTTCAACTTCTTCGTTTGCTTGCCAAAACATCACGTAGGGGGATATTGTTGTGCCCATTAACCCCAGTAGAATGAAAATATAATCGTATGAAAATACAAAGTTTGGAACCAGTGTGTTTCTGAGCAGTTCGAGTAGATTGTTTTTTAAGAAGAAGCCAGTAATAAAGTACGCAAACAACGAAAGGGTAAGCCACATAAGTACCTTGGCGTACTGCTTATAAGTGGTGAAAACTTCAAGAATAATGATTAACCCCGTTACGCTAATCAATATGAACGAATAATTGATTGGAAGAATTAATTGAATTGAGGCTGCAATTGCCCCAAGATCGGCACCCAAGTTGATGGTGTTTGCAATAACCAGCAACGATACAATAAGGTACAGCAACCATTTCGGATAATGCTCTTTAAGATTTTTTGTAATTCCCTTGCCGGTAACTAGTCCAATTCTTGCTGCCATTTCTTGAACTGCATATACCAACGGAAGTATATAGGCATTGGCCCACAAAAAGCCAGTTCCATACATTGCGCCGGCTTGAGAGTAGGTGGCAATGCCAGAAGGATCATCGTCTGCGGCACCGGTTATAATACCTGGCCCTAAACGTTTGAAAAATTTTGCGATCCTAAGTTTCATCTAGTTCATTCTCGCATGTTTATCTGAAGAACGAAAGAATTTCTAATTTTGTGATCAGCGTAAAAATAAGGCGAAAAAGTTCTTCCTCCTGCCTTGTTTTTCATCTTTTTACTCCTTTCCGGGAGCCAGGTTTGGCATCCCAAGTTTAGTTTTGTACGAACACCGTATTATACCGCAAATTGGTTTTAATTAATACCCCATAGTGTCTGCAACCTGCCGTATTACCAACGATAGACCCATTTAAGAATGGCTAAGCGTAACTGGTACGGAACTAGTTTTACGGCAAGTGAAGTGAAAAAGGCGTCGATGCCTATTTTGTATCGAAACTTGGGTTTGTTGGCGCAAGCAATCTTGTATACAAGGTTGGCAACTCTCTGAGGATTTCTGAAAACGTCAAGACTGCTTCTTTTTTGGTCAAGGTTACTGCGGACCTTTGCATTGTAGGCAATCAATTTTGCATAGGATGAGTCTTTAATTGCGCTGTCGGGCAGTTTTGCATTCATTCCAAAGTTTGTGGCAAAACTGCCCGGCTCAACTAAGGAAACTGAAATATTCCACCTAGAAACTTCCAAATTAAGTGCCTCGGACATCGCCTCAAGTGCTGATTTTGTCGCGGAGTAAATACCATAAAGGGCAGTTGTGGAAATCGCTGCTAGCGAGCTAATATTGATGATTCTTCCATGACCTTGTTTTCGCATCATGGGCAATATCTCCTTAATAATACGATGAACGCCGAAGAAATTCACTTCAAATTGGTAGTGAATATCTTGCTCCGAGAAATCTTCCACGGGTTCTAGAAAGCCAACGCCAGCATTGTTGACTAGCACATCTAACGTGCCTGTGTTTATTTGGCTTATAGCTGCAACGATTGTTTCTGGCTTGGATAAATCCATCTTGAGAATCTTGACTCCTTTTTTCAAAAGTTTCTGCGCGTTTTCCCTGGCAACGTCACGCACAGTCCCATAAACATTCCAGCCGTTGCTAATAAAAGTCAGTGCGATTAGGTAGCCGAATCCTGATGAACACCCTGTTACCAACACTGTTTTTTGTTTACTTGCGGTCATACGTTTATTTTGAGAATAATAACTGTACTGTTGTAGCAACCAGTAACATAATTGTTGTATTTAAGGCGAAGAGATTGAAAAATCTCTTACTGCCCGACAGGATAGTGTACAGCATTTTACTGCCCAAGTTAACGCCGTTAATCAAGATGAATACTGAGCTTGCCATCGCCATAGTAACGCTTGCTTTATTAAACAATTCGGCCAGAGTAATGGTGATCGCGTCGATTCCTGTGAAAGAAGCGATAAAGGAAGTGAGAATAAAACCAGATGAGCCGATTAACTCTAGAGAAACTGTCGCGACAATCTTTACCAGCGTGAGGATGAAAGCAAATTTTATTGCAGGACCTAGGCGGAAGACAGGTTCATCTACCACGAGGAGGGGGTTTGCTTTTGGTTCTGGGGCTTTTTCTGCTTTTGTAGTGTTACCGACCTTTTCTTTCTGTAGAATTATTATTGCAGCAATTGTCCCTACCAGTATCAGTGTCAGCAAGAAGGGAGAGACTGTACGGAGCAACCCAATGGAAATCGGTGCGATTAAAATCGTAATCTGTACAAAACTAATGACGTTTGCAAGCAACGCCCCTGCAACTAGTTGGTAGACGTTTGAGCTCGTTTTGCTTTTTTGCGCTAAGCCAATGGTGGTTGAAGTCGAAGAAACAAAACCGCCAATCATTGCAGAAAGTATGGTTGATGTTGATCCTGACATTGCCTTCTTAAACAAGTACCCAATTATGTCCAATCCTGATACAAAGACGACGAAGAACCATAATTTATAGGGGTTGAACAAGCCAAGAACGGCCAACTTTGCTACTGCTCCGTTGGTAATTCCAAAGATTGCAGGATCGATTCCGACATCTCGCAAAGCAAAGTTAGTATTGGGCAAAAATGGCAGAACTATCAACGCAATAACAAGGAAGATAATAATCTGAGAAAACTCCTTAACATTTACCTTCTCCTTGAGCGAAACCAAAAACTCTCGCTGCTCAAGTATAAATATTGTTGAAACGAATACCGCTACAAGTATGGGTTGTGGTAATGCACTTGCTACCCAAAGAAACGAGAGCAAATGGGCTAAAATTGCTGAAAGCTCGTCAGAAAACGAGGCGTTTTTGTCCTGCGCAGCGGTTACAATAAAGTAGCCAACTATTAAAAAGAATACAGATATGGACAATAGCAACGCATAACTTAAATTTCCTGACGTATACAACCATCCAGATAGTAACCCAGCCAATGAAAGCAAAAAGAATGTCCTTACCCCACCAATCAATGAAGACTTCATCGAAGTTGACTCTTCCCGCATACCTTTGAGGTAATTGGTAAAGCCCATAATTGATGAAAGCAGAATTGGAATCAGTACAGTGTAATTGTTCATGCTTTACTATAGCATTTTTTTGAACTTGGCTCCTGGAGCACTTTGGTGACGTACGTTCAAAATCGAACTCTTTCTAACGCTAGCATTTACTTCTTAAACAATTCTTCGAGCTTTACAATAGCATCATTGGTTTTTTGCAAATATGTGTCAGCGACTTCTTCACTCTTACCTTGCATCTCGTTCATTAAAGTTCCCATTGCAGCAAGTTGCGCTTCTACATCCGCCTTGAATTGTGCGTTTGCCCGCTCTTTAGCATTTTCATCTAAAGTCGCTCGAGCTTCTGCAATTTTTGCTTTTAACTTTTCAAATAATGTTTCAGTCATAATTAACTACATAAATTTATTTTTCGTCGACACTTTATGTCGCGACAACTATCCTCGCATTATCATTCTGCCAATAAAGAGTACTAATAAAGCCCCTAATACGGCTACTGTGAAAGATTTAACATTAAAACCAGTCACCCCAACCCCGAAGAACATCTCTCCAAAATAGCCACCAACAACGGCACCGATAATACCTAAGAAGATAGAACCTAGTATACCGCCTTGTGCACTTGGTGACAGAAAATTAGCAATACTTCCGGCAATTAAGCCGAATACAATCCAATATATAAATGACATTTTTTTCTCCAATAAAATATTATTCAAGAGGAACGTTTACTCAAGTTCCTGCTTTTCGCCTGATAGAATGGCGACTAATTTGACTATTCCCCAGCCAAGCAATGCGTAGACCATAATTGCTACTAACGTTGATGGTTCAAAAACTGCAACGGTTTCTATTCCTTGTGCAACTGCTCGGTGAAAGATGCCTTCAAAGGGCAAAATGAAAATACTGGTGATGCCATAAATCCCACTTACAAAACCGCTAGAAAGTGATGCACCGGTAAGTTTCCAGATCAATCGAAAGGCTAGAAGTGCTTCTAATATACCGAATATAAAATAGACTACATATTGAGTCGTTTGCATTGAAGTTGCTTTTTCTTCTGCAGTAACAACATTTGCTGTGTTGTTATTTACTCCCTTCGTTGTGATAATTTCTTTAATTTGATCCATATTTTTTGTTGCTAAAATGATAAGTACTAATTACTGTGCACATTCCCGCTTTTTGTGTAAAGTTATTTCTTCTTGATAATGTCAGGTTTGTTTATGACGGTAACCTTGGGGAGATACTGTACCAAAGCAAATTCTACCAAAGATGTGAGGGTGATCCCCTCGACAATAGCTTGGACTTTCGATTGCGTTAATAAATCAGGATGGAGGAAAAGGGTGACACGTTGCTTTGTATTGGTTGCCATACTGTAAATGCTACACCCGGTTGAAGTGGTTGTCAAGCAACAAGGAGTTGTAAACATAGATAGCTCTCATTAAATGCTCATAGTGATGGAGTATTCCTAGGTTACGAATGGACTAGGAAAGCTTACAAGTGAAACAATAAGTAAAGTCCGTAATTATCTATGTCCATTTATATTTCTTTAAATCTACTATCCCTTGTTCAACTTCTACGCCTTCTTCTCTAAGTCGTTGTATCTTGGAAGAGATTCCCTTGCCTGCAGAATAGCCATGCATTTTTCCGTCTTCTCCCACGACACGATGACAGGGCACAATTCGCATGTCTGGGTTATTCTTCATCGCATTACCGACAGCTCGATACGCTTTTGGATTTCCTGCAAGCGCTGCGATCTGCTTGTACGTTGCTACCTTCCCTTTAGGAATATGTTTTGCAACCTCGTAAATTTTGGTGGTAAATGTTTCTGCCACGAATAAGTATACAATGTCTTTTCTTTTGACGTAAATCGGTTATGATTGGCGTAAGAAGAAAAATTAATTTAACTGCTCATTATGATATATGCACCGGCAGTAGCAAATTATATTGACTTACAATTAGTTGATTATGAGGGCTTAAGCACAGATATTTGCTTGTTTTTTGGGCGGAGCGTTGACACAAGAACCTGTTGGCGGACAGGTTAATCCTCATGCAGGATTCAGCTTAAGCGAGCTCTTTTAGTGCGCTGCGCTCGTGTGAACATGGAGGTACTAATGTACAATATCATATAATTTATCGAGCGAATTTTATGAAAAAAGTAGCAGTTGTTACGGGCTCATCAAAAGGAATTGGCCAGGCTATAGCGATTCGATTGGCGAAAGATGGGTACGTTGTCTATGTTACTTATTGTACGGATAAGGCTGGAGGGCAGTCGACAATAAATGAGATTAATAAGAACGGAGGAGAATCATTCTTGCATGAAGTTGATGTTACTAACGAGCATAGTGTTTCTCAACTTATGGAATCAGTCGAAAAACAGTTTGGGCACTTAGACGTTTTGGTTAATAATGCAGCCTTCAGTGTCGATAAGCGGATGGAAGACGCAAGCTTTGCCGAGTGGAAACTTGCAATGGATATCAAGCTTCATGGCGCATGGTTGGCAACAAAATATGCAATTCCCCTGTTAAAACAAAGTGAGAATGCGAATGTGATTATTATATCGAGCAGTGCAGACGAAAAGCCAAGTCCCGAAGTTTTGTCGTACGCAATTGCTACTGCAGCCACAAACGCCTTTGCAAAAGCAATGGCATTTCATTTGCCCCCATACGGAATTCGTGTTAATGCGGTTATGCCTGGTCAAGTTAGAACTGCGAATTGGGGACCACTAGAAAAGGATGATGCACTTTGGCAGAAATTTGCCGATAACAATCCGATGAAACGAGTAGCAACACCAGAAGATGTTGCCGATGCAGTCATGATTTTTGTAAACGATCCTCACAAATTTCTTAACGGCAACCTCTTATATGTTAATGGGGGAAGTCATTTGAGCAGTTTGGACTGATTTGCTAGTGATCTTTGATTATTGCGTATTCTGCGGTCTTCTCTGCAAAGAAAGAATTGCAGTCAATGATTGGGAATGCGCAGTCCTTCTGAGAAACTATAAGAGGGAGTTCCGTGCAAGCAAGTAGAACAGCTTCGGCACCTTTGTTAATTAGTTCGGTACAAATTTCAATTAACAACGCTTTGTCTTTTTTCGCGGACCTTCCTGCAATTATTCTGAGGATAATTTTTCCTAAAACAATTCGGTTTTTTTCGTTTGGTAACGAAATCTGTATTTTCTTGCTGAGAAATTGGGTGACGACTCGATTCTGGATTGTCGTGTTGGTTCCTAGAATCCCAATGTTTGTAAAACCGGAGATGGTGATGTGTGACAGGTACCCGATATATTAAGACAGTTTTCTAAGAAAACAGACTAATATGTTTGGTAAAATATATGATGAAACGCATCCCAAAGGAAATTAAGGATGAAATCCTTGCAAAAATCCGTGTTGGCGCCAAAGTACGTGATATGGCAACTCAATACGCAATTAGCGACAAAAGTGTGTATTCGTGGCTTAGTGCTGAAATATCACCAGAAGGTATCTCTCAGCTTAAATACAACAAACTAAAAAAAGAGAATGATGAATTAAAACGAATCATTGGGTTGCTAACACTCG
>Ga0210044_10005696_pt1 | contig 16725 bp, 11 predicted proteins | sample CryGey13umfilter_2_FD_183959 | JGI IMG/M metagenome (GOLD analysis project Ga0210044, IMG submission 183959) | Groundwater microbial communities from aquifer in Utah, USA - Crystal Geyser 4/9/14 3 um filter (SPAdes) (version 2) | ecosystem: Environmental > Aquatic > Deep subsurface >...
ACGCCTGCGTGGGCGCCTGTGTCAACGCCCGCTGTGGGGACACCTACCTCTGGAACGTGAGCGGTGGCACAGAGACCTGCGACGACGGGAACATCAACAACGGCGACGGGTGCAACAGCATCTGTGTGATCGAGCCCTCTTCCTGCTACACAGGCTCACGGATTAATACTGTCCAGGGGTTCGCGGGGTCCTTCCCTGCCAGTGGGACCGCGCCTTTCGTCTCGGGCGGAATGGAGTTTTGGATCTTTGGCGAAGATTACTGGAACTACAGCGGCTGCAATGGCGACAACGACGCCTTCTACTCCACTGGTGGTGGCAACAGCCCTACCCGGATCAAGCGGGACAATGGCAGCAACTTCCAGATGTTGGAGTTCACTGGAGGCGATGGCTGGGGGCAATGCACCAACTTTGGATATGCCGAAATTTACCAGGGTGGCACCCTGATCGGCACCTGCAATCTGGATGGAGCCGCCAATTCGACGGTGTATGGGTTCGCCGGTTCGTTCGACGAAGTCCGCGTCGCCTTCTTCCAGGATGCAGCGACGAGAGATGCCCACAACATGGCCGCGTACAGCGCTGGACTCGTCGACAACGTATCCAGTAAAACATCATTTTATCTCCTCCGAGTGAAGCTTGTGGGTCTTCACTGACTGTTTTTGAACGGACTTCTTACTGAACCTGCTAGGGTAGATGCAGTGTGGCCGACATTCCAGAAGTTTCAGTTTTGCGCTGAAAGGTCGGGCTCACGGGGCCAAGGCCGCCCTGACCGCCGGCTCCCAGACGGCTGCGATCTGCTCGTAGCCGGCGGCGTTGGGGTGGTTGCCGTCGTCGGCCAAGGTGGACGCCTGCTCGAAGAGGGTCGTGGCCTGGAAGTCGACGGTGCGGGCGCCGTAGAGCGTCGCCTTGGCCGCGATGACCTGGTTAAACGCCTGCACCTGGGCCGACATGAGGGCGCGCTCTGCGGCCCCAATGTTCGGGAACGAGCCGGCGTACTTGGGGTCGGTGACCACCGGACGCTTGGACTGGTCGTCGAGGAGCGCGATGAGCACGGTGACCTGTGGGCGTATCAGCGTGCTCAGGGTTTCGTCGATGTTGGCCGTGTACTCGGCCAGCGCGCCGGCTTCGCACTCAGCATGGTCGGGCTCATGACACCAGTCGTAGAGCCCGAAGAGGTCGTTGCTGCCGATCCAGACCGTGACCACGACCTGCGCCTTGGCGGCCAGTGCGGCGGCGATGAGGGGCTGGGCCACGGCCATCTGGCTGGGCTCCGGCGGGTCGTTCCAGGTGACGCCGCGCAGCAGGTCGGTGGAGGTCCAGCCGCTCCTGCCCAGGTTCTGCACCGTCGCGTCGATGCCGCTGGCTTTCAGGCGCGCCTCGAGGCGGCCTGGATAACCCACAGGGGCGCCCGCCTCGGTCCATTCGCTGTCGCCGACGCCCTCGGTGAGGCTGTCGCCCAGGGTCAAAATCAAGACGGCGCTGGCGCTGACGGCGACGTCGGCCGCGACGTCGGCCGCGACGTCGGCGTCGGGAGCCGGACCAACCTTGGTCAGGTTCGACTTGGTGGAGCAGCCAAGCACCATCATCAGCACGAACGCCAGGACCATCGGCAGTGTCTTGGGCATGACGTCTCCTGGTGATTCTTCTCTCGAGTGCAGAAACTCAACGTGACATACTCGCGCCATGAGCCAAGAGCAACCCAAAAACCCGCTGCACGGCGTCACCCTCAAGGCCATGGTCGAGAGTCTGGTGGAGCGCTACGGCTGGGTGCGCCTTGGCGCGCGCATTCCCATCCGCTGTTTCACCAACGGCCCGAGCGTGAAGTCGGCGTTGAAGTTCCTGCGGCAGACGGAGTGGGCGCGCAAGCAAGTCGAGGAGCTCTACCTGGCGAATCTGGGGAAGTAGCCCTTGAGAAGAGCGAAGACGTGTGGCGCCACGCCGGAATGGCCACGGGCTACGACGGAGTGTGCCTCGACATCGTCTCCTCCCACAACCTTCCGTCATGGACCGCTTCCGTTTCATGAGGGTGAGCTTGGTCTTGTGATTCGTGGGCGCCAAGTGGATTCTCTCCCACCACAACCGCATGCCGGCGTTGGTCTCGCTGTCGGTCATAGTGGCGATGCTGCTTATCGGCGTGATGGCGTCGGTCTTTGTCAAGCCGAAGGACGCCACCTAGCGGGGATCGAGCGACATGTCGCTGATATTGCTTCGATCTTCAACGCAAAGACGCAGAGGCGGCGAGACGCAGAGAGCTTTGAGCAGTGAGCCGTTTCGTCGGTTGGCTCATTGTGACGACGTCGTTTCACCCAAAGAAGCCTCTGTGTCCTCTGCGGCTCAGCGCCCCTCTTCCGTTACTGGCTTCGCGCCGCTACTGACACTCGGGATCCCCCGCCGCGCAGGGCATCACCACCAGAAAGTACTCGCCCGACTCCTCGCCGCCGCCACTGCCCACAAAGGTGTCGGCGACCAGATAGTAGGTTCCTGGGGCCAATGTCCGCGAGAACGCTGTGTGTGCGCGGGCAATGCACGCGGATTCGCTGACGGAACCCGACAAAAGGTGCAGGTCGATGTCGACACCCGGCCCGTCAACCACCGCAAAGCGCAGCGCGCTCGGCGTGTCGATTTGCAGCTCGTAGACCACCTCCGGGCCGGACTCGTTCTGGGTGGCGCTGCAGCCGCTGTAGAGGCTCAGCGCCCGAGAGCTCGACTGGCTCGTGTCGCCCGAATGCACGAACGGCAGGGACGCAATGCGCATGGGCTCACTGGGAACGCCCTGCCCTTCGACGCTCAGAACCTCTGCATCCGGCGGCGGCTCCCCCGCGAAAGCGCGCCGCACGCGGTCGAGCGCCTCTAAGGTGATCTGGTTGCGGGTATTCTGCCCGTACTGCAGCCCGCTGGCGCTCAGATCGCAGCCTCCACCCGGGCCTACGTTGGGGTGCAGGTGGTCGGAGCCCAGTCCGTGACTGGGCAGGGGGAGCAGCGTCTGGTGGAAGTCGGTGAGGGGCACTTGGCGGGCTTGAGCCAACGCCCGCACAAAGCCGTTGAACGTGGGGACCCAATAGTCGTCGGCGGCACTGTCATCGCGAGGCGGGATCGTCGAGAGGATCGGGATGACGCCTTGTTGCAGGAGCCTGTCGACCAACGCCAGCATGTTGTCGCCGTACCAGCGCAGCGTCGCGGCGTGGTCGCTGCCGAACCAGCCGATGTCGTTGCTGCCGTACATCACGACCGCGAAGCGCGGCTCGATGGCCGCCAGCTCCACATTGATGGGCGCAGGCGAGCCGCTGAGGGCCCAGGAGGCGGTGCGCCCCACCTCCACAGCGGCGCTGGTCCGATTGAAGGAGGTCGACCCTCCGGGCAGCGACACCGCGTTGAACGCATCGACCGTGCTGGCAAGGCCCGCATAAGCGCCCCAATTCGGCACCGGCGAGGCAAAACAGTTCAGAAACGCCGCGCTCGCCGAGATCGAGTCCCCGACCTTCATGAACACTTCGTCATTCTGGCTGGTTCCGGCGGCTGCGATGGCGCGAAATCGCTCGACGACCCAGGGCGTGATGGGGGACTGAACCAAGCCGAACTCATAGGGTGCCGGTCCCTCGGGTTGGGGGATGTCAAAGGTTTCTTCCACCCCATCTGCCACGTCGGAGACCCCGTCCAGAACGAGGTCTTCGGAGGTGGCGTCGAGCTCGGTGGCGTCCAACTCTGCCGCATCCAGCGAGGTCTCCTCGACGAGGTCGAGCGCGACGTCCTCTGTGGTGAGGTCCGCCACATCGCCGCTCGCGTCGAGGCCGACGTCGGCCCCGCCGTCCGGCATGTTGACGGTGCCGGTGACGTCGCAGCTGGCGACGAACATCCCGATGAACACCGAGAACAGAAGGAAACCGAAGAGGGCGAGGGCGCGCTGTGGCATTTGTCGATCCTTGGCTTGTCTCGTGGCGGCTCAGGAGCACCCTACCATAACGAGCTTCCAGCTCGCACCGGAGCCGATGGCGAAACAAACGCCCAGGATTCGGCGTGTGCCGTGCCATGGTGACGGTCTGAACCTGGGCATCCGCCCTGAAGGGGCGGCCTGGGACTTAGCCCAGTGCGAAGCGCTGGGCCGCGCGTCGGGCCGCCCGAGCCCACGTCGTCGAGCCGCATCCACGCTCGCCCGAGCCCCCAACGCGGCGCATGCTCAGCCGTGAATGGCGTTGAAGAGCGACATCAGCACCGCCCCGACCAGCGCCGCCGCTGGAATGGTCAGGAACCAAGCCCAGATGATGCGGGCGGCGACGCCCCACTTCACCGCCGAGAGGCCGGTGGTCGAGCCGACGCCGATGATCGAGCCCGCGATGGTGTGGGTGCTGGAGACGGGGATGCCGGCGTGGGTCGCGACAAAGAGGGTCATGGCGCCCGCGGTCTCGGCGCAGAAGCCGCCGACGGGTTTGAGCTTCGTGATCTTCATCCCCATGGTGCGCACGATGCGCCAACCGCCGAGCGCCGTCCCGATGGCCATGGCCGCGTGGCAGCTCAGGATGATCCACATCGTGCCGGAATCGGTGAGGGAGAGTTGCGTGCCGGCTTTCATGTAGCTGGCGGCGATGAGCAGCGCGACGATGATGCCCATGGTCTTCTGCGCGTCATTGGCGCCATGACCCAACGAACACAGGGCGGCTGAGACCAGCTGCCCCTTGCGAAAGACGCGGTCGACCGACGAGGGACGCCAGCGCCGAAACAGCCAGTAGGTCCCCACCATCAGGGAGAAGCCCACGACCATGCCCATCAGCGGCGCCAGCGGAATGAACTCGACGGCCTTCCAGATGTTCTTCCAATTCAGAATGCCGAACCCCGCGTGGGCCACGCCAGCGCCGGCAAATCCGCCGATGAGCGCGTGGGACGAGCTCGTGGGCAACCCCCACCACCACGTCAAAAGGTCCCAGACGATGGCGCCGAGGAGCCCGCACAGCACGACCCAAATATAGGCGGGATCGTGGTTCTCGAAGTACTCGAAGAAGCCGGCTTCCCTTGGAAGCAGGCGTGAGAGAATGGACATAGCTTGCTCCATGCGCGCGACGCCTTGGGTCTTGGTGCCCGCGCGTTCTTCGAACTGAATCGGTGCCGCGCAATGTAGTGCTGGTCACTGGGGTTGGCTAGGGCCAGACACAAAGCCGTGCGGAGCGCTGCCACTGAGGTGGCTCGAAACGAGCCACCTCCTGTCCGCAACGGTCTCAGGCTCAGAACGCCTCGACCGACAACTTCATAATCGCCAAATCGCTCTTCTCGACCTTCTTGCGCGTCAACGTCAGCCCTGGGAACACCTCGTGGGCGAAGAACTGCGCCGCGGCCACCTTGCCCTCGTAGAAGGGACGGTCGGACTCGCTGGCGCCCTCGAGCGCGTCATGCGCGACCTGCGCCTGGCGAATCAACAGCCAGCCGACGATGACCTCGCTCAGCGCCGAGAGGATGGCGTTGGCGTGCAGGGCCACGTGATAGAGCGACTCCTGCATCTTGCCCATCATCGCGCCGAAGATCCCCTCGACGTCGCCTGCAGCGCGCAGCAACGCACCGCGGGCGTCGGCGAGGGCGTCGGAGCCTGGGCCTTCGGCGGTCTGCCGAATCTCCCCCATCAGCGCGCGCAGGGTCTGGCCCCCGTCCTTGGCAATCTTGCGGAAGATGAGGTCCAAGGCCTGGATGTGCGTCGTGCCCTCATAGAGGCTGTCGATCTTTTGGTCGCGCACGTACTGCTCGATGGGGAAGTCTTGGCAATAGCCCGAGCCGCCCAGGCACTGCAGCGACAACGGCAGCAACTCCGCGGCTTTGTCGGAGCAGAAGCCCTTGACCATAGGCAACAGCAGGTCGTTCTGCTTGTCGATGGCCTTGGCCTCGGCGCTGCCTGGCGTGGCGAGCCTGAACTTGTCCTGCAACCAGGCCGCGTACATGCAGAGCGCGCGCATGCCCTCGGCGTAGGATTTCTGCAGCATCAGCATGCGCCGCACGTCGGGGTGCGCGATGATGGCGACCTTCACCGGGTCCTTCTTCAGCGCGTCGAGGAGGTCGGGCCCTTGGATGCGCTCCTTGGTGTAGGCCAAGGCGTTGAGGTAGCCCGTCGACAGCGTCGCCATCGACTTGATGCCGACGCCCATGCGGGCGTGCTCGATGAGGTGGAACATCTGTCGGATGCCGTTGTGGACGTTCCCCACGAGCAGCCCGCGCGCCGGGACGTCGCCGCCGAAGACCATCTCGCACGTCGCCGAACCCTTGATGCCCATCTTCTTCTCGATGGCCGTGCAATTGACTCCATTGCGCTCGCCCAGCTTCCCGTCCTCGCCGACCCAAAACTTGGGCACGATGAACATTGAGAGCCCCTTGGTTCCCGAAGCCGCACCCTCTGGACGCGCCAAGACCAAGTGGACGATGTTCTCGACCGCGTCGAAGTCGCCGTTGGTGATGAAGCGCTTGCCGCCCTCGAGCTCCCAGACGTCGCCTTCGAGATGTTTCGCGGAGGTGCGCCCTGCGCCCACGTCGCTGCCGGCCTCGGCCTCGGTCAAGGCCATGCTGCCGCCCCACGGCGCGTCCAGCATCTGTGCGACGAAGCGCTTCTTTTGCGACTCGGTGCCCAGCGTCTCGATGACCCAGGCGACCGTCGCGCCGAACATGTAGAAGCAAGCCGCCGGGTTCGCCCCAGAGGCCATCTCGAAGCTCGCCCATGACACGCTCGGCGGCATCCCAAACCCGCCCATCTCCAAGGGCAGCGACATGCGGTGCCAATCCCCGTCCCAGTAGGCCTTCAGGCTCTTCTTCATGGCCTCGGGAATCTGCACCGTCCCGTCCGCGAGGAGAACCAGCGGGATCCTGTCCGACGGGACGAAGCTCGCAGCCATCTCGTTGACGCTGATCCGCTCCATGGTGCCGAGCGCTTGGACCACCGTGGCGCGGTCGACGTGGTCGTAGCAACCTTGCCCCAGCGTCGTGTCCTGGATGCGCAAGAACTCGAAGAGGTTGAAGTGGATGTCTCGGAGGTTGCTCTTGTAGTGCTGCTCGCTCGCCATGCGGTCTCCTGGTGCCAGAGTTGAGGGCCAACTACATTCCAGAAGAACAAGGTGAGCACAAGGGGAGCGGAGCCCACGTGAGAAGCTGGGGGCTTGCGGGTCGGGCAGCCGACGCCGGCGACCGCTGTCATCGCAAAAGGTCAGGCTCCCATGCCAACCTTCCGGCCAACGCTGAGCTCAGGGGTTCCTCCCATTCGTCCAGCCGCGCGAAGCCCGTGCCGGCAAACGGCGCGGTTTGGGAAATGCTCCCCAGGTAAGGGCTCCCGCAGAAACAACTTCTTCTCATCCCAGTTCTCCCTGCCAGCAATTTCGCGCGCGGTCGACCTCGAGCTCACTTCAGCCCCAGCCGCACCGCCAAATGATGGAAGTTGCTGCGGTGCATCCCCAGCGAGCGCGCGGCGGCGGACCAGTTGCCGTCATGCTCGGCCAAGGCACGCCCGATCAGGGCGCGCTGAAAATCCCTCGTCACGTCCTTGAGGTCCACGTTTGCAGGCACCGCCTCGATCCTCTGCGCGATGGACTCGTTCGCTGGGGCCGCTGCTCCGGCAAAGTCAGGCCCCAGATGCGCCCGCGCCAACAGGACCGGCTCACCTCTAGGCACACGGGAAGCGGTCTTTAGCGTCACGCGCGACAACACGTTCTCCAACTCCCGCACGTTTCCTGGCCATGCGTAGCTCTTGAGCGCAGCCACCGCGTCGGGCTCGAGCCGCACAGGCCCCAGACCAAGACGCCGGCGGGTCACGTCGCAGAAGTAGCCAGCGAGCAGCGCGATGTCGTCGGCGCGTTCGCGCAGGGCGGGGACGCGCAGGGGGTAGACGTTGAGCCGGTGGAAGAGATCCGCACGGAACTTGCCGTCTTTCACCTCTTGCTCCAGGTCCCGATTGGTGGCGGCCACCAGGCGCACGTTGGCTTTCACCGCTTTGTCCGAACCTACGCGTTGGATTTCGCCTTGTTGTATAGCGCGCAACAACTTCGGCTGGACAGAGAGTGGCAACTCCCCGATCTCGTCCAAAAAGAGGGTGCCGCCGTTGGCCACCTCGAACTTGCCGGCCCGATCGGCTGACGCGCCAGTAAACGCGCCGCGCACGTGGCCGAAGAGCTCGCTGTCGGCGAGGGTCTCGGGCAGCGCGGCGCAGTTGACGTAGAGCAGGGGCTCGGCGCGGCGCTCGGACGCGTTGTGGACCGCGCGAGCGACCAGCTCCTTGCCCACCCCCGTCTCGCCCGTGATGAGGACCGTGAAGTCCGAACGCGCCACGAGCTCGATGTCCTCCCGCAAGCGCTGCATGAGCCGGCTGGTCCCGATGAGCTCGCTGCCTTGGCGCAGCTGCACGTCGCGCATCAGGTCACGCGCGATGCGGCCCTGCCGCTCGGCGCTCTGCTCGAGCGCCTCGATGAGGTGAGTCGTCCACATCTCCGCCGCGGCCAGCGCCCCTACGGCCGACAGGAAGCCGGTGTCGATCCCATCGAACGCGTCGGGGTGGGCCGCGTCGGCAGTGAGCACGCCGATCAGCTCGTCACCGACGCGCAGAGCGCAGCCCAAACAGGCGTGGATGCGGGTGAAGCCATGGTCGTGGGCCAGGAGCCCGTCGTAAGGGTCGGGCAGCTCGCTGTCGACGGGGAACAAGACCGGCTGAGCCGAACGGCAGAGGATCTGCAGCCGGGGCTGCTCGTGGAGGGCAAAGCGGCGCCCCATGGCGTCCTCGGAGAGCCCCTCCGAGACGACGGGGACGAGGTCCGCCCCGTCGAGCCACAGCAGCGCGGCGGCGTCGTAAGGAATGACGCGCCGCAGCGCGCTGAGCAGCCGACGATAGCGCTGCTCCGAGGAGAGCGCGGCGGTGAGATCGGAGGCGATGGAGACAATGGCGTCGAGGGGGTTCATGGTTGTGATATCTACAACCCCGTTGCGATAAGCGCAACCCTCCGAGCCGTTGCCATTTCCGCAACGGAGCGCCCAAGAGTCTATTATTAAACCTGTTTCCTCTCGGCACGGCGATTGCCCTATGGTGCGCCAGAACACTACGCGTCCAAACGACGCCAAACCGAGGACCCCTCATGCTCAGACCCGAAACTTCCCTTGGAGAGCTCGCCGCCACCTACCCCCCCGCCGCCAAAGTTTTTCACCAGCACGGCCTCGACTTCTGCTGTGGGGGAAAGCAGTCGCTCGAGCACGCCTGCGTCGCAAAGGGCGTCGACGCCCACGCTGTGCTGCGCGAGATCGAAGCCGCCGGACTGAAGACTGACCGGGAGGTGCGCTGGGACCGACAGCCACTCGACGCCCTCATTCAGCACATCCTAACCCGTTACCACACGCCTCTTAAGACTGAGCTTCCCCGCATCGTGGCCATGGCTGCCAAGGTGGACCGCGTCCACGCCGACAAACCCGACTGCCCCACGGGCCTGGCTGAGCTCATGGTCGAGGTGCACAACGCGGTCGAGAGCCACCTCCAGAAAGAGGAGCTGATCCTCTTCCCCCTCATCCTCGCTGGCCGCGGAAACCTCGCCCACTCGCCCGTCCAAATGATGAACCAAGAGCACGACGACCATGGGGCCAATCTCCGCCGTATCCGTGAGCTCACCAACGACCACCAGCCGCCGGAGTACGCCTGTGGGACCTGGCGAGAGCTCTACCGTTCGCTGTCCGAGCTCGAGGTTGAGCTCATGGACCACATTCACCTCGAGAACAACATTCTCTTCCCGCGTGCCCTTGCCAGCTAGTACCCGTCCGGCACCCCCCCCATCTGCGGCGTCGCCTTCCTTCCTCGCTCCTCGGCGTACCGGTGCGTGGCCTGCGTCGCTCGGTCGTCGGCTCCTTGCATCTTGGGCATTTCCGAACTGGCACTCAAAAGATGTCCTTTGGGAAGGATTGCGTGTTTCGCTGAGTTCGGTGGAAAATGCGGCCGAACTCTGAATTTCGAGATGGGCTCCAGCTAGACTCGTCACATAATGTGCTCTTAATTAAGAAGGCTTTTGATAATGCATGGAACAAAGAAACTGTGGATTGCCCTTGGCGTCGTCCTGGTTGGCACCTTTACCATACTCGGACTCTTCGGCCGTGAGGTCTATCGCCAAGCCCCGCCCATTCCCGAACGCGTCGTGACCGAGAGCGGCGTGGAGCTCATGAGCAAGGACCAGATCCTGCGCGGTCAGCGGGTCTGGCAAAGCATGGGCGGCCAGCAGGTCGGCTCCATCTGGGGACACGGCGCCTACCAAGCGCACGACTGGTCGGCCGACTGGCTGCACCGCGAAGCCGTCACCCTGCTCGACCTCTACGCCGCCGCCCAGTTCGAAGCCCCCTTCGAAAGCCTCGACTCGGAGCAGAAGGCGGCGCTCCTCGAGCGCCTGCGCCAAGAGATGCGCACGAACCGCTACGACGCTGAGAGCGGCACGCTCACGGTCTCCGACACTCGCGCACAGGCCATGGCCGCGACCGCCGCCCACTATCAGGCCCTCTTCAGCGACGACCCCGCTCTGGCCAGCCTGCGCGAGTCTTACGCGGTGCAAGACGACGCCCTCCCCAAAGCCGACGAGCGCCGAGACATGACCTCGTTCTTCTTCTGGACCTCCTGGGCCTGCACCACTCAACGACCAGGTTTGGCGGTCACCTACACCAACAATTGGCCTCACGAAACGCTGGTCGACAACCATCCGACATCGGCCAACCTCATCTGGTCCTTCATCAGCATCGTGCTCCTCATCGCCGGCATCGGCGCCCTGGTCTGGTACAAGTCCTTCCGCGAGAAGCACGAGGACCCGCCAGAACCCGCCTCCGAAGACCCATTCAACAAGCTCGAGCTGACCCCCTCCATGCGCGCCGTCCTCAAGTACGTCGCCGTGGTCCTCGCCCTCTTCGTCCTGCAGGTCCTCACCGGCGCCCTGACCGCCCATTTCACCGTCGAAGGCAACGCTTTCTTTGGATTCCCGATAGCCAAGTACCTTCCCTACGCTGTCACTCGGACCTGGCATGTCCAAATCGCCGTCTTCTGGATTGCCACGGCGTTCCTGGCTGCGGGACTCTTCCTGGCGCCAGCGGTGGGCGGCCGTGAACCCAAGTACCAGCGCCTCGGCGTCAACGTTCTCTTCGGTGCCCTCGTGGTTGTCGTCTTCGGCTCGCTCGCCGGCGAGTGGTTGTCGGTCATGCGGCACCTGGGCTTGGACGCTGGCTTCTGGTTCGGGCACCAAGGCTACGAGTACGTCGAGCTCGGCCGCGTCTGGCAGATCGGCCTCTTCATCGGGCTCATGTTGTGGCTCGTGCTGATGCTGCGCGGCTTCTGGCCGGCCCTCAAGCGCCGCGACAGTGCCCGGCAGCTCGTCATCCTCTTCGCCGGCTCCTCAGCCGCCATCGGGCTCTTCTACGGCGTCGGCTTCTTCTACGGCGCCCAAACCCACCTCTCCGTCATGGAATATTGGCGCTGGTGGGTCGTGCACCTCTGGGTCGAGGGCTTCATGGAGGTCTTCGCCACGGCGGCCATGGCGTTCATCTTTTCCCGCCTGGGGCTTGTTCGCGCCCGCACCGCGACACGAGCCGTCTTGCTCTCCACCGCCATTTTCCTGCTGGGAGGCATTCCAGGGACCTTCCACCATCTGTACTTCAGCGGCACGCCGGTCTCCATCATGGCCATCGGCGCCTCTTTCAGCGCGTTGGAGGTCGTCCCACTCGCCCTCATCGGTTTCGAAGCGTGGAGTACCTACAAAATGTCCAAGGGCGCCAAGTGGATGACGACCTACCGCTGGCCGGTCCGTTTCTTCCTCGGGGTGGCCTTCTGGAACCTCGTTGGGGCCGGCATCTTCGGCTTCCTCATCAATCCCCCCATCGCGCTCTATTACATGCAGGGCCTCAACACCACTCCGGTGCACGCCCACACTGCCCTCTTTGGCGTCTACGGCCTGCTCGCCTTGGGGCTCTCCTTGCTGGTCGTGCGACGATTGCTGCCCGTCGGAGAGTGGAAGGACGGGGCACTGAGGTTGGCGTTCTGGGGCATGAACGGAGGGTTGGCGCTCATGGTTCTCGTGAGCTTGCTGCCCATCGGACTGGCCCAGACCGCGGCCAGCATCGACCAGGGCCTGTGGTATGCGCGCAGCGCCGAGTTCCTGCAGCAACCCATCATCGAGAACCTGCGCTGGCTGCGCATGATCGGCGACACGGTCTTCTTGGGGGGGGTCGGCTCGTTGGTCTGGTTCGCGGTGGGACTCAAGACCGGCTGGTCGCTAGAGAAGAAGGCCTCGGCAGTCGACAAGGAACAGCCCTCGTTGCCATTGTCCTCGGAGACCGAAGCGGTCGGTGCGTAGTTAGAATTAAATAAAGACACCTCGATGGGTGTGGCTCTTCTAGGGAGGCAGGGCTCTGCCCTGTCCCGCCGGGGGACGTCGTCCCCCGGACCCCCTTTCCCTTCTTCTTGTTGCGGTCGACCTGGGTTAATTAAGAGCTTCCCTACAAAACCTCGATGCCCAAGTTTTGCGCCGGGTTCGTGGCCTCCGAGTGCGCACTGTCGTTGCAGCAGAGTTTGACCGGGTCGTCGGTCCCCATGTACGTCGGTCCAGACGGGTTCAATGTGGAAGATTTTCGATAGGTTTCCACCGCTGGACAAGCTTCGGTGCCCCTGAAGTGCAATAATGGAGTTCCCGTTGAGGCGGGAAGCCTCCGGTTGCTGGCCAGACTGCACCCAAAGAAAAAAGCAAAAGGGGGCCCGGGGGACAAAGTCCCCCGGCGGGTCAGGGCAGAGCCCTGCCGCAGCGCACGTTGCGCTGCGTCCCCACGCGCGCTCACAAGGTTTGACGGCGCCTTGACGGGTTCGAACTCGCCCCAGTACACGAGACGGACCTCGACCTCATCCGCGAAGGAGTTTGTCATGAAGTGGCTGCCCCTCTCTCTACTCTTCGTGTCCATCGCGTTGTTTGCTGGCTGTGACGACGGCGGAGGCAAGACACTCCCGTGTTACGACGAGTGCACGCAAGGGGCGCTGCGTTGCGATGGCAGCGCCGTGCAAGCGTGCGGCGAGGGCGACAAAGGCTGCACGGTCTGGACGACCACAGCGGAATGCACGGGCGCAAACGAGGTCTGTGTGGTCAAGAAGGGCGGCCCCGTGTGTGCGGTGTCCTGTCCAGGCGACGCCGACTGCGACGGATTGCGGGCGGCGGACGACTGTGACGACACCAACGCCGACGCCCACTCGGTGGCCTCGGACGGCGACTGCGATGGCCTGCTGACCGCCGCGGACTGTGATGACACCGACGCCACGGCCCACGCCAAAGCCGTCGACGCCGACTGCGACGGGCTGCTGGCGGCGCAAGACTGCGACGACACGGACCCCAACTCGACCGGGACGGGTATCGATGCCGACTGTGATGGCGTCACGACCACCAAGGACTGTGACGACACGGACCCCAGCGCGCACGTCAAGGCCGACGACCGCGATTGCGACGGTCTCGTGACGGCCGACGACTGCAACGACTTCGACCCGACCTCGCACGCCATCGCCGACGATGGCGACTGTGATGGCCTGCTGACGGCTCAGGACTGTGACGATGCCGACTCGAGCTCGACGGCCCGGGCCGCCGACTTCGACTGTGACGGGGTGTTGACCGCAAACGACTGCGACGACGCCAACGCAAGCGCGGGCGCCATCACCGACGATGGGGACTGTGACGGACTCCTGACTGCCGACGACTGCGACGACGCCGATCCCACGGCTCACGCGGTGGCCGATGACGCCGACTGCGACGGCCTCTTGACCGCCGATGACTGCGACGACGCCGACCCCTCAGCGCTGCCGGTCGCCGCCGACGCAGATTGTGACGGTGTGCGGACGGCGATGGACTGCGACGACAGCGACGCGGCGGTCGGCGGCAGGTCGGCCGACGCCGATTGCGATGGCGTGCCCACGGCCCAAGACTGTGAAGATATGGACGCCAACGTCGGCCCCAGCTCTGCGGACGCGGACTGCGACGGCGTCCCCACCGCACTTGACTGCGACGACACCACGCCGCTGCTCGGCCCCATCTCTGAAGATGCGGACTGCGACGGTGTGGGCCCCTTGCTCGACTGCAACGACGCCGACCCGAACCTCGGCTTCGACCCGAACGACGTCGACTGCGACGGCACCGCCGACATCGTGACCTTCAAGAAAGCCAACGGCGCGAGTCCCACCGTGCCGGCGAACCAAGACTGCATCACCCCGGAGGTCTGCGTCACGCGTGCCTCGAGCCAGGGGTTGTTCAACGCGTATTCCGAATCGAGCTACACCGGGGGAACCTCACCGGAAGGCCTCGAGTTCGCCGAGGGCTACGTAGGCCAAGATGCAACGTTCGCGGCCTGGGGTGACGTCATTGAGGGCGGCTCCTCCTTTGCGTTTGTGCCTTACGCCATGCATGCGATCGCAGACGACCTGTGGTTCAACCTCTTGGACTACTATTGGCAGCCTCAAGCCGAGGGCGGTGGCTTCGGTTGGGCGCGCGCCTCGGTCACGACCTTCGCCAAGGCGCCCTTCGCCGACTTCACGAACCCGGCCAATCAGGACTGCGTCGTCCCCGGCGTCTGCCTCACCCGCAAGGACACCCAAGCGCTCTACAACGCGGCCGCTGAGACGGGGTACTCGTCGCAGTCCCCGGCGGGAACCGAGTGGGCCATGAAGGCCACCCAGGACGCCAAGCCGGCGGACTACAAGACCTTCATCGCCGCCACAGGCAACGCGCCGCAGTCGGCGTTGGGCGAACCCATGTCGCTGCACATCGTCGACACCAACCTCTTCTTCGACGTCATATTCACTGAGTACGGTGGCTCCGCCACGGGTGGGGGCTTCGCCTACTCGCGCAGTCGAGCCCTCATCGTCGGGTGCACCGACCCTGCGGCTGCGAACTACGACCCCCGCGCGTCGGTCGACGACGGCTGGTGTGGGGACTGGGTGAGGGTCACGATTCCTGCTGACGCGGACACCTCCGATCCGGCGAGCCAAGACTGCCTCGCCGCTGGTGTTTGCTTGGCACGCGCCAACACCAGAGGCCTCTTTAACGCGGCCCGTGAACAGCGTTATGACAAGAGCGGGGGCACCTCCCCAATCGGCACGCTCTGGGCGCGGATGCCGACCTCTTCAGCGCAGGCATCGAGCTATCAGAATTGGCTCGACGCCATGAGCAATTGCCCTCCTTGTCGGGTCAACGAGACGCTCTCTCTTTGGGCGGTCGACTCGGGCCGCTTCTTCGATGTCGTGCTGCTCCGATGGGCCGCAGGGGGCGCCGGAGGCGTGACCTATCTGCGACGTGAGGTCGAGGTGACCTCGACTTGCGGGAACAATATTGTCGAGCTCGGAGAGATTTGCGACGACGGCAACATCAACAACACGGACTGGTGCCGACGCGACTGTCTGCCTGCGCGCTGTGGCGATGGGATCCTGGACCCGGGCGAGGTCTGCGACCTCGGCATTGTGAACAACAATCTGCCTGACGCCGACTGCCGAGCCAGCTGCACCCTCCCCAGCTGTGGAGATGGCGTGAAGGACAGCAACGAGGGCTGCGATGACGGCAACGCCAGCACTGCGGACGGCTGCGATGACACCTGTACCATAGAGCCCGGTTGGGCCTGCACACCCGACTGCCAAACGATCTGCGGCGATGGCCAGGTCATCACCGGTTACGAGCAATGCGACGACGGCAACCAGGTCGATGGGGACGGCTGCGAGGCGGGCTGCACCTTCGTCTGCGCTGGGTTCTACAGTCCCAGCGCCAGCTTCCAAAACCCGACCGATGGTGCTTGTCTCCTGCGCTTCGATGCGCCTCTTCAACAGAGCGACGCAGAGCTCGCCTGCCAGGTTATCGGCGCCAACCTGATGACCATCAACGACGTCGCCGAGAACGCCGAAGCTACCCTTGTTCGAGGGTCTGGCGACTCGCCGTGGCTGGGACTCTCCGACGCCATGGTCGAAGGGACGTTCGAGTGGGTGAGCGGTGTGCTGGTCAGCTATGCGAACTGGGCCGCCGGGGAGCCTAACGACGCTGGCGGTGTCGAAGACTGTACGGCGCTCGAGGCGAGCGGACTCTGGACAGACCAGGACTGCACACAGGCAAAACCCTATATCTGCGAGTTGCGCTGATTCTGAGCGGCCTTCAGAGTGGAAAAGGACTTGACGAGTGGTCGAGTCGTCCCCATGACTGCATCATGAAACGAGACCTCCGACTGCGGGGACTCTCCTCCGAACACCACCACACCTTGGTGTTCGTCAGGAGAATCCGCAAAGCGCTCCAGATCGGAGCCGCCGATGCGCGGTTCTTGGAGACCGTGCGCGCCATTTTCGAGGGTGAGCTCGAACCGCATTTCGAGATCGAAGAGGAGCTTCTTCTGCCCGCTCTCGCCAAAGCAGGGCACGGCGTCCTAGTGAGTCGCACGCTGTCCGAGCACGAGCGCCTAAGAAACCTCCTGAGCACCGCCGGAACCGGTCGGCTGGACGCGCTCGAGCATTTTGCGTCGCTGCTCGAGGAGCACGTCCGGTTCGAGGAGCGAGAGCTCTATCCAGCCTGCGAAGAGCGGCTCGACACCGCGGTTCTCGATGAGCTCGCGGAGCGAGCGCCGAAGCGAGGGACGACCTAGTGTAACGCTTCACATGTGTCCGTGCTTATGAGCGTGGCCTTTCAGGGAAGCAGGGCTCTGCCCTGACCCGCCGGGGGACTTTGTCCCCCGGACCCCCAATGACTTTCTTTTTTCTGTAATCAA
>Ga0210044_10005697_pt1 | contig 16724 bp, 15 predicted proteins | sample CryGey13umfilter_2_FD_183959 | JGI IMG/M metagenome (GOLD analysis project Ga0210044, IMG submission 183959) | Groundwater microbial communities from aquifer in Utah, USA - Crystal Geyser 4/9/14 3 um filter (SPAdes) (version 2) | ecosystem: Environmental > Aquatic > Deep subsurface >...
TTAAGGAATCACTTAATAATTAATATCGCAAGAGTTTTTTGATAAAAAATATGTATCCATTAATTTTCGTGGTGCGTAACATAAGATTACCAGCCTCGTTGACGGTCGCATTGACAACGAAGGCGCTACGCCAACCCCGGCCTCCCGCATAAACACCGTTTGCGACAGCACTTGCAAAACCCCTGGAACACGTTATTATGTCTCTATGAATAATCGTACAGTAACAACCCGAAGCCAAGTCAAGCAAAAAAACCTGCTGATCTTCACAATCGCCGCCTTTTTCGCCGGTTTTTTGTGCGGGGTAATATTTACCGTCTACAAGACTGGCGCCCCGGTTCCCCGGCCCCAGCAGGAGACGCAGGCCCCTGCCGGAGGCGGCATGACCATGGAGCAGACCAGCAACCTGCTGGCCCTCGAAAAAGAGGTCGCCGTGCATCCGGACAATACCAACGCCTGGATTGAAATCGGCAATACCTATTTCGATACGGACCAGCATGCCCAGGCCATCAAGGCCTATACCAAGGCCCTGGAACTGGCCCCGAACAATGCCAACGTGCTGACCGACCTCGGCGTCATGTATCAACGCAACCACCAGCCGGACGTGGCCATCGCCACCTTTGACAAGGCCATCCAGGCCGACCCCCGCCACGAGCCCTCCCGGTTGAACAAGGCCATCGTCCAGATGTACGACCTGAAAAACGAGACGGCCGCCACCCGGACCCTGCAAGATTTGCTGGCAATAAACCCCGTTGCCGTTGGCCCCAACGGTATGCCGGTTACCGAAATGCTGAAGAGCTTCCAGCAGCACCGCGACGAAAACGCGCCGGTCAAATAAACCAACGGCGTTTTGCCCCCATTTTCTTTGATTTTCTTGTAACTATCCAGTGGAACCGCAACCCAGGTGAGTTCCCGGACTGGCAATGCTTTTTGCGGGTTCGTCCGCGACCTCAGGCGCAGGCTGCGCGGGAGGTCGCGGACGCCTCGGAGGCGGGCAGGACGCCCGCCGAGAATGAGCGAAAAGTATTTTCAGACCGGGAACGCTTGACTGCCGACACAAGCTGGATCGTTACGATTTTCTTTAATATTTTGGACCACGAGTTCGCAACAGCATGAAAAAACTGCTAAACTGTTGGGAATTCATGAATTGCGGTCGGCAACCGGGCGGCGCCAAGGTCGCGGTTAACGGAGTTTGCCCTGCGGCCACGGCCAAGCCCTATCACGGGGTGAACCACGGCAAGAATGCCGGGCGCTTCTGCTGGAAGGTGGCGGGCACCATGTGCACCCAGGCCATCAGCAGCTCCTTTGCCGGAAACTTTCTGACTTGTCTGGAGTGCCCATTCTTCAAGAAAGTGGCGCAAGAGGAAGGCAAGGCATTCCGCTAAAGGCCAGCGCCACGTCTCCTCTCTTCATGGGGTCGCAGCCGACCAAACGCCCAAAACGCTCCGCAATAACCCTGCCCCGTTGTCGGTCGACAAAATAACTTACACCTCCATGTGACCGCGCCTCGTTCGGCGCACCATAGGAAACGGCCCGGGGTCACCGGGCCGTTTCCTATGCATCAAGGTGCTATCCGCAACAGTTTACCGCTTGATGTTGATCAAATCGGTGAGCATCTCATCCACGGTGGTGATGATCTTGGAGTTGGCCTGGAAGCCGCGCTGGGTGGTGATCAGCCGCACGAACTCGGAACCGATGTCCACGTTGGACTGCTCCAGGGCATTGGGGGCGATGGAGCCCAGGCCGTTGGTGCCGGGCGCGCCGGTAATCGGGGCGCCGGACTTGGTGGTCTGGGTGTAGATGTTGCCACCCTCCTTGAACAGGCCGTCCAAATTGTTGAAGGTGGCCAGGGCCACCTGGGCCCGCTGCAGCACCTGGCCATTGGAATAGGCGCCGGTGATGATGCCGTCGGTGTCCACCGACACCGACTGCAGGAAGCCGGAGGCAAAACCGTTCTGGTCCTGGAAGATGGTGGTGGAGCTGTTGGCGTACTGGGTGGAACTCAGGGCCTCGGCTTCAAAAACCGAGCTCACCATGGTGCCCTGACGGCTGCCGTCCTCGCTGCTGTCGCCGGGAATCGTGCTGAAAGGCGTGGCCGCCGCTCCGAATATGGCCGGCGCGCCACCGCCGTAAGTGATCCCTGAAATCGCCAGGACACCGGGATGGTCCGAGGAGGTGGAGGTCCGATCGGTAAGCACCAGGCGGCCGGCGCCGTCAATCTGGGCGTTGGCCCCAAAGGTGCTCTCAAGCCAGGTCAGGAGATCCTGGACCGTGCCACCAGCTACGGCGGTGTATGCCGTCGCCGGCACCGGGACGTTATCCGACGTAGTACCGGCAAAGGTGAAGGTGTTGCCGCCCACAACGGGGCCGGCGCCGCTGCTGGCATAAACCGCGTCCCAGCCGCTGTCGGCGTTGATGACCGGCGGGGTCATGCCGGCCGTGGCAAGGGCCCGCCCAGGCGAGAGGATCTGCTGCTTGGAGGTGGTGATATTGATCTGGCTGCCAAAGGGATCGGCGCCGCTGGCCGCCACGTTAGTGAAACTCGAGACATAAAAACCAGAGGAGACGCCGGCGCTCAGATCGGTGAGCTTGAGGCGGCCCAGGCTGTCGACCGTGGCGGTACAACTAAACTGGCCGCCCAGGGCATTGAGGAAGTCGCTAACCTTATCCGTACCGGTCACCGTATAGGTCCAAGGTCCGACCGCGGCGCCCAGATTGTCGTAGCCTGCAAAAGAGAAGGTGTCGCCGACGGCCAGGGCATTGCCGTTTTGATCGTAAACCGAGGTCATGAGGGTCTCTTTGGTAATGTAGGAGCTGGTGCCGGAGTTGGCAAAGGCCCCCAAGTCGCTCACCAGAATCTGGTTCTGGCCGCTCTGCAGGCCGGTGTAGCGCGCCCCGAAGTTGATCTGAATGGGGCTGTTGACCGTATCGCCGGTAAAATTCACCGGAAAGCTGTAATAGGATTCCGCCGTGTCCAGGGTGATACGGTTGGTGAGCTGGGCCGGTTCGACCCGGCCGTCCGGCGGCACGTTCCAGGCGTTGATGGCATCGATCGCGCCCGAGGTGGAGTAATCGATGGTGCCGTAGAGCAAGGAGCCCGCGCCCTTCTGCCGGGGATCCTCATAATTATAGCGCTCATAGGGCGGGTAGATGTCCTTCTGCTCCTCGGTAAAGGCGCGCATATCCTCCTGGGGATTGACGGTGACCAGAAACTCCCACTGGTTATCCTTGGAGGTGCGGTCGAAGTAGACGGTGATGTCGTGGCTGGCGCCCTTGGAGTCAAAGACCTTGATGGCCGTGGTATATTCGTAGTTACTGGAGGTGATCGGCGGCGAGGGATTTACCGAGGCGGCGTTGCGGGCGTCCCAGGCGTCGAAAAGACGGGTCTCGTTGGTCTCGTTGGCCACCCGGGCATCGACGTTGGTGATGACCTCGATGCGTTCCGTGGGCGTGGGCGGGGTGGACTTGCCGATCTGGATGTCGCCGATGGTGCCCTGCCTCTCGCCGGTGGTGGTCTCCAGGGTCCAGCCCTGGACGTAGCTGCCGGTCGGGTTGACCAGGTTGCCCTCCTGGTCGAAACGGAATTGGCCGGCCCGGGAGAACATGTTGGCCTCGGCGTTGTCCCCCGCACGCAGCATGAAGAAGCCCTGGCCGCCGATGGCCATGTCGGTGGGGGTGGAGGAACTCTCAAAGGAGCCCTGGGCGAAGAGGCCATCCACCGTGGCCAGGGTCACGCCACGGCCCACCTGGGCCGAACCGGCCGCCGTGGATACCGACTGCGACAAGACGTCCTGAAAAGAGGCGCGGCTGGACTTGAAGGCGATGGTGTTGACGTTGGCCACGTTGTCGCCCAACACGCTCATGGCCTCGCCCATGGTGTTCAAACCGCTGATGCTTGAGAATAAAGAACTTGAGACGCCCATTGTCTTTCCTCCAGAGAAAGTTTCCCGTGAATAATAATCCGTATAACCCCGTGCCGCCACGCCGGGGGCGTCTTACATGACCTGCAGCACATCGGCCGTGCCGATGCTGACCTGGTTGTCCAGGGTGAGCATGGCCTTGCCGGAGTCAAACTGCACCCCGGTAACCTTGCCGGTCATCTTGTACTTGATATCGGCCATCGCGCCGCTGGCGTCAATGGCCTTGACCTCGTAACGGTAGAGGCCGTCCGCCACCACCTGGCCACCGTTGTTCTTGCCGTCCCAGGTCATTGCAAAGGTGCCCGCCTTCATGGCGCCCAAGTCCATGCTGCGCACCAGGGCGCCTTTGGCGTCGTATACGTACAGAGTGGCATCCTCCATGGGCTCCACCAGGGTGAACTCGCCTTTGCCGGCCACGCCGGCAGTAACCCCGAGGTCATTACCCGCAGCCTGGACATTCTTGTCCAGCAGGGTGAGGAGCTGCAGGTTGTTCTGCGAGGTCTGGTAGTCCAGCAGCTTCTTCATGTTGTCGCTCATCTGCATGGTCGCCTCCATGCTGCTGAACTGCGCCAGTTGCGAGGCCATCTCCGTGCTGTCCAGGGGTTTGGTGGGATCCTGGTATTGCAGTTGAGTGATGAACAGGGTCATGAAGTCCTGACGGTCCATGGTACTTTTACCCACGGTCTTCAGTTCAGGGGCCGCCGAGCTAAGCAGACCGGTTGTGGATGCTACACTCACGATGGTATCCTCCGTGCTTACATGAAAAGATCGATCCCGCCTGCCCTGGCCGGGGCGGCCGCCTGCCGATATAGTACGTCCTCGGGCAGCTTTGCGACATGCACCCGGCCGCCTTCCCATGGTTGTTGCATGGCAAGGTCAAAACCTTGCTGGCCGCCGTTGGCCTTGTCGTGATAATCAAGCGAGGCCGAGCACTGTTCCAGGACAAAGCCATGCTTCTCCAGATTGTCACGAAACTGCTGCATGTGCTGCTCCAGGATTTCCTTGACCTGATGGTTATGCATGGAAAAATCAACAGACACCTGCTCGTTGCGCACATGCAGGACGACCTTGACCTCGCCCAGATCCTCGGGGAACAATTTCAGCACCAGATGGTGTTCGTTGTTCCGGGCGCCGTGCAGCACGCCCTGGCTCAACTGCTCCATGGTCTGTTGCACCAGAACAGGCACGGTGCGCGGCAGGGACGCGGGCTCCTGAGTCACCTGGGCCACAACCGTTTCCTGCGCCGAACTGGCGGCCATGGCGGCCGGCTGCGGTGCATGGTCAAGAGCGGCCCTGAATTTTTCCGGCCCGGCCTCCAGACCTGGCGGGGAAGGCTCCGCAACCGGGGAGGCTGCGGCCTCGGGCGTTTCCGCCTCCGTCTCCGTGTCCAGACCAAACAGGCCAACCTGATCCTGGCTTTGGTCGGGCTGCGTACTAGCCGGCCTGCCGCTTGCCGGGACTACCGGCGCAGCCGACGATTTCACCCCGCTGACCTGCACCGTGGATTGGTCCACGGTTGCCAACAACTTCTGATAAATACTTTCAATGGCATTCTGCACCACCGGGGTCCAGCCGACCCCCTGCTCCTTGAAACCAGCCTGAGTGAAAACCTCCTCAAGACGCTGCAGGAAGGCGGTTGGATCAACCTGGGGCCGGGCCGCCTGGATATTCTGGATGGCCCGGGCGAGCAGATCCTTCAAGCCCTGCACGCTTAAAGTGGCGACGGGTTGCTCGCCGAACGCGGGCAAACTGGTCTGATTGCCGGCCGTGGACTGGATGGACTGAGTGGACGCGGTGGACTGAGCGCCGGCCGTGGCCAACAGGGTACGCAGCTTGTCCGCCGACAGCCCGGCCCGCCGCAGCACGGCCTGCAGTTGCTCCAGATCCAAGGGGCTCAACGGCACGGCCTGGTCTGCCGCGCCGACCGGCAGGTCTTTTAAGGCTGCCAGCAACAACGAAAGATCAAGGGTATCATCCTTGGTGATAACCTTGGCGGCTATGACATCCAGGGATTCCACCTCAATCCCCATTTGGGCCAGCAGGGACTGAAACAGGGGCAGGTCTGTGTCCGGCACCGTGATGGGCTGGCCCTTGGCGAGCGTGGCAAAGTAACTGGCCATGGCGTCCAGCAACTGGCCGAGGCTGATCTTTGCCTTGTTGTTAACCAGGGGTTGCACAAACTTGCCGACCTGCTCACTGGTCATGCCGGCCGCAACCCCGAGTTGCTCCAGCAGACCGGTGTCGGGCACGGCGACCTCCCAATCCCCTGGCCCGGTCCGCACCGGGTCGGCCTGTTGGCGAAGCAGGGCCATCATCTGCTGAAGCAGCCCGGCCACCGTGTCGATGGCCTCCAGGTTGATGGCCTTGTCCAGAGGGCGGCCGGGCCCGCCGGCCTCGCCCCCGGCGCCTGCCGCGCTCGCGGCGGGAACGCCGAACAGGTTGTCCAGGTGCTTACCCGTCTCGGCCTGGGTCTTGGTCAAGAAGTTTGCAAAGGAAGCGGTTGCCGACGTCCCACCCGCCCGACCCATGGCCGTGCCGGGCAAGAGGCCCGCGGTTTCCTGCAGGACATTCATGGTCAGAATATTCACCGATTTCCCCCTCTGCCTGGTGCCGATGCCGAAAAAACCACCTCGCGCGGTCTTGCCGGTCATCCTGCTTCACACTAAAGCAAGCGGCATGCCAACCTTCTCCCGCAACGCCGGACTGCCAGACATCCCCCTGTAATTAAAAGAAATAATAATAGACTATTGGCGCCCCGCAGCCGACGGCACCGGGCGGGCGCAACCGTTGGCAGCCCCTGGCCGCATGCCGGAAACCACCGGCCGGCGCCCCTGCGGAGCGGCACGCGCGCCAGAACTTTATAAAAAATTGGGGGTGGGAAAGAATTGCCGAGAGTCGGCGTGGAGAAGAAGTTTTTGCCCGGGCCGGCAGCCGGGCCAAGCACCGGCGAACCGATGAAGTTCTCTTCACTTCATCATTCGATATTCGACATTCGATGTTCGATATTCCTCTGTGCCTTACTGCTTCTGCGCCTTCTGCCTCTGTGCCCCTGTGCCTTCCGCCTCTGTGCCTTTCTCCTGAAGCAACCCAATCAGCTTGCTCACCCGCACCGCCTTTTCCGGCTCGAGCTTGGGCATAATCTTGGCCACCAGATCGGTTTTCATGGCCTGCAGCACCTCGGCCACTGTCGTGTCCTCCATGCTGTTCAGCAGGGGGGCGACCTTGGAGGGACTCATGGCGCTGTAAACCGCGATCAGGTTTTTAAAGCGCTTGCCATGGATGCCCTTCAGTTCGTCAAGCTGGCTCGCCACCTCTTTCTGCAGCTTGGCAAAACGCGCCAATTTTGTATCGAGTTCAGTCTGCAGGGCGGTGAGTTCCTGTTCCTTCCGCGCCAGGGCCTGCTCCTGGGCGGCCACGGACTGCTCCCGCGCCTGCACCGTGGTGGCCTGGGCCACCTCCTTCGCGGTTACCTGTGGTGGTTTATTCTTCGCACCGGCCTCCACCAACGGCGCGGCCCAGGATGGGTAAGCAATGGTCAGCCCGAGACAACCCACAACTAGCAGCATTAAGAACCGTTTCATCGCTTCCTCGACCTGTGGCGCCGGTCATCGACGCCGTGTTGCGATTTCATTACATCCTGCCCTTGCCGTACCGCAAAATGGCCTGCTCATCGCTTTGCTTCTGTTCCCGCTTCAGGGTTTCGGCAATAAACAGACGGTAATCCTTCTCCTTGAGACGATCCATGACCTTACGGTCCTGCATACGGCGGGCAAGTTCCTGACGGCAGTCCTCCACCACCCGGCCTTGGCCCGCCACCGTATCTGCCTGCCCCGCAATCTCCCGTTCCATGCCCAGCAGGCCCTCCACGTAAAGGGCATACAGGCTGGCCGCCATGGCCCCCTGCTTCCGCTGTTCCAGGTCGGCCATCATGGCCTGCCGCTCATCTTGCAACCGCTGAAGACGTTGGCGATAGTCCTCCAGCAGGCGCTGCTCACGAGACAGGGCAAGCTGCGCCTTCTCCTCAAGACTGGTCCGAAAAAAAAGCACGGACTGCAATCGGAACTTGAAGGCCATGACCTACCCTGCCTCCCCTTCCCGCGGCACCCGGTCCTCGACGCGCCGACCGCTGACCACCCGCCGCTTGAGGTCAAAGAGACCCAGCAACTCCTCGCGGCTGTCCGCCAGGGAGGACCGCTCCAGAATCGGCTGCCGCAGGTAGGCGTTAATCCGCTCGATCATCTGGATGGCCTCGTCGATCTTCGGGTTACTCCCCTTGGCATAGGCGCCGATATTGATGAGATCCTCGGAGCGCCGATAGGTGGCCAGGGTATCGAGAAACCGGTGGGCAATGCCTGTCTGCTCCTGGACCACCACATCGCTCATGCACCGGCTGATGCTGCCCAGAACCTCGATGGCCGGATAATGACCGCGGCTCGCCAGTTCGCGGGAGAGCAAAATGTGACCGTCGACGATGGAGCGCACCGCGTCGGCGATCGGTTCGTTCATGTCGTCGCCCTCAACCAGCACCGTGAAGATGCCGGTAATACTGCCCTTGCCCTTGCAGGCGCCGGCCCGTTCCAGCAGCTTGGGAAGCTGGGAAAAGACCGAGGGCGTATAGCCCCGTGAGGTGGGCGGTTCGCCGATGGCCAGCCCCACCTCCCGGCTGGACATGGCGAAGCGGGTGACCGAGTCCATCATCATGATGACGTCGCGGCCCAGGTCACGGAAATATTCGGAAATGGCCATGGCCAGATAGGCGCCACGCATGCGGACCAAGGGCGGCTGGTCGGAAGTGGCCACCACCACCACCGAGCGCGCCATGCCCTCGGGCCCCAGATCGCGCTCGATGAAGTCCCTGAGTTCGCGACCCCGCTCGCCAATGAGGGCGATGACCGAGACGTCGGCCGCGGTATGGCGGGCGATCATCCCCATGAGTACGCTCTTGCCCACCCCGGAGCCGGCCAGGATGCCGATCCGCTGCCCCTTGCCCAGGGTCAGGAGACCGTTGATGGCCCGGATACCCACGTCCACCGGTTCGAGAACCCGCTCCCGCTGCATGGGGTTAAGCGGCTTGGCATACAGGGGGTAGCTCACGCGCGTGTCCAGTGGCCCCTTGCCGTCCACCGGATTGCCCAGCCCGTCGATGACCCGGCCCAGGAGGGCCTCCGACACCGGCGTGGTGGCGCTGCTGCCCGTCAGCCTGATGACGCTGCCCGGTTCCACCCCCCGCATCTCGCCCAGGGGCATGAGCAGCACCCGCCCCTCGCGGAAGCCGACCACCTCGGCCCGCACCCGCTCCCGGCCCTTGAAGACCTCCACCTCGCAGATGGAACCCACCGGGATGCCAGGCCCCAGACCCTCGATGACCAGGCCGATGACCTGGCTGACCCGGCCGCGCACCGAGATAAGCGGGGCATGCCGTACGGCATGCAGACAGGCGTCAAAATTCATGTAATCCACCCAAGGGATGCATCATGCCGGTTCACTTAGAGTCATCCGGGCGCGGTTCCGCCGCCTGGGCGGCCCGAAAGGCCTCATCCAAAACGGCGAACAGTTGCTCCCGACGGCATTCCAAGGTGGCGTCGATCTCCCCGAAACTGGATTCCAGAAAACAACCTCCCATGCTCACGGTGGGGTCCTCGACCAAATGCACCTGACTGCGGCCCTCGAGCAGGGCGGGATCATCCAGGCCGGCCGCCTTGATTCGCTGAAAATCCTCGGGATGAAGACGGACCCTGACCTCGGACTGTTCCACCACAAACCCCATGGCCTGCCGCAGGCAGGCCTGAATGACCCGCGGGTTGACGGTAACCTCGTGGTTGACCAACTGTTCGATCATGGCCTTGACCAGGGTGATGACATCCTCCTCGTATTGGCGATGCAGATCGGCGCGCTGCGCCTGGATCCGGCCCAGGAGTTCTTCATACTGCCGCATCATCCGGGCGGCCTCGACCGCGGCCTGCTGCCGGCCCTCGGCCAGGCCCTGTTGCAAGCCCTCGGCCTTGAGCCGCTCGGCCTCGGCCCGGGCCTCTTCGATAATGATGTCGCCGCGGCTCCTGGCCATACGGATTTCCGCCCGGGCCTTGAAGGGATCCCCGACAATTGCCCCGGAACCCGGATCGGCCATGTCCTGCCAAAGGTCGCTGAATGAGGTAAAACCATGGTCAGGCATGGCCAACGACCCGGTCTCCGTCTTCGCGGCCCGGCCGGCCTTGCCGGCTGCCGACTGCGACTTGATGATATCAGACAAACTCGTCTTCGCCCCCGCCGCCGGTCATCAACTGGATCTTGCCTTCCTGCTCCAGACGCTTGGCAACCTTGATGATCATCTGCTGGGCGTTCTCCACATCCTTGATCCGGACCGGCCCCATGATCTCCATATCCTCCTTGAGCATATCCACGGCCCGGGAGGACATGCTCTTGAAGATCTTCCCCTTGAGTTCCTCCGAGGCGGTCTTCAAGGCCAGTTTCAGGTCGTCGGTGCTCACCTCCTTGAGGATGGCCATGATGCCGCGATCATCGACACCCTGGAGATCCTCGAACACGAACATGAGCTTGCGGATTTCATCGGCCAGATTTTCGCGCTGTTCCTCGACGCCCTCCATGATGGTGGCCTCGACAACGCGATCCACGCTGTTCAGGATCTCGGCCACCGCCTCCACCCCGCCCAGGCGCTGACCTTCGACACCCTCCACGGCCAGGAGTTCATCCTGCAGCACCCGGTCCAGATCCACCAGGATATCGGGGCTCACCTTGTCGAGTTCGGCCATGCGCATGATGACCTCGACCTGGACATCCTCCTTGAGATTGCCCAGGATCTCGGCGGCCTGCGCATGATTGAGCACCGAAAGGACCAGAGCGACGGTCTGTGGATGCTCATTGCGCAAAAAATTGACAAAAACCTTGGGGTCGAGCTTGCGGGCCTTGGTGAACAGGGTGAGCTTCCAGTCTGAACGGATATCATCCAGGATTTCCGTGGCCCGGTCGGACTTGACGGAGCGCCGCAGGGCCTGCTCCAGCATGCCCTCGCCCGAAAGATAAAGATCCGCGCTACCGCCGGATTCGGTCTTGAATTCGTTCAAAAGGGCGGCCACGTCTTCTTTGTCCACGTGATCGACCTTGGACATCTGGCGCCCGACCAGCTTGATATCGTCCTCTTCGAGACGCGAGAAGACCTCCGAGGCAAAGTCCTCCCCCAGGGTCAGGAGAAAGATGGCCGCCTTTTCCGGGCCGGAGAGATTGTCCGCCGACCCTTCTTTTCCCTTGTGTTTCACCATACCGACGTACTCTTTTCGTAACTACTCACAAGGTTGTCGGATTTACGGTTGGCTACTTCGCTCTCTAACCTTGAACCGTGAACCTTGGGGCTTGTGAGTAGTTACTAAAAAATTATTGCTCTTCCCGCAGCCACCGCTTGACGAGATCGGCGGCCCGGTCGGGGTCGGACTGGGCCAGCTTGTACATGCGCTCCCGGTCACTCATCTCCTTGGGCGCAAAACCGACCTCCTCGATGGGGCCGCCAGCCAGGCCGCCCCCGGCCGGTGCTTCGGCCATGGTCCGCATGGGTCGGCCAACAGGGCGACCGGTGGTCAAGAAGCGCAGGACAGGGCGGACCAGGAACAGCAGGACACCAAAGGCAACAACGAGATACATCAGTGGCATGGTCAGCCGTTCGAGGAGGTCACGCCATTTATCCAAGGCCTGGGGCGCGGCCTCGATTTCCGGAGCCTGGGCAAAGGCCATATTGATCACTTCCACCTGATCAGCCCGTTCCTCGCTGTAGCCGATGGCGTTCTTCACCAGTTTCTCGAAATACTGCATCTCTTCCGGGGCGCGAACTTTATAAGTCTGACTCGCCTTCCCATCCTTGTCAACGCCCTTTTCATAGATGCCGTCCACCATGGCGGCCACGGACAAGCGCTTGACCACCCCGACGGGCTGCTGCACCTGCCGGGTGGTCTTGTTGATCTCGTAGTTGCGGGTGACATTGGTACGCTTGGCCGTGGAACCGGCGGCCGTGGTCTCCCCTGATTCGGCAAAGGTCGCCAGTTCGCCCTTGACGCCCGGGATGCCGGCGGGCTGGTCACCCGCCCGGGAGTCCTGTTCCTCGGACTGCTGTTCGCTGCGCGCCACCTTGCTCTCCGGGTCGAAATTCTCTTCCGTGTAGTTGACCCGGGTGAAATCCATCTCCGCCGTTACCCGGACCATGGCGCGGCCGACGCCGACCACCTCTTCCAGCATGCTCTCCACCTTCTGGCGCATGGCACTCTCGATTTTCAACTGGTATTCGAGCTGAGAGGCGGACAGCATGCCCTCGGCCTCGCCAGGCTTGCGGTACAGGAGGCGACCGGTGGTATCCACCAGGGTAATATTTTCCGGGGTCAAGCCCGGCACGGCGCTGGCCACCAGGTTGACCACGGACTGAATCTGGTCCTTGGCAAGCTTTTCGCGACCCTTGAGCTGAACGCTGATCGAGGCGGACGGCGGCTTGGCATCCTCGATAAAGACCGATTCCCTCGGGGTGGCAATGTGCACGCGCGCCTCCGCCACCTGATCGAAGCGCCGGATGGTCCGCGCCAGTTCGCCCTGCAAGGCGCGCTGGTAATTAAGGCGCTGGACATAATCGGTGGTGCCGAAGTTGGTCTTGTCGAAGATCTCAAAACCCACGCCGCCGCCGCGCGGCAAACCCTGGCCCGCCAAGGCGAGACGGACCTCATACACCTGGGCGGCCGGCACCAGAATGGCCCGGCCATTCTCGGAAAGCTGATAGGGCTTGCGTTCCTCCTGGAGCTGGGCCACCACCGCGGCGGCGTCCTCCTCGGTGAGGCCGGAATACAACACCTTGTACTGTAACTTGCTGGTGCTCATGCTGAACGTCAGAAGACCCACCAGCACCGCCAGAGCGAAGCCGGCAACCAGAATCTTCTGGATGATGCCGAGCCCACCCAGCATCGAGCCCATCTGTGCAGCCATTTCCTTGGGAGTTGCCATGCTCCTTTCCTTATCTTCGTCGGGCCGCCTGCCGCCAGGCCAGCCATGAGGTTAATGGCATCGTGGTGCAATTGTCAGCACCCAGCCTTGCGCCTTCAGCTCCGAGCTTTCACCTTGCACCATCCTACACCTGCAGCCGCATGATATCCTGATAGGCCGCGATCACCTTGTTCTGCACCTTGGTCATGAGCCTGAAGGAGATATTGGCCTTCTCCAGGGCGATCATGGTTTCATGGATGTTGGCGTGTTGCCCGCTGGCCAGACCAGCGGCGGAGGCCTCGGCCTCGTGCAGGGCGCCATTCACCGCCTCAATGGACTGCTTTAGAACCTCGCTGAAACCGGCGCCAGAGTTGCTGGGCGTTGCCGGGGTGGAGCCAGCCACGGCAATCATGTTCGTCGGTGTTCCGGAAAGAATGGGGATAGTCATTATCCTGCCCTCCCTGCTCTGGCGCCTCAAACGCCAGAAAAGATGTGCTAGTCGCCTTGTCTTCGAAAACGCCGACCGCCGGCCCAAGGGACAGCCGCAAAAACCGGCAGCCGGGACACTCGGCCCCATGGGCCAGCTTAAACTGCCTGCAAAGTCCGCACATAGTCAACCCTCCTGGTTTTCTCGGATAAAACCGGCCCCGTACAAGGAGACAAGGGACGTATGGGACGTATGGGACGTATAGGACATATGGTGCAATCTTCCTTTACGCCTTCAGCCTTGAGACTTTCTTACCCCTTTCACCTTTCAGCTTCTTCTATCTGCTTATATCCAGGGCCTTCATGGCCATGCTCTTGACGGCATCCAAGGCCGTGACGTTGGCCTCGTAAGCCCGTTTGGCGCCCATGATGTCCACCATCTGCTCCACCTCGTTGACGTTGGGCATCCGCACCACCCCGGACGCATCGGCATCCGGATGGGAAGGATCGTACACCTCCTTGAAGGGCGCCTTGTCCTCCACCACCTCGGCCACCTCCACCTTGCGCAAGGTGGCGCTGGCCGACCGCAGGGTAGACTCGAAATCCCGCCTCGCCAGAGGCTTGGCGGCAAAGACCACCGACTTGGCCTTATAGGGGCCGCCCTCCATGGTCCTGGTCGTGTTGGCGTTGGCCATATTCATGGCGGCGATATTCAGGCGGGTGCGCTCGGCCGTAAGGGCGGAACCGCTGATCTCCATGGCCTGCAGAATATTCATGCTTACTTACCTCCCTCGTCAATGGCGTACTGCATCGCCTCGAAACGCTTGGCAACCAGCTTGGCGGTCACCTGGTACATAAGCTGATTTTCAGAGAGCTTGACCATCTCCTCGTCCAGATCCACGGGCCGTTTGTCGCCGGTCGCCGCCAGGCTGCCGTCCGTCTGCCCCGGTTCCACGGCAAGATGGCCGGGGTTGGTGCGGACCAGTTCCCCGCTGCCCGATTGCACTTTGGCCATGACCTTGGCAAAGGGAAAATCCTGCCCCGTGTAACCCGGCGTCTCCATATTGGCGATATTACTTTGAATCAGGCCCTGCCTTTGGGCGCGAAGGTCCAAGGCCTTGCCCAGTAGAGCGATCCCACCGCCGAAGAGCTTATTGACTGGCATCACGTCCTCCCTGTGGTTATTGTACCATGCTCCATTTCCCGATTTATGCAAATAGGATGCCACGCGGCCGATTGGCCGCCATTTCGTTGCCAAGGCTTCGGCAAAAAGATACCCCGGCCCCTGGCCCCGGCCAGCCGCGCCGGTTACCAACCATGCAGATAACTAATTTGAATCACATGGAAAATAAGGATGAAACACGAAAGGCGGGCAGCGGTTATTCAAGAATCCCCTGGGAACGATATTCATGCAGTTTATTGCGCAGGGTGCGGACACTGATGCCCAGCAACCCGGCGGCATGGGTGCGATTGTTGTCAGTTTTTTGAAGGGCCTGTAGGATCATTTGACGCTCCACCTCCTTCAGCGGTACCGTGGTCAGGCCGACCCCCGCGGCGGCCGGGGTCGCGGGCGAACAGAGCACGTCCGGAGCCAAGACCGGCGGCTCCTCGTCCTCCCAGAAATCCCAGCATTCCAAATGGCTGCCGGTGCTCAAGAGGACGGCGCGCTCCACCAGGTTCTCCATTTCCCGGACGTTGCCGGGCCAGGAGTGGGCCAGAAAACATTGCCGGGCCGGACCGGCCAGCGGCTTGACCGGTTTGTTGTACATGGTGGCATATTTTTCCAGAAAATATTCCGCCAGCAGGAAGATATCGCCGCGGCGCTCCCTTAGGGGCGGCAAACGCAGGGGTACCACGTTGAGCCGGTAGAAAAGATCCTGCCGGAAGGTACCGGCCCGCACCGCCTCTTCCAGGTCGCGGTTGGTGGTGGCCACCACGTGGACGTCGGTCCGCACCGGGGCCCGGCCCCCGAGCCGGTCAACCTCCTCCTCCTGCAGCACCCTCAGCAGCTTGGCCTGGAGATGAAGAGGGACCTCGCCGATCTCATCCAGCAGCAAGGTACCCCCTTCGGCCAGTTCGAACTTGCCCTTCTTGGCAGCCACGGCGCCGGTAAAGGCGCCCTTTTCATGGCCGAACAGCTCGCTTTCCAGAAGCCCTTCGGGCAGGGCGGCGCAGTTCAAGGCCACGAACGGGCCGTTCTTGCGATCGCTCACCTCATGGAGAAAGCGGGCAAAGACCTCCTTGCCGGTGCCGGATTCACCCAGGATAAGGACGGTGGCCTTGCTGGAGGCTACGGCGCGCGTCTTGTCCATCAGACGGAGCAGTTTGGGGTCCATACCGATGATCGGCCGGTCCGGGCGCTTTTTTTCACCATGGGCACGGCAGGCGGCCACCATGGCCATGGCCGGGGCCAGGGAGAGCGCCACCCGGTTGACCGCCTCCTCGATCACCTCCACGGGAAAGGGTTTGAGAATGTAGTCAAAAACCCCCAGTTTCATGGCCGCCACCGCCGTATCCACGGTGGCATAACCGGTGATGATGATCACCGGCAGGTCGGGGTGCATGGACTTGAGGCGTTCAAGCAGTTCGATACCGCCCATCTCCGGCATCTTGATATCGGCGATGACCAGATCAGGGGCCTTTTTCCGCACCAGGTCGAGAGCCATGCGGCCGTTCTCCGCCACGGTCACTTCATAGCCGTTGCGGCTTAAGGCCTCGAACAGGGCGACCCGCATGTTCTGCTCGTCGTCAACCACCAGTATCGTGTGCACGTTGCCTGCCATTTCTCGTCTTCTTTGTCTCGTAGCTACTCAGACTGGAAGCTTAAGGGACAACGTGGCAAAATGGCAAGGTTGCAGAGTGACGAGAAAAACAACTCGGTTCTCCACCATTACCACTTTATTACTTTGCAACTTTGCCCCTCTGCCACTTTGCCCCACCGCCCTGCTCAAGCGCTCAACCCCGCCCGGGGCAGCAGCACCGTGAACACCGTGCCCCCGCCCGCCCGGCTGTTCACCTTGACCAGGCCATGGTGGACCTCGACCACATGATGGACAATGGCCAGGCCAAGGCCGCTGGCCCGGTCCTTGGTAGTAAAAAACGGGTTGAAGATCTTCTCCAGATTGGCGGGCGCAATGCCAACGCCCGTATCGGCGAAGCTGATTTCCAGGCAGGCCGGCAGGTCCGGGGCCGCGGGCCGTTCCCGGGTGGCGATGTCCAGCCCCCCGCCGCCGGCCATGGCCTCAAGACCATTGAGGCCCAGGTTCAGGGCAAGCTGCCGCAGCAACCCGGCGTCGCCGGAGATGGTTTCTGTTTCATGGCCGAAGTGGCAGCGCACCACGCAGCCCCCCTCTCCGGCGAGGACGCGGAGCTGGGCGGCCGCCTCCTCAAGCCAGCCCGGCACGGCAACCG
>Ga0210044_10005699_pt1 | contig 16718 bp, 18 predicted proteins | sample CryGey13umfilter_2_FD_183959 | JGI IMG/M metagenome (GOLD analysis project Ga0210044, IMG submission 183959) | Groundwater microbial communities from aquifer in Utah, USA - Crystal Geyser 4/9/14 3 um filter (SPAdes) (version 2) | ecosystem: Environmental > Aquatic > Deep subsurface >...
ACTTTGTACAGGTGGGATAAGGAGAGATATTTGCAAGAAGAATATCCCTTGATATTTCCTTTGTGTTAATCTGGTTGTTTTTATAGAAAAATATATCAAGCTCTTTAGTGCTTCTTTCTTCATTGTCCAATGAAAATTCAACTAAGCCCTCAGGTAAATAAGTTTCTTCAAAATCTACATTATAATCTTCTTGAAAATCATCAAGGCAAACCACACATTGAAGATTGACAATCGCTTTAATATTTCCTTTTATAATAATTTCTTTATTGTCTCCATGGGTGATTTGTGCTTTTAAATAAATGCCATCCTTCAAAGAGACCCCATCTGGAAGGCTTATTTTATCAATTTTTTCGTCTAAAAAGTATTGTTCTGTTTTAAGGATTTGGATGATTTGAACTATCACTCTTGAACTCCTCTGAAGCTTCTGCAATTATTATAAGAGCTCTTTCTATAACCCCCCTGATTTTTTGAAGTAAATCGTAAGTATATTTTTCTGCATCTCTTTTTATTTTTTCCGCTTCTTCTCTGGTTGTCTGAAGTATTTTTTCTTTCTCAATGTTGGCGTCTTTCATTATGGAAGATTCGGAAAGTATCTCTTTTTCTCTTTCCTTTGCAAAGTTTATTATTTCTTCGCTTTTTTTGTAACTCTCCTTCAGGATTTCGTCTTTCTTTGCATTTACTATAAAGGCTTCTTTTACTTCATTTGGCAAAGTAGCTTCGATACGGGAAACGATTGCAACTACCTCGTCTTTGTCAATGCTCACATACTTTGAAAATGGAATATGTTTTGCTCCATTCAACATTGTTTTTAATTTTTCAAGCTCATCCATTATGGACATGTTTACTCCTTATCTTTTTTATAATTTTATTATTTATGCACTCAGGGACAAATTTAGAAACATCCCCACCATAAGAAGCAATTTCTCTAATTATAGTTGAACTTAGAAAAATATATTCCTTTTGCGCAGCTAAAAACACAGCACAAATTTCATGGTCAAGTTCATTGTTAATCAATGCCATCTGAAGTTCATAATCAAAATCTGATACTGCTCTTAAACCTCTTAAAACAAATTTTATGTGGTGTTCTTTCATATACTCTGCTAACAAACTTTTAAATGGTTCAACAGAAACATTTTTCAAACGACTAACCGCACATTTTACCATTTCTGTCCTTTCTTCAAGTGAAAATAATGTGTCCTTTTCGTTTCTAATTGCAACAAGAATAATGAGGTGGTCAAAAAGTTTAGCACCTCTTTCGATAATTGAAATATGTCCATTGGTAATCGGGTCAAAAGTACCAGGGTAAACGGCATTTTTTTTCATATAATAAGTATATAATATTTATGTGATGTTGCAAATTATTTGATAAAAAGTAAAATATATACTATGAAAATAAAGGCAATTTCTATTGCGTTTGTATTAATTGTGATGTTTTTAGCAGCTGGTTGTGGCAGTATTAGTAATACGCAAACTGTTAAAGTGCCTGCTATTATTGGTTTAAAAATAAATGAAGCAGAAAAAATAATTACAGATAATAACTTGATATTACAAGTAGTAGATTCTCAATATAGTGATACTATTCCTATTGATTGCATTATCACGCAAAGCCCGGAGGCAGATACTACAGTAAAAACAAGAAGCATAGTTACGGCAGTGATAAGCAATGGTTCCTCGAACGTTTCTGTACCGGATCTCACGGGCAAAACAATCGATATTGCTAAAGACACTTTAAAAGATATTTCTCTCTATATAAGCGACATTACTGAAGTGGAAAATATAGCAGCACCTGGAACAATTTTATCACAGGACCCTCAACCGAACGCTCTTCTTCCACCTAATTCGGGGATTAAAGTAACTATAAGCACAGGCACGTTTGTTATTGTACCAAACTTAATTGGACTAAGTCTTGATGAGGCAAAGAATTTAATTAACTCTTCAGGATTGGTACTTTATAAGGTTGATGTCATTGATAGCAATGTTAATGCTCCTTCTCAAACAGTTTTATATCAGTATCCAATGCCGGGTTTTAAAGTAAAACAAGATGGTCAAATAAGGCTACAGGTAAAGAAATGAATTTTATAATAGCGCCTTCAATTCTATCTGCAGACTTTTGCAAGCTTAGCGAGGAACTTAAAAAGATAGGAAAATTCCCTGATAGCTGGGTTCATCTTGATATAATGGATGGTAGTTTTGTGCCAGTAATAACATTTGGTTCACCACTTGTTAAAAGCATTCGAAAGCATAGCTCTAATATTTTTGATGTGCATCTTATGGTAAATTCTCCAGAAAAACAAATACCTCTTTTTGCAAGTGCAGGTGCTGATTATATTACTTTTCATATAGAGAGCACTAATTCTCCTTTGAATTTAATAAATGAAATAAAAAATACCAACTTAAAAACAGGTGTTTCGCTCAGGCCTTCTACGCCTGTTTCTTTGATCGAAAACCTGTTGCCTGATCTAGATTTATTGCTTATAATGAGTGTCGAACCAGGTGCTTCCGGACAAACATTTGTAGAATCTACTTTTGATAAAATAAAATTTATAAAAGCTATAAAAGAGCGGAAACATCTTAATTTGTTAATCTCCGTAGATGGAGGCATCAACGAACAAACAGCAGAGGATGTTATTGAAGCAGGTGCCGATATTCTGGTAATGGGAAGTTATTTTTTTGGTACCCCTTTCGAAGAGGTAGAAAACTTCATAAACGGCTTAAGAAATAAAAATACCCCTTGACTTGAAGGGGGTGAATTTAAAACTCCTGCTCTTGGGATTCTAATTTTTTGCTGAATATTGTTTTATCTTTTCTTCAATAACCCTTTTGGGTACAGCACCGGTAATTTCATCAACCATTTGCCCATTAACGAAAAATCCAAGAGTCGGAATACTCATAATCCCATACTCCACAGCAAGATTCTGATTTTCATCAACATTTAACCTTGCAATTTTAATTTTACCCAGGTAATCTTTTTCAAGTTCAAGTATAATCGGTTCAATCATCTTGCAAGGCATACACCACTCTGCCCAGAAATCCACAACCACAGGTATGGGCGAATCCAAAACTTTTTCTTTAAAATCTAGTTCGTCTACTTCCATTTTTCACCTCATTCTTTTAATAATTTATCAATTTCAGTCCCTATTATTATTTCCATATCGGGATCATATCCAATAATCATTTTATCTATATTTCCTTCCTTATCAATGATGAAAAATCTTGGAATACTCGTGACAGAGTATTGGGAGCCAACATTTCCATTTGCATCGCTTATTACCTGATACTTCATTCCATTATCTTTTATAAATTGCTTTACTGTATTTATTTTAGATGCCTCATCCAAATTTATTCCAATAACTACTACATCTTTTTCCCTGTATTTTTCATAAATTGCTTCTACATGGGGGATTGTTTCTCTACAGGGACCGCACCAGGTTGCCCAGAAATCAAGCAGTACAACTTTTCCTTTTAAGTCAGAAAGTTTTATAACTTCATCGTTGTTGTCTTTCCATGAAAAGTCTGGAGCTAAACTTTTTGTGCCATCTTGCGTTGAATTTGAGTGACAGCCATTAGAAATTATTGGCACTATTAAAAACATGAGTAACAAAAAAATTAGCAATTTTTTATTCATCAATAACACTCCTTTGTTGCAATATTCGAAATATTATAGCAGAAACAGACAGTAAGTCAACCAATTTTATTTACTTTATTAAACTATTAATCTCAATTTCTAATAAGGTTTTGCTCTTATTATAGAATCTTGCTAAATAATATGCAATGATTAAGCATTTTAATTTTTCGTACTTATTTTTTCTTACAGCAAACTCTATTATTGTTTCATAATCTTGTTTGTCTTAACCAATATTCTTTATAATTTTATCAATGATTCCTTTAATCTAATATATATTTCTCCTTGTTTTTGATAACATAATTTAATTCATCATCCTTAGAGGAGATTTTCCCTTTTATCTTCAGTCGTAAGATTTCTTTAAAAATTTCTCTATACTGTGGGCCTTCTTTTAAGCCAAGATTTTTTAAATCCATTCCTCTAATTTCTAATTTTATAAATCTCATTTTGCTCATAAATTTATTTATGAAAGACTCTTCTTTGCCTGTTGCTTTGGTAAGATAAGCCAGTATATAAAATTCTTTTATTGATTCCAGGGTAAAGAATAGGTCTTCTTCTTCGAGTTTCGAGAAGTTAATATGAAACTTCTTCAGTGTATAATTAAATTTAATAATATCGTTAACAATTTTACCTTTAACCGAGAAGAATTTCAAAATAGCTTTTATCTCTGAAGTTGTTTTGCCGTCTACAAGAATTGAAATAAAAACTAACGCTTGTTCTTCGTTTATTTTATAAGTTTTTAAAAATTCTTCAGCCTTATTAAGCCTCTCCTTCTTAAGAGTACTCAACCGCTTAACTTTAAAGATAGCTTTTACTATACCAAGCTTTTCTAATTCGAAAATTGTTTTAACGGCGAAGTTACTATTTAAGAGTTCCATTAATTCATCTATTATTCTTTGAGAGTGCTTTGCTCTTAATGAGCCTAGTTCAACAGCTTTTTTTAAAAAGTTTTCAGTATCACTTGAAAGGGCGAAGTTAAACTTTACCATATACTTGATTGCCCTTAAAATACGGGAAGGATCCTCAATAAACGATAAAGAGTGTAATACTCTGATGGTTTTTTTCCTGAGATCGGAATAACCACCATAAAAATCAAAAATTCTACCAAAATCTTTCTCAGTAATATCAACTGCAAGAGTATTGATTGTAAAATCTCTTCTTTTCAGATCTTCTTTAAGCGAGGCTTTTTCAATTAATGGGATGAGTGATTTTTCCTCATAATATTCTCTCCTTGCCGTAGTGAAGTCAAAATTAAAGCCATTAAACTTTAAGTTAACTGTTTGCGTATCCGAGTAAATTCTCAAATCCCCCTGCAAGGCTTTGTTGAGGTTTTTTCCAAACACAACAGCGTCATCGCTTAGCACAAAATCCATATCGAGGCTTTTCTCATCAATGAACATGTCTCTTATAGCTCCTCCAACCAGATATATTCTCTGTCCTGTATCTTTGGCAATTTCTCCAAATTTTTTAAGAAGTTTAAAAACATCTTTTGATAGTACTGTTTTCATAAGTTGAGTTATTTCGCTTTTATCTGGCAAGAAAGATGACAGATCCATAGAAGGCTGTTCAAGCATTTCTTCTTTAATTCTATAGGCTTTTAGAAGATCGCTTCTAGAAATAATTCCAACTACTTTGTCATTTTTTTCTACAAGGACTCTGCCTACATCATTTTTAACCATTGCATCTTCAATTTCTCGAAGGTCATTATCGTAACTTACTTTTACAACAAATGGCGTAGCATATTGTTTCACAGGCCTGTTTCTTTTCTCAAACAGCATAATTTTTTCAATATCCCTTTTAGAAATAATGCCTACAATTTTTCCATTTTCTTCAAGAGGCAATCCAGAATACCCCATTCTAACAAGGATTTTCATTGCATCCTTAATACTTGTCTCAGGAGAAACAACTTTTACAGGCGAGCTCATTATATGTTTTGCCCTTAGCACGGGAAAATCTGAAAGGTGAACCTCAGTAATCAATTTTTCCTTTATTTCTTTCACATCTTTATTTCTTATGAATACAGACGCAGCAGTCGGATGACCTCCTCCACCAAAAGTATCTATAATCTTCTTTACATCAAACGATAAACTTGAACTTCTTCCAATAATATAAGTGTCCTTTCCAAGGGTTACCAAAATAAAAACAATGTCTGCATCAATTAATTCCATTAACTTGTGAGCAATAAGTGAAATCCCGGGGATGTAATTTTTTATTTTAGCATCTGCTATAGCGATCCTTGAGCCTTTAATCCGATATTCTTTAAGGTGATCAAGCAATTCTTTAAGCAAACCTACCTGGCTCTTCCCAAGAAATGGAGAAAGGAAATGGTGGACGATTTTCATGCTCACCCCGAAAGAAAACAGAAATGTCATAGCCGCAAAATCTTCTGCTTTTACAGAGGGGAAAGAGAACGAGCCTGTATCTTCAAATATACCCAATGCAATAAGAGTGGCTTCAAAAGGAGTAAGTATTACCTTTTTTTCCATAAGCAGTTGGGTAATAATAGTTGTATTCGCACCGTAGTGTCTCTGAACTGCTTTCGCATTAGGAAGGTCTGACTCTCCAGGATGATGGTCGAATACTATTATTTCAATACCTTCTTTGATAAATTGCTTGCCTTCTCCTAATCTGTTGGTATCTTTGGTATCAACTACTATGATCCTGTTGATTTCGTTCTTAAATTTATTAGGAAGTTCTTTAACCTTTCTCATTACAAGGTTTTCGCCAAAAATACTGACGAGTTTTGACGCATTTATATCGAGCGAACCCGGATGAATAATTACCGAACCTGGGTAAAGTTTTGATGCAGCGTACATTGAACTAATGGCATCCAGATCTGCGCCTGAATGAGTTAATATTACTGTGTTACCCTTCATTAAAAAGTTTTTCTATACCTTCTTTTGAAACTCTATAATATAATAATGGCAATGGTTTTGTTTGCTCATCTTTAATTTCGATGTACTTAAGAAAATCTAATGCAGCCTGCTCTCCCTTTCTTTTATCGTTTGCAAAAATTGTAGCAATTTCCTCTTCCTTATCTATAAAATCTCCAATTTTCTTTTTAAAAACAACACCGACAGAAAGGTCGATTTTATCTTCTTTTTTCTCCCTGCCAGCCCCAAGGAAATTCGCAAGTCGACCAAGAGATTTTGTTTGAACAAAATGCAAGTACCCGGATAGAGGTGCTATTACCACAAATTTAAATTCAGGTTGAGGTAAAAGAGAAATATCTTTGATTATATTGTTGTTTCCACCCTGCGCTTCAATAATCTCTGCAAATTTTTTAAGCCCTGAGCCATTCTGAATCGAACCTCTGATAATCCTCTTTCCTTCTTCAAGTGTTTCAGCTTTTCCACCAAGTTTTAAAGATTCTCCTCCGAGCGTTTCTATAACTCCGCTCAGTCTCATCCCACCTTTACCTTTTAAAATGTCAATTGCTTCTATAACCTCTAAGGAGTTACCGATTGTTTCACCAAGAGGCTGGTTCATGTCTGTAATATAAGCAACAGTTTCTCTTCCAAGTGAATTACCAATATCAACCATTGTTTTTGAAAGGACTAAGGCATCCTCGAGACTTTGCATAAATGCACCGTTACCCACTTTTACATCAAGAACGATTGCATTAGAACCAGCAGCAATTTTTTTGCTCATAATACTTGAAGCAATCAAAGGCATACTATCCACTGTACCTGTAACATCCCTTAAAGAATACATTTTTTTGTCTGCAAGCACTAATTCTTCACTCTGTGATATAATTGCGCCACCGACTCTGTTTACTATTTCGATGAATTTCTCAATATCAAACTCGACTTGAAATCCAGGGATAGATTCAAGTTTATCAATTGTTCCACCTGTATGTCCTAATCCTCTTCCAGACATTTTTGCCACAGGTACACCATTTGCTGCCACAAGCGCTACAAGCGGTAAACTGACAGTATCAGCCACTCCACCAGAGCTGTGTTTATCAACTTTTATTCCTTTTATCCTTGATAGGTCTACTGTTTTTCCGCTGTGAACCATAGAAATGGTAAGGTTTGCAATTTCCTCGTTATCCATTCCTTTAAACCATATTGCCATTAAAAGTGCTGAAATTTGATAATCAGGCATCTCTCCTCTGGAGTATCCCTGAATAAAAAAATCTATTTCGTCTTTTGTAAGTGCTTTACCTGATTTTTTCTTTTCAATAATATCAACTATGTTCATTAAATCTCCTTAAGAAAATCCTCGATAAGCTTTGATATAATCTTTCCGCACTTTTCAGCAACATCAACAACCTGAAGATGGGACACTTCTCCTTCAAAGAATACATTGTCGGTAATGCAGGATATTCCCAAAACTTTCATATTCAAGTATCTTGCTATAATGACTTCAGGAACTGTTGACATACCAACTGCATCTATACCTAATCTACCCATCAATTCGAGTTCGGCTATGGTTTCAAAATTAGGGCCTGAAACTGCGCAGTAAACTCCTTCAGTTACACGAATACCCTTTTTATCTGCAACTTTTATAAATTTTTCTCTTAAATCTTTATCATATGCATCGGTCAGATTAACAAATCTCTCGTTGCCTTTCTCTCCTCTTAGCGGATTTTCTGCGAAAATAAAATTAACATGATCTTTTATTAACAGGATATCTCCAGCCCTTAACACAGGGTTTACAGCACCTGAAGCATTCGAGACAATGAGTGTTTTTGCGCCTAAAAAGTTTGCAGCTCTCACGGTAGTAGTAACTTCCTTCATTGAATAGCCTTCATAGAAATGAAACCTTCCATTGAAAGCTACAAGATTTTTGCCGCTTAATTTGCCAAAAACAATTTCTCCCTTATGGCCTATGACGGTTGAAACAGGAAAGCTCGGGATATCTTTGTAAGCCACCCTTTCTAAGACTTTGATTTTATCGAGGATGGAAGAAAGCCCTGTTCCAATTATAATAGCGAATTCAGGGTTGTACTTTTTGTATTTCTCAAGGAACTTAAATGTTTTTTCCATTTTTCACCTCACTCAATTGAAATTAAATAATAGTAATAAGGCTGTCCGCCGTCTATTATATCGATTTCGACTTCCGGGAAATGTTCTTTAAAGGCTTTTGCAACTGCTTCAGTGTCCTCTGCTTTAGTTTCTTTTCCAAAGTATATTCCTATAAATTCTGCATCTTTAAATATTTCATTTTTATCTTTGATTATGTTGGTTACTACTTCAGCTGGGGTTTTTCCTTTTGAAACAATATCTTCATCAAGCATTCCAATGACATCACCCTTTTTTATTTTCAAACCATTTAACTGTGTTTTTTTTATTGAATAAGTAATCGAAACTGAATGAGATGTTTCGAGCATTTTCAATGCATTAGACATATTTTCTTCAAATGTTCCCTCGGTGTTAAACGATAGAATCGCAGGAATGGCCTGAACAACATTACTGGTAGGAATTATTTCAACAGTTTTTGTTTTTGCCAATTTTTTTGCTTCTTGCGCGGCCAATATGATATTTGAATTATTCGGCATTACTACCACAAAGTCTTTTTTGCATAGAGTGATAGCGGTTAGTATGTCATTAATTGAAGGATTCATCGTTTGACCCCCATCAATTACAGTTTCGACTCCTAAATTTAAAAAAATTTTTTTAAAACCTTCTCCCTGAGCAATCGATATAATCGAAAAGGGAAGGCTGCTTTCAACCGAAACATTATGAACTTGTTTTTCTTTGAGAAATTCATCGACTTCTGCCTGCATATCTTCAATTTTTGCATCTTTTATATTTCCAATCTGCACGAGATACTCAAGGACTTTATGCGGATTGTTCGAATGGATATGCACTTTTGTAAGCTCTTGGGCCTTTGCAACGACAATACTATCACCAAATTCAGTTAAGCCTTCATTAACCTTGCCTGTATCAATATCCACGCCACTTAATAATATCACTGTATCATATCTGTATTCAAGCTTTCCACCTATAGAATAAGTTTTATCAATTTGTTCAATCTCCTCTTCAAAAGTCTTTTGAACCTCCTCAACTATCTTTTCTCCCTTCAAAACATTTAAACCCCCTTCAATAAGAAAAACAAAGCCTTGCCCCCCTGCGTCAACAACTCCTGCCTCTTTCAGTACTGGCAGAAGGTCAATTGTTTTTGCAAGTGATATTCTGGATTCATCAAGTAAGTCTTTAAAAAACTTTATAAAATCCTTTTCATATGTTGATATAACAACAGCCTTTGTAGCGACTGATTTCACAACTGTTAGGATTGTACCTTCTACGGGTTTAATTACTGCTTGATATGCAACTTTTGATGCTGCCATCAGCGCAGTTGCAAATCTTATAGTGTCTACAGTTTCTAATGCATCAAGTGATTCAAAGAACCCCTTCAATATCTGGGATAGTATTACTCCCGAATTACCTCTTCCTCCTATTAAGGCTCCTTCGCATAATGCTTTTCCAAAGTCCTTAAGGTTTTGTGGCATCTTTTTATCGACTTCTTCAACAGCTGTTTTAAGGGTAAGGTACATATTGGTCCCGGTATCACCATCTGGGACAGGAAATACATTCAATTTGTTTACCACATCTTTTTTTCTGTTTAAGTTGTGGAGAGCGCCCCTGAGCAATTGATCAAATTCAGTCAGAGTTAATTTACCCAAGATACTCTTCCCTCCTTATTCCCCTTACAACTACATTCACATCAATATTTTCAATTCCGGTGAGTTTCTTCATTTTATAAGAGACCTGGCTGATAATTGTGTTTGCAACTTCTGAGACTTTGATCCCTCCTTGAAGTATCACATAGAGGTTTATAGTTACATTTTTACCATCTATTTTTACGTCAACGCCTCTCGAAAGATTTTCTTTACCTAAAAGAGACAGGAACCTATCTCCTAACCTTGCAGGAACCAAACCAACTACACCGTAGCACTCCATCACTGCAAGTGCTGCTAATTTGGAAATTGAATTTTGCGAGATAATTATTTTTCCCATTTTTACCTCCAAACATCATTAATTATATTCAACTATTGCAATTATAAGAAATTTTTATAAAATGTATAGGATTTTTAAAGTGGAGGTCGAAAATGAGTCAGAAGTGTGAAATTTGCGGAAAAGGCGCTCTTGTTGGGTACAGAGTAAGTCATTCCGAGAGAAAAACAAAACATAGATATCTGCCAAATTTGCATAAGGCAAAGGTTAATATTAACGGAAAAATAAAAGTTGCGCTTGTCTGTACTGATTGCCTGAAAAAATATAAAGTATAATGAATATCAGGTCTTTGAAATTCGACGGGAAAGCACTTCACATTGTTGACCAGAGATGCCTTCCTTTTGATGTCATTGACGTAATTTGCAGTAACGAGCAAGAAGTCTGGGAAGCAATAAAACTGATGAAGATACGTGGAGCACCTGCCATCGGGGTTGCTGCTGCTTATGGAATGAACCTTGGGGTAAAAGATTTTTCAGGAAACAAAGAGGAATTTTTCAAAAAGCTTAAAGAAGTCAAAGATTATCTCAATAGTGCAAGACCAACTGCCGTAAACCTCAAGTGGGCTACTCAGAGGATTTTTTCATATGCAAGGAAACACGCAGAACAATCCTTGGATGAAATTAAACAGGAAATTCTCGTTGAAGCTCAAAGAATAGAAGAAGAGGACATTGATACTAATTTTAGAATCGGGGAATTTGGCTCAGCACTTTTTAAAGAAAACGACACAATCATGACTATCTGCAACAGTGGTGCTCTGGCAACTGCAGGTTATGGCACTGCATTTGGCGTAATAAGACGTTCATTTGAAAAATATACTGGAATAAAGGCAATTGCTCTTGAAACTCGTCCGTACCTGCAAGGCGCAAGACTTACTGCTTTCGAGCTTAAGGAACTGGGAATTCCATTCCATCTTATCACAGACAATATGGCCGGTTTTATTGTGTCAAAGGGTTTGGTAAACGGGATTGTTGTGGGTGCCGATAGAATTGCGACTAATGGAGATACTGCCAATAAAGTAGGCACATATACTCTTGCAGTTCTTGCGAACTATCACAAAATTCCCTTTTATGTAGCTGCGCCAATATCAACTATTGATCCACATATTGAAAGTGGAAATGATATACCAATAGAAGAAAGAGACCCTGAGGAAGTAACACATTGCGGTGGAAAAAGAATCGCCCCCGAAGGAATCAAAGTTTATAATCCTTCATTTGACCTGACCCCTAATGTACTTATAAATGCAATAATTACAGAAAAGGGCATTTTAAGGCAGCCATTTAAAGAATCAATTAAAGAAATACTAAAAAATAATTAAATTTGCTATTTCTCAATGGAGAGAGTTTTAATGAAAAAAAGGACCATTGTATTCTTTATTGTGCTTGTTTTGTTGTGTTCGTTAATCATCCTTCTAGGATGCTACCCTGATTCCCTGAATTTAGTTGAAATTCATATACCAGACGGAGAAATAGGCTATACATTTATAAAAATAGATCAAGCTCATCCCAAGATTGTATACGACAATAAAATATTGAATATTGAACTTATTTTTAATAAAGAATTACAGGAAAAACAGGATATAAAGTTACTTACGATAAGTGGTAGTCTCCTTCCCAAAGAACTTTCTCAAGGTAATGATTTTCAAATCAATAAATCAAAAATAATAATCGATGCAAAAATAAACCAGGGCATTTCTTCATTTTTAATCCCAACGACTTTAAAATCAGTTAACGACTTAAAACTTAAAGATAATCTGTATATTTATCTTGCTTCAAAACAATCTTCTTCTAACCAGAGCATAGAGCCAGCAGGTGTTCAAAAGATTATTAAAAAGAAAGGTGATGGCAAAGATATAGGTTTTGCTTTAAGACAAGACTCCTTACCTCAAGGAATAATGACAGAAAAAAACCTTTTGAATGCATTCAGGGAGATACCCCTTTACGATAAACCAGATGGTAAGGAAATACTTTCACTTAAAAATGGAGACGGCTTTGAAATAATAAGAGAAAGCGGAAATTTTTACAGGGTACAAATTTACTACAAAAAAGATTCGAAAAGCAATACCCAAAAAATCCAGGGATACATTGAAAAACAATTTGTTTTTAAGGTTCCTGAGTCTTCAAGTGAAAATATAACTTATACAGTTTTTTCGCAGCAATTTCTTTGCGTCATTGCAAAAAAGTTTATTGGAGAAGTTCCTGACCCATTGCCATACTTCCCATATATCGAAGTAAATGTTGATGGCTTAGGCAAAAGTGGTGTGGAGCTACTTGAAAGAGGAGCCTTACCTCTAACCACCGAAAAAATGAGTATACTTGAATTAAATGCAATATTTAATACAGTTAGTAAATCCTTAGTTATCCAGGATGACTTTCAAAATGGGGACCTGCAGAAGATTATTTCTGAAAACACTGCTGTTCAAAAATATTATTCACCTTTTATAGAAAATAATTCAAAAACACTTTTAGATTTAGTTGATAAATTAAAAGTGCCAGGCGCATTAATCTCTGCAAAACAAGACATCATTGACTATATAAATTTAAAATCTAAGCTGTTAAACTTTCAGGTGAATTTGCTTACTTCAAACGAAAAATTTAATGTACTTTTGAATAGTTTTATAAACTCTTTTGATGGAGATAAAACCGCAAAAGACAAATTAGAAACCATTAAAAAGCAATTTTTGGCCATACAAAGCAAGAGTAATTTTAGAGATTTTTCAAATTCACTGGAAGCTAACATATTTAAACCGATTGAAAAAAAATTTGGGACTCTTTTCGATAATGCTTTTTTCCCTGAAGGAAACTGGGTAAAAGAAGCATTTACAAATTTCAGAAGTTCATAAATATTTAGATATTTCGAGCCCTTTCTTAGCACTAAGAACTTCTTCCGTTATAAAGCAATCGTAATTTAATTGACTGAGCCTGAAAGAAACAGCAGATACTATTTCAGGCAGAAAATCAACAGTTTCCTTAAAAAATTTAAGGAGCCTTTTATTTTCGATGAGGATGTTGTTCCCTTCCGTTGAAAGAAAATTTTTATTCCCTGGTATTAAGACTTCTTTTGCCCTGGGAAATTCCCTTTCAGAAAATATTAAACTAATTCCATCATTCAAAGCATTTTCGTACTGCAATTTGTTGTTTACAAAGATACCGACCGGGATGTCCATCTTATCGTTAAGATAGGTTCGAATTTTCATTGCATCGGGTAATTTTCCTTTTATGACGATGCTCAGGGCACCATCTTCGCTTGCTTTGTAAGAGGCGTTTACGGCATTTTCAAAATTTGACTTAAAGCTATCAAGCACGAACAATGTTTTTAAATCCACTAATCCATAAATCTTCATCTTAGATTTATTATATTAAACAATACTAAAAGAGGAAATACATTAAATTACCTCATAGTCCGTCACTCAGAGCCTGCGCTTTTTGCCTTTTGCAGGCGTGAAGTCTCAGCCTTTTTGTTTTTTAAGAAGTAGCTCGAGGAGATTTCAAGAATTCTTTTTTTGTCATTTATACAAGCCTTGCGGATTTTAAGTAATTCATGTTTAAATTTTAAATAAAATTGACGGTATTACAAACATTACTAATTGTCCACAAGAATAACGATTTATTTTTATTTTCTTACAACACACGTGTTGCCTCACGTAATTTTCTATAAAAAGACTAAACTTTTAGTGGGAGTTGGAGAATAAAAGGGGGGAGAGAAAATGGTAATATTTCTCTTTGTAGGGGCTCTCGTTATTGCTGCCATCTCTTTATTAAATCCTAAGACGAAGAGATCAAAAGGTATTATTTCAGTCATTGAGGCTGCTGTAATCTCTATTCTGTTTGGAGGGGTAGGAATTTTTTTAACTTTCGAGCTTGGCGAGGGAATTTTTGCCGAAAATGAACTTGCATTATTTGCTTGCATTTCTATCTATAATTTCATCGTATGCTTATTTATAACAAGGGCTTATCCTAAAAGCATTTGGTTTGCTGGATTTTTTATCAACATATGGGTGTGGTTCTCTATTATCGTAGCTATTCTAGCAAGATTTGCAAATGTAGAAGATCCCCGTGAATTATATGTAGCGGCTCCTTTGGTTATCTTTGCATACGCTGGATCTTTTGTCGGAGCAAAATTCTTCAGGAAAAAAATAAAACGGGTTGATACTAACCCAAAAGAATAAGAGCAAGATAAGCTGCATGTATATAACATCTATCTACAACTTCGTATAGATTGAAAAGCAATAATATCCTCGCTTTTGTAAATATTGCGAGTTTTTACATTTTACGAGGTTAAAAATTAATTTACATTTAAAATAATTTCTACCGTATCTTATTCTTTAAACGACCTCCTTAGCCTTATCAATCCCGATTCTATTCTAATAAAAGTCAGGCTTTTTCTATTATATTTTTTAAGGTCGAGATTAATCTTCTCAGCAACTGCTTTCACAATAGCAAGGGGGGCAGGATCTGCTTTTTCCCAGTAAGGGCGCATTTCACGTAAGAAAATATTGAGCGTAGTCGGTCCAATTCCATAAAACTCACTTAATCTCTTTTCAAGGTCTTTTGAATTTTTTGCTTCCTCATGTAATTTATTAAGACTACTTTGATATTCCTTAACAAGCTTCTCGCAGATTTGCAATACCTTTGTTGACGTTTTAAAATCATAGCGAACATATCCACCTTCTCTCATTACAGGATTAACAAGAAAATCCCAGCCTGCGTTCAGGATCTTTTCGGGTTCAAGTAGGTTATACCTCTCAAAAGCTTTGTAGGTGTTCTTTGCATTTGTCTCTGAAATCCTTGCGCCAAAAAGAATGCTCGCAAGAAACCATTTAAAAATTTCTTTGTCATTTTTTGATTTTAAATTAATGCCAAGTTCTTCTGAATAGAGTTTACTCCTTTTGAGTTGCTTGATGCTTATATTCGTTTTCATTACTTAAACACTATTAATGAAAAGTTTTAATGCTCGATTGAGTATCTGTTTCCTGTAAAGTATAATTGTAACATGGTCAGCAAACAGCCAGTGCCTTTCAGGTTTCCCCATTTCTTGCCATAGTTCATTCGCAGCTTTCCTCGGGATAACCTCATCAAAAACAGCATTGTAAAGAACAACCTTTCTTCCCTTAATAAAATGGGCAAAAGTAAGCGGATCGAAAAGGAAACATCCTTTGGTGTAAGGTACTTTATCTAAATCCATTGGCTTTTTTAGATTTTCAATATATTCATAAAAATTTTTATGTATCTCGACACACTTCTTTTCTGTACAACCATAAAGACCGAAGTTACTTTCAGTTTCGTACTTCTTTCTTATAAGTCTTGTAGCAAAACTCTTCCAAGTAATGTAGCGGTAATTTCCTCCTGTAACAACAAACACGCCTTCATTTATCCTGTTATCAACTCCCATTGCAATTGTCCCGATCATTCCACCAAAACTAAAACCCATAATTGAGAATTTTTCATCTGAAAAACCTTCTTTCTCAAGAAAATCCATCGAGGTTCTTATATCGATTACTGCGTGTCTGAAGTCCTCAATTGAGTCATCCATATCATCAATGAGATATTTTTTGCCACTTTCGAATCCTCTTGGAGTTCTTTCAAAATGATAAGGTAGGATAAGAAGGTATGATATTATACCATTTCTTGCAAATTCCTGAGGAAACCAGCTTAAAGGCGAAAAATTTCTATTACCCATTCCATGCAAAAAGATAAGCGGCTTTCTTGATTTAACTTGCGGAGGCACAAAGAGAAACCCAACCACCTTATTCGCCTCATCATACGGTGTTGTAACGAAACTGTTAAATTCAACCCTGAATTGCTTTATTCCATTAGTTTCACCTATTAGTTTCTTTGAAAATTCAAAATCTTTCTTCTGGTATTCGTAAATCATGCATATCACTAAGAATTATTATATCAATTTGCAGACTTTTCTGAACTAATTAAGTGGAGTTTGAAATATATTTAAAATTTCTGAACTTAAACACTCAATATTGTATAATATAAATGTGAAGAAAGAATTTATGAAAGTTGCAATTAAAGAAGCCTTAAAAGGTGAATCAGCTGGTGAAATACCTGTCGGTGCTGTGATTGTTTGCGATGGGAAAGTTATTGCTAGGACACACAATAAAACTGAATTATTAAAAGATCCAACTG
>Ga0210044_10005700_pt1 | contig 16716 bp, 11 predicted proteins | sample CryGey13umfilter_2_FD_183959 | JGI IMG/M metagenome (GOLD analysis project Ga0210044, IMG submission 183959) | Groundwater microbial communities from aquifer in Utah, USA - Crystal Geyser 4/9/14 3 um filter (SPAdes) (version 2) | ecosystem: Environmental > Aquatic > Deep subsurface >...
CCCCGCCTCCGATTACGACCTCCGATGGGCTCCCTGCGCCTCCGAAAGGTGCCATACTACCCTCGTGGATCCCGTGACCCACATGGTCACCGGCGCGCTGGTGGCGCAGAGTTTGGCCTCCGACGAGCAGCGCTGGTTGATGGCGCTGGTGGCCGCCGGGGCCGCCGTGGTGCCCGACATCGACTTCGTCGCACGCAAGGCCAGCGCCCGGCTGCTGTTCCTCAAGCTGCATCGCGGCCTGACCCACTCCCTGGCGGCCGTGCCGATCATCGGCGCCTGCGCCGCCGGCAGCGGGCATCTGCTGTTGGGTCTGCCGCTGTGGTCGACGTTCTGGATCAGCTGCCTGGCGGCGCTGTCGCACCTGGTCCTCGACGCGGTGATGCACAGCACGGGCCTGCAGCTGCTGTGGCCCTTCAGGCGACGGATGAAGCTGCCCCTGCTCATCGGGCTCAATCCGCTGACCAGCTCGGCCCGGTGCGCCGAGCGCTCGCTGCGCGTCTGCATGCGCTGCACCATGCACTCGGCGATCCTCAGCCCGCTGGTGCTCCTGATCTGGGCCGGCTTCGCCATGGGTCTGCTGCCCACCGTTCCCTGGGCCAGGGTGAGCCAGCTCACGCTGGCGGCGGCCCTGGCGTATCTGGCTCTGAGCGCGACGCTCCGTCTCCGCGCTGGTGTCCTGCTGCGGCGCCAGCTACGCGAGGCCGGTGGCTCTGTCGTGGGCGTCTACCCCGCAAGCTTCAACCCGGCGCGCTGGCTCGGCCTCGGCGCAGCGGCGGGAGGCCATACGCTGTGGGCGCTGAATAGCCTGAAGGGCACGGCGCAGGTCCAGGGACACCACCCTGCATCCGACGCGGGCCCCCAGGTTGACCAGAGCCGGCAAACAGAGACCGTCGCGCAGTTTCTGGACAACGCTGTGGCGCCGCACGTCAGCCGTCACGGGGAGGTGGTGGTGTGGCGTGACCTGGCTTATGCCTTCTCCCCCACGGTGAGCCTGTTCGCGGTGCGGGTGCGGATCGACCAGGAGAGCCGCGTCGTGGAGCAGGAGTTCCGCGAACGGTGGGACCGGCCGCCCGAGTCTTGATCGCGATCGCCGCCTCATGCGCTGTCGCTTCACCCGCTTTCGACCCATGCCCTGGTGTGTCACAATAGGCCATGCGCCTGACATATCACCTGTTAGTGCTGACGTTCATGGTTGGGGCCTGTAGCAGCAGCGAGGCCACGGATGGTGGTCCACCCGACAGCTGCCCGGCCTGTGAGGGACTGCGCTTCCCCGACGGCCAGACCGAGGGCGGGATCCTGGACGGAGGCGCCGACTCCTCCGTCGATCCACTGGACTGGGACGGCGATGGACTGCTCAACGACGTGGAGAAGCAGCTGGGGCTGGACCCCAACAACAAGGACACCGACAACGACGGTGTGGATGACGGCCAGGAGGTGGGCAACCCGTCGTCCCCCACTGATAGCGACTCGGACGGGAAGATCGACGCCAAGGAGCCCAACGACTTCGACTCCGACCTGGACGGCATCGTCGACAGCCAGGACACCGACGACACCGACGGACCATGTGGTGCGGTGCAGCGGCTGTTCATCCTTGCCACGCTGAGCCAGAGCACGACGCTGTCCAAGGCCTGCAGCCCGTACAAGGTGCTCGGGTCGCTCACCGTCAACGCGGGGGCCACGCTCACCGTGGGACCCGACGTCACGGTCCAGTTCGGCCCGGCAGCCACGCTGTTCGTGGGGGACACCAACACCACCGGTGAGCTCAAGCTGGCTGGATCGAAGAACTCCAGCGGCAGCATCAGCCCGGTGCTGCTCACGGCCGACAGCCTGCAGCCCAAGAAGAGCTTCTGGCGCGGCGTCGTGGTGCAGAACGGAACCCTGGTCGACCTGAGCTACGCCACGCTGGAGTTCGGAGGCGGGCCGACGGGCGGCGCGGACCCCCGGGCCCTGCTGCTGATCAAGCAGGCCAGCGGGATATCGCTCACCAACAGCAACCTGCAGCACGGCAACGGTCACGGCCTGCACGCGACGTTGACCAACACCGTCTCCAGCCTGTTCTCAACCTTCGGCGGCAACAGCTTCGTGGACCTGGATCATGCCGCGGCGCTCAACATCCGCCACCTGGGCGAGATCGGAAACAGTAACAGCTTCGGGACCGAGGGCAGCGGCGGCGAGGTGGACGTCAGCGAGGGCACCGTGAATCAGATGGCCACGTGGCAGGGCCTCGGCGTACCCTACGTGTTCGAGGAGGCGTCGATCTACGTCAACGCACCGCTCACGCTGCAGGCCGGCGTCAAGCTTCAGCTCCCCACCGACGCCGCGGTGTACGTGGGCTACTCCACCGGGGGCAAGCTGGCCGCCACGGGAACCAGCGCCGCTCCGGTGATCTTCACCGGCACGGCCACCACCGGGGGCAGCTGGCAGGGCATCATGCTGTACAACGGCAACCACAGCCTGCAGCACGTGAGGGTCATCGGCGCCGGCAAGACCAGCTCGATTCCCCTGGACACGGCGCTGTACGTGGACGTGTATTCCAGCCTGTCGGTCAAGGACCTGGTGGTCACCAACAGCTCGGGCTATGGGGTCTACTACTACCGTTCGAGCAGCGAGTGCAGCACGCTATCCACCGCCGAGATCGGATTCGGGGGCGGCATCACCTCGTGTGGTGTGTTCTGCGTGGACGACATCAACAGCCCCGGGGTGTGCCTCAAGCAGGCGCTCTGATCCCGTGGTGCCTCAAACAAGGCCCTGACCCGTCCCTGACGGTGCCTGCCGATCGTGGGACAATCCATTGAAATAAATGGCTCTTGGCGGTTGTTAGCCCAGGACGGGCTGGCCGCATCGTGACAGATATGTCATGCTTGTCGGAGTCTTGGTGGGCGGATCGGTTGTGGGGTCGAAGCTCTTAACTCATGATTTCTATTGACAAAGCCACCCCAGACCACCTACATTCTACTACCCTTCGTCCACGCATTTCGGCAGAAGGATCCTAGCTACGGGGTTGGAGTCGTAACATGGCATCGAAGTTTTACGAGATCGATCGCAGGATGGAGGTGTTGCGTGAACGGTTCAGTCAGCACGAGGAGTTGATGCCCCAGTTTGTCGAGCGCCTCGACTTCTCCTGGATCTATCACGACAACGCGCTCGAAGGTGTGGTGCTCTCCTATCACGAGTTGAAGGCGGCCATCGACAAGAACATCATCAGCGACGTGACCCTCATTCCAGCCTACCTCGACATCGCCAACCACAAGGCGGGTATCGATTTTGTCCGGGAGACTGCCGGGCGGCGTCGGAGCACCCTGGGTCTGGAGTACCTGAAGAAGGTCTACCAGATCCTCTGCACCGATGAATCGACTCCTCGCAACGGGAAGGCGAAGGCGCAGGGGCAGTACCGCAAGGACAATCCCCTGCACCGGCTCTATTTCCACGAGATCTCACCCCCCGAGAAGATCTCGTATCGGGTGCGCAAGCTGGTGGAGTGGCTGAACTCCGAGGAGGCACGCAAGATCCATCCGATCAAGCGTGCGGCCAAGGCCCACTTTCGCTTGATCAGCATCTACCCCTGGCCCCGACATTCCGGCAAGGTCGCGCGGCTACTGATGAACACGATCCTCCTCCGGGAGGGATACGTCCCGGCGATCATCCATGCCATCGAGCGCCAGCGCTACTACGAGGTCCTTCGCGCCCCACACTCGGGTCTGACGTCGCTCATCACGGAGAGCATCGAGGGCACCGTCGAGGCAGCCGAACGTTTCCTCGAGGAGGTCCTGGACAACGATGGATCTGTCCGGGCCGCGAGCTAGTAGTAGGGGCGCGACCTATTTCAGGCGGTAGACCTGGGTATCACCCAGGGTGAATACCGGGCTCACAGCATAGCGCTTCTGGGGCAACTCGGCCCACGTCCGCGGCGTGAACAGAACTCCGGTTTCATGGTCGCCCTGTTGGGTCAGCGCGGCCGCGGTGGTGATCGGGGTTCCGATGGCCGTGTATTCCAGCCGTTCCGAAGCGCCCACGACTCCCGCGATCACCTGGCCCGTATCCAGCGCACAGCGCAAGGCCAGAGTCCTCGCGTTGGGCCACAGCAGCACGAGGGAGCTGAACTCCTGGCACAGCGACCGGGCCGTCTCCACGGCCCACACAGCGTCGGGACCCGGGGAATGGGGTGTACCGAACAAGGCCAGAGCCCAGCCATCATGCAGCTTCACCAGGCTCCCGCAGTTGGAGAAGACCTTGTCGTACAGCAGCTCGTAGTACTCGTGAAGCACTCCGGCCAGCTTCCGTGGCTCCACCTGTCCCACCAGGGAGGTGAACCCCCCGAGCTCACACACCAGCGCCGTGGCCCGATGCTCCTCGAGCGACGACTCCCCGACTCCGTTGCGGTACAGCTGATCGACCACCTCCGGCGGATGGAACCGCTCCAGCGACTTTCGCTGCTGCTTCTCCTGCATCATCTGGCCGCGCAGCTGGGAACGCCGTATACCGCTGGCGACCAGGGCCGACAGCGCGGCCACCAGGTCACCGTCGGCCACCGTGAATGGCCTGGCCAGAGTGCGGCTGAGGTAGAGCACCCCACGCAGCTCCTCATGGACCAGCAGCGGAAAGGCCATCACCGCGCTGATGTTGTACAGCATCACGCTCTTGCCAGCCTGCAGCCGGCTGTCGTGACTCACATCGTTGCTCATCACCGCGATCTTGTCGCGGATCACCCGATCCACGATGCCGCGACTGATCGGGATCTCCCCGGCTTGCAGGATGGAATGGTGCCGAATCACGCGTGGTTCCAGCTCCGAGTCCTCTCCCACCATCAACAACACCACGGTCGCCGCGTTCACCGACTCCAGCACCAGGTCCGCCATGGGCTCGACGAACTCGTCGAAATCGGTCGCCGCCGCCAGCAGCTCGCTGACCTTGTACATCAGCAACAGCGCGTGATAGTCGGCCCCATGAGTCGGCCGGGTGTCCTGGATCACCGCGCCGAAATCGGCGGTGGCACCCAGCCGCTCCACGGCCTTGACCAGTGAGCTGTCGTCACGCGACAGCACCTTCACCGCCCGGCCCTCCTGATCCGGGTTGTCCAGGATGAACTGGATCGCGTGTCGGTTCATCTGCAACGTCTTGCGCCGATGGATGTCAGCCGGGGGAGCCTGGGTCACGTCTTCCCCCACAAACACCTCGTGCTCCAGCTCCATCACGCCCGGGGAGACATGCGAGTCGGGGATCTCCTTGACCATCATGTAGTGCATGCCAACGGTGACGGTGTCCCCGTCGTGCAGCTCGCGCTGCATGGTGATCACGTCGTTGACCCGGGTGCCGTAGGTCGACCCGAGGTCGGCCACCGTGAGGTGACCGTCCTTGAGCAGCAGTCGGGCGTGCCGTCGGGACACACCACGCCCATCGAGAACGAGGGCATTGGCTGGATCGCGTCCCAGCGCTGTCTCGCCCTCGGCCAGGCGGTATTCCTGGACCTTGTTCGGTCCCTTGAGAACGACTACGAACCCCACGCGTGCTCCGTCAACGAACGGGTGGTTGCCGCCCGAACAACCGGCGGGTACTGAGTGCCAGGACAGAGGATAGCAGCGCTGACCCGCCGCCTGCAATGAAAGGTCCATGCGGACCAAGAATGCCCAGCGCCGCTGCCACGAGCAGAATCGTGGTCCATCCCACGCCAATGAACGCATTCTGGATCGCGATACGACGGGCGTGGCGCGCGACCTCGATGGCGGGAATCAGATCGGCGAAGGTGCCCCTCAGCAGCCAGAGCCCGGGCTGCGGCTCTCCGGCGGGCAGGATCTCCGACACGGCGATTGACACATCTCCTGCCGCCAACAGATCGCCGTCTCGATTTGGATCGCCGCTGACGGCCAGCACGCCGTCGGCATCGCGGCTGACGCTCAGCTCGTCAGCCCGCCGGTCGGGGGGGATCGCGGCCAGAACCTGCTCGATCCCTGCCTCCCGCGCCAGGGCGCTGGCAGCCGGGGCCGGATCGCCGGTGAGCAGCGTCGTGTTGATGCCCTGCCGGCGCAACGTGGCGATGATCGGGCTGATGCCCGGCCGTGCACGGTCTGCCAGAGCAAACACCCCCGCCAGGTTCCCGTCGATGGCGGCGAAAGCCAAGGCGTGGCCGCTGGACGCGATCTCGCTCACGGCCGCACAGGCCCGGGACATCTCGATCGATGTGCGGTCCATCAGGGCACGACTGCCGATCAGCACCTCGCGCTGGCCGCACCACGCCCGCAGGCCATAGCCCGGAACGACCTCCACCCGGTCCACCTCCGTCGGGCGGACTCCACGGTAGATCGCGTAGTCGTACAGCGCCCTGCCGGCGGGCTGGATCGAGCCCGCCTCACTGCCCGCCACGAGCCCCAACAACTCGCGCTCGTCGGGATGGAAGATCACTGCCTTCTGCACCTGCGGAGTTCCCTGAGACACCACGCTCTTCGTCGCCACCAGCGCCGTGATCTCGGCCAGCATCTCCATGCTCTCGACGTCCCGGAACAGCACGTTGCGCTCGGCCCCACGCTGCAGCGCCGCGATCGCCGCCAGGGTGACGCTCACGCCGGGGCCGTACGGCGCCGCGGCCGCGATGATGGCCAGGGAAGGAACCACCACTGACGCCAGATCCAGGCCCAGCTGCGCCCGTATCACCGTCAGCACCACCGCCGCCACGGCCGTAATCGACAGTCCCATCCGCACCAGCGTGTCCATCGCGATCTGCCGCTGCCCCTTCGTGACCTGCGCCTCGAGCACCAGCGCCAGCAGCTCCGGGGTGCGCTTCAGCACACGCTGTACCTGGGATCTCAGTTGCCCGAAGGTGCGGCGCTGCAGCAGCTGACTCAGCAGGGCAAAGGCGATCAGCGCCGTCGAGGCCTCGAAGAACACCGCACAGCCGTGGTGCTGCCCATGCCTCAACACGTCCCGCGCCCCCAGCGCGTAGGCCCCGACGGCCCCCAACGTCGTGAGTCCGTTGTGGTTCAGCGAAAGGTACCGCGCGCGCTTGATGGCGTCCGCCAGCACAGGCAACCCCGAACCAAGAAGCACCATCATCCCCAGCGCCGCCATCACCACGGGGTTGGCGTGGCCCTGGCCCATGGCGGCGAGAACAGCGAGCACCGCGGCCGCGAGACCGAACCGCAGCAGCAGGTAGCGCTGCTCCACCGACTCGTCCGGCTCGGTCGCCTGGCGCCGCAGCGAGGCTCGATAGCCCACCCGGCGGATCTGGCCGACGATCTCGGCGATGGCCTCGTTCTCCGACGTCCCGCCGCCACTCACATCGAGCTCCACCACCGCCCACCCCAGCGCGAGGCTGGCCGAGGTGGAGATCACGCCTGGCGCGCGCTGAATCGCGCGCTCCACCCGCAGCACGCAGGAGGGACAGGTCATGTCGGCGACATCGAGCACCAGGTGCCTTGGCCTGGGCGCAGGCGTGAGCGGCGCGTCGGGCGGATCGAGGTCGGGCTCGGGTTCAGGCTCGGGCTCAGGCTCAGGTTCAGGCTCGGGCTCGGGTTCAGGCTCGGGTTCAGGCTCGGGCTCGGGTTCCGGCTCGGGCTCGGGTTCCGGCTCCGGCTCCGGCTCCAACCTGGGCCGTGCAGATTCCAGCGTCCCCACCAACAACGCGTGCTCGATGGACGGGAGCTCCGCCTCGAGAACCACGCCCTCCCGTTCCGGCAGCTGATCTGACTCCTGCCCGTCCGGCGCCTCCGTGGGCCGGTGCGGCTCGGATCGCCGTCGGTATCGTCGTCCACGCACACCGCCAGCAGGTGGGTCGAGACTGCGCGGCTCGGGAATGGGCCAGCCACCCCGAACCGGCTCGTCCTGCACACCCCACTCCGTGGGCGGGGCGGGCTCGAGCAGCGCCGCAAACGGCGTCTCGAGCTCCGGTTCGGGATCGGGCTCAGGCTCCGGTTCGGGCTCAGGCTCCGGTTCGGGCTCGGGTGTAGCTTCGGCTACGGGTGTGGCCGCGGGCGTGGGTTCCGGTCCAAACAGTCCGGCCGGATCGAGCTCCTCCTCGGTCGGATCCTTCGCCGACGGTGTAACCGACCGTGGCCCCATTGTCCGCCCCGGTGGCGGTTTCCGTGGCCGCATCGCAACCGACTTGACCGACGACGGAAGTCGGGTTGGAGGCATCCGGATGACGGTCTTCGTCGTCAGGAGAACAGTCGCCACCCGGCGAGCGGGTGGCAACTCGGATGCAGCGTCCGACGCTGGCTTCGATCGAGCAAACTCCGCCCTACAGGCTTCACTGCAGAAATACGCTGTCTTGCCGGCATGGATCACCACGACAGCCCGAAGCTTGTCTACCGACTTCCCGCATACCGGGTCGCGGGCGAACCGCTGTTGCTGCGCCATCCGAGGTGCTTGTCGTGCACGTTACAGAAATGCCGGGCATTCAGCAAGCAGGGCGCCGCTGCCAGAGGATCCCGGCCATCACGGCGCCGCCCAGCACCGGACCCCAGACACCCACCGCCGGCGATATCCACCCCGTCCGCGCCAGGCTCCAGCCCATGGCCAGGGTCAGCCACACCCCGAGGATCACAGCCGCGGCGCGACCCAGATCGCCCGCCATGGCTCCGGTCCGCCGGGATGCCCGACCCACAAACAGACAGCCAAACAGGGCCATCAGCACGTTCACCAGGGGAAAGGCGACCTTGGTGTGAAGCACCAGATCCTCCGCCGTCCGGGCTTGCCCGGCCCGCCGGAGCTCGGCCAGGTGACGCACCAGATCAACCACATCCATCGCCTCGGCACGCACACCCGTGCGGTGGCGCAGCCGTTCGATCCCTGCCAGCGCCGGGATATGGAGCGACGTTCGGTCCTCACGCACCGGAACCCCCGCGCCCAGCATCCACTGCGTGGCGTGGCGCAGCGTACCATCCACCCCCGACTCGCCCTCCACGCGACGCACGATACGGGACGTGTTGTCCGTCTGCACCGCCAGCGTGCGCTCCTGATCCAGCTGGACGAACCAGTCGCCCCGGCGGAGCCAGGCCACCGGGGCCGTCAGCCCGGTGAGCGATGAGACCATTGGCCCCGAATGCCGGCGGTCCACCGCCTGCTCGCAGGACGGCACCACCAGCTCGTCCAGGGCGAACGCCAGCAACGCGAAGATCGCGCCACCCAGCATCAGGGGCCGCCGGATGCGCCACGGCGATGCGCCCATCGTCGCCAGCGCCTCGAGCTCACCGCGCTGCCGCAACGCACCCAGCGCGGTGACGATCCCGAGGAGCAGCGCCACGGGCGCGACCTGCACCGCGATCATCGGCAGGTGCAGCAGTCCCACGGCCATGGCACCACCCCAGCCGACCCGGTCGACCAGCGCCCGCCCCCCGTCGCTCAGATGGAACCCGAGGTAGACCAGCGACAGCGCCGGCAGCGCGATGCCGGCTCGCACCAGCACGGCCCGCAGCAGATAACCAAAAAGCACCACGCCGAGGATTGTAGCGCATACGCAGGCGGCCAGGTCGGGGCACACCGGCGAAGCGCCCAACGGCCCAACGCGGCTGCCTTGACTTCCCCCCGTACACGGGGTACCCAGGGACGTTTTCCGCCTGCAATTGAAGGGAGCTTCGATGAACCACAAGATCGCCGACATCAAGATCGCCGACATCAAGCTGGCCGACGCGGGCCGGCTCCGTATCGACTGGGCCGAGTCCCGCATGCCCGTGCTGATGGCGCTGCGCAAGCGCTACAGCGAGACCAGGCCGCTGGCCGGCATGCGCATCGCCGGATGCCTCCACGTGACCAAGGAGACCGCCGTGCTGGTGCGCACCCTGGTGGCCGCCGGCGCCGAGGTCAGCTGGTCGGGCTGCAATCCGCTGTCGACCCAGGACGACGTGGCCGCGGCGCTGGCCGCCGACGGCGTCTCGATCTACGCCTGGCACGGGATGTCCACCGAGGAGTTCTACTGGTGCATCGACAAGACGCTGGAGTTCAAGCCGACGCTCACGCTGGATGACGGCGCCGACCTGATCTTCCGCGTGCACGCGAAGCACACCGAGCTGGCCCAGAGCGTGCTCGGCGGCACCGAGGAGACCACCACCGGCGTGCACCGCCTGCGGGCCATGGCCAACGACGGCGCGCTGCGCTACCCGGTGATCGCGGTCAACGACGCCGAGACCAAGTGGGACTTCGACAACGTGTACGGCACGGGCCAGTCCTCGCTGGACGGCATCCTGCGCGCCACCAGCGTGCTCATCGCCGGCAAGAACTTCGTCGTCGCCGGCTTCGGCCACTGCGGGCGCGGCTGCGCCATGCGGGCCAAGGGCATGGGCGCCAACGTGATCGTCACCGAGGTCAAGCCCACTGCGGCGCTGAAGGCCACGCTGGAGGGCTACCGCGTGATGACCATGGACGAGGCGGCGAAGATCGGCGACATCTTCATCACCGCCACGGGGATGAAGGACGTCATCGTCGAGCGCCACTTCAAGTCGATGAAGACCGGCGCCATCGTGTGCAACACGGGGCACTACGACTGCGAGATCGATCTGGTGAGGCTGGAGAAGCTGGCCACCGGCTCGCGCGAGATCCGCTCCAACTGCGAGGAGTGGACGCTGTCCGACGGACGTAAGATCTTCGCCCTGGCCAAGGGGCGGCTGGTGAACCTGGCCGCCGCCGAGGGACACCCCTCGGAGGTGATGGACATGTCCTTCGCCAACCAGTTCCTGGCGCTGAAGCGGCTCAAGGAGACCGGCAAGGGACTGGAGCACAAGGTCTACACCCTGCCCGAGGAGCAGGACCAGGAGCTGGCCACGCTCAAGCTCCAGACCATGGGGCTCAGCATCGACGCGCTCACCGAGGAGCAGACGCGCTACGCCACCGACTACTCGGCCGGGACATAGCGCCGACCCGATTGTCCGGGTCTCAACCCCGTCCCCCCAGCAGAACCTACCAGCCAGCCACCCTCCAGCGATCTGCATCACATCCACTTGTGGAGCACCATACACGGTGCACACACGAATCGTGTGGGGATCGAGATGTTCCACTTGTGGGGTCACAGGTCTGTACGAACAGCGAGATCAGCCTGGGAATGGGAGTTACGGTAGCAATCACTGCCGCATCGTGGCCGATCGACGAGGAACAAGGGAGTTACGGTAGTAATCACTGCCGCTTTGTGGACGATCGACGAGGAACAAGGGAGTTACGGTAGTAATCACTGCCGCATCGTGGCCGACCGACGAGAAACGAGGGAGTTGCGGCAGTAATCACTGCCGCATCTCGCGTGCCGCATGTCCGCGCTTGCCGCGACTCATGCTCGACCCACCCCGGAGGCGATGTATCACGATCAAAGAGTGAGCGTGGCGCGTCTGCACTCGTCCTGCTGCGGATCGTGGGTCCACAGCACGAGGCCCCCCAGCTCCACGTGCGTGTCCAGCTCGAACTACCCCATGGCCCTGTCCTGCACCAGGGACATGGCGCCGGCGCGTCCCGGCCTCAGTAGGTCTCGGCGAAGACCTCGAAGTGCTTCTGCTCGTGCAGGCAAGCGGGGCACTTGCCCGGGGCCTCGGGCCCGTCGTGGACGTAGCCGCAGTTGCGGCACTTCCACCGCGTGGGCTGCTCCTTGGCGAACACCTTCTTGTCGCGCACGTTGGCCCGCAGCTTGTTGTAGCGCGTCTCGTGCGCCTGCTCGGCCCGGGCGATCATGGTGAACGCCACGGCCACGTCGGCGAACCCCTCCTCGTTGGCGATGCGGGCGAACTCGGGGTACAGCTCGCTCCACTCCTCGTGCTCACCGGCGGCCGCCGCGGCCAGATTCTCCTCGGTGGTGCCGATGGGCCCGGCGGGGTAGCTGGCCGTGATCTCCACCATGCCGCCCTGGAGAAACTTGAAGAAGCGCTTGGCGTGCTCCCTCTCGTTGGCCGCCGTCTCCTCGAAGATCTCGGCGATCTGGAGGTAGCCTTCCTTGCGCGCCACGCCGGCCGCGTAGGTGTAGCGGTTGCGTGCCTGCGATTCGCCGGCGAACGCCGCCAGCAGGTTCTTCTCGGTCCTGGTTCCCTTGAGACTCCCCATGTTGATCCTCCGTCTTTGTAGCCAGCAGGTCTGGCCCTATTGGTTTCCCGTACACTGAGCCGTCAGGTCCGAGAAGCGCTCCAGCAACGAAGCCGGCAGCTCCCGGATCTGCGTGCCCTGCTCCACGGCGGTCTTGACCTCCCCCGCCAGCGATGTGTCGCCGAAGAGGTTGGCCCCCACCAGCTGTCCGTCGCGGCACACCAGCCGGGCGTAGGTCTCGCCCCTCTGCTCCTCGATCACGCGATAGCTCGCGTCGGTGGGCTGGAACACCCCGATGCTGAACAGGTCCACCTCCAGCACCTTGATCCGGTTGGAGGGCGGCAGCCCCTGAAACTCCAGCTCGCCTCCAGCGGCGTTGCTCCCGGCGATGACGCCCTGGGCGTAGGAAGAGGGCCACAGCCCGTAGAGCACGCCCCGGTGCTCCGCCACGTCCCCGGCGGCGAAGATCCGTTCGTCCGAGGTCTGCATCCGGTCGTCCACGATCACCCCTCGACCCACGTCCAGACCGCTCAAGCGCCCGAGGTAGCTGTTGGGGCGGATGCCCACGGCCAGCAGCACCAGGTCCGCCGGCAGCTCGATCCCCGACGCCAGCCGAACCTCCACCACGTCCTCGTCGCCCAGCACCTCCTCCAGCTTGACTCCGCACCGCACGTCCATCCCCAGTCGTTCGAGGTGGGATTGCAGCAGCGTCGCCGCCGGCCGGGCCAGCTGGCGCGGCAACAACCAGTCGAACCCCTCGAGCACCGTCACGTGTGCGCCCCGGCGCGCCAGGGCCCCCGCGCCCTCGAGGCCGAGCAGGCCTCCACCAAGGCAGACCACGCTGGCCCCGGGCCGCACTCGTTGCAGGATGGCTCGCGCGTCGTGCAGCGTGCGCAGCGGGACGACGCCGTTCTTCGTCGCCCCCGGGATCGGCGGCGTGAATGCGTGCGCTCCGGTGGCCAGCACGAGCCGATCGTAGGCCAAGCGCCGCCCGTCCCTCAGATCCACCTGCCGATCCTCGCGATGGATGTGGGCCGCCTCCCCCTGGACCAGCTCGAGCCGCTGCGCCTCGTACCACGCGGCGGGCTGCAGCGCGAGGCTCGACTCCTCCACCTCAGACGCCAGGTAGCGCGTCAGGTTCAGGCGGTAGTAGGGCGGGTCGGGCTCCTTGGACAGCAGCGTGATGGCGGCGTCGGGATCGGCGCGACGCGCGTGCTCCGCGGCCGTGACGCCGGCCACCCCCGCCCCCAGGATCAGGATCCGCCCCCCCGCCCCACCGGCGGAGCTCGCGACCGGGGACCGGGCAGGCTCGAACAGCTCGTGCTCGGCGGCGCACACCGGACAGGCCTCGGGTGGCGCGTCGCCCTGGGCCACGTGGTCGCAGATCGTGCAGCGCCAGCGGGACACCGCCTGCCGTGCCGGGGCGGCAACCACTTCGAACGGACTGAACATCTCCGGGCCGACACCGCACACCGGGCACACATCCGGCGGCGTGTCCCCCTGGTGGATGTAGCCGCAGACCTCGCACTTCCAGGTCTTGACCGGTGCGTTCATCGACGACCCTCCCTGCACGGGTTGAGCATCGGCCTAGCGCGCGGGCTTCTTGGCCGCGGGCTTCTTGGCCGCGGGCTTCTTGACCGCGGGCTTCTTGACCGCGGGCTTCGGCGCGGGCTTCTTGGGCGCGGGATTCTTCACCGGCGCCGCCTTCTTCACCGGCACCTTCTTCACCGACGCGCCATTCTGCACCGCATCGTTGAGCTGGTTCACGCGGTCCGTGCGCTCCCAGGTGTAGCTCTGCTCGTTCCGACCAAAGTGGCCGTAGGCCGCGGTGGTGCGGTAGATCGGCCGCCGCAGCTCGAGCTCCTCGATCAGCGCTCCAGGGCGGCAGTCGAAGACCATGGGGATCGCCGCCCCCAGCCGCTCGTCGGGCACCTTGCCGGTGCCGAAGGTGTCCACCAGGATCGAGACCGGCTGCGCCACGCCGATGGCGTAGGCCAGCTGCACCTCGGCCTTGCGCGCCAGCTTGGCCGCCACGATGTTCTTGGCGATATACCGCGCGTAGTACGCGGCGGAGCGATCCACCTTGGATGGATCCTTGCCCGAGAAGCAGCCGCCGCCGTGTCGGCTCCACCCGCCATAGGTGTCAACGATGATCTTGCGGCCGGTGAGCCCGCAGTCGCCCTGCGGCCCGCCGATCACGAAACGCCCGGTGGGGTTGATGTAGAACCGGGTGTCCTTGGTGATCATCTTCCCCGGAACCACGTGGTGGATCACCTCGTCCATCACCGCTTCCTTGAGCTGGTGGTACCGCACGTCGGGGGAGTGCTGGACCGAGATCACCACGGTGTCCACCGCGACGGGGACGTCGTTGTGGTACCGCACCGAGACCTGGCTCTTGCCGTCCGGGCGCAGGAAGTCGACCTTCAGCGACTTGCGCACCTCGGTCAGCCGGCGGGTCAGCCTGTGGGCCAACATGATCGGCATCGGCATCAGCTCGGCGGTCTGGTCGCAGGCATAGCCGAACATCATCCCCTGATCGCCGGCCCCCTGGTCCTTCTTGGTGTAGACCCCCTTGCCCTCCACGCCCTGGGCGATGTCGGGGCTCTGTTGCTCGATGGCCGTGAGCACAGCGCAGGTGCCCCAGTCGAACCCCATGGAGCTGTCGTTGTAGCCGATCTCCTTCACGGTGTTGCGCACCGTGGTTGGGATGTCGACGTAGGTCGCGGTGGTGATCTCACCCGCCACCAGGACGAAGCCCGTCTTGACCATCGTCTCACAGGCGACGCGGCACCCTGGATCGTCGGCGATGATGGCGTCCAGAATCGCATCGGAGACCTGGTCGCAGATCTTGTCGGGGTGTCCCTCGGTTACGGACTCGGAGGTGAACAGAAAATCGGCCATTATTCGCTCCGTTCTGGTTGAACGCGGTGTGGGCTACGGGTGGCGCGTTTTTATGACACCACACCATCCGTGTCAACGGAGGTCACCGTCTCACCGTCTCATACCGTCTCATGACCGTGGTGCACCACCCGGTGAAAGCTGGTATGTTCCGCACGTTTCGATTTCCGTCGAGCGGTGGAGGCAGCCAATGGACCCGGGGTTCGATCTGCAGCGCTATCCGATCCTCGTGGTGGATGACGAGCAGGACAACCTGGACGCGTTTCGCTTCAACTTCCGCAAGGTGTTCGACCTGCGCACGGTGGATGTCTGCGGCTGGGGACCAGCGGCTCGGCGGCGGCCGGCGGCACCATCGAGCTCCGCGTACCGTTCGACGCCGAGCGCGTGCAGGATCTGTAGCGCCGGCTTGGGTCATTTTGCGTCGTGCGGGTCACGCCCCACGGAGAAGGCCGCTGCGACCCGCTCCCCCACCCGGTAGTAGCTCTGGTCACCCGAAGCGTAGATCAGCGGATCGACCCGATCGATGCACGGCAGCCCCTTCTCGTTCAGCGTCGATTCCTCCGCCTTGACGTCGAGGATCTCGCCCACAAACTGCGTGTGCAGCCCGAGCTCGTGCACGTGGCGCAGGGCGCACTCCAGCACGAGCGGCGCCTGGTCGACGTAGGGCGCATCCACCAGGGTCGAGCGCACGGGGGTCAGCTGAAGCTCCTCGAACTTGTCGCGGTCCCGGCCGGAGTAGATCCCGGCGAAGTCCGCCGCCCGCACCTGGTCCGCGCCGACCACGCTGATGGTGAACGCCTTGCCCCGAAGGATGCTGCCATGGCTGTGGGTCGCGCTGCGCAGCGAGACCGCCAGGCAGGGTGGGCGGCTGCAGCAGATCCCGGCCCAGGCCGCGGTCATGATGTTGGGCGCCCCCCGCTGGTCGTACGTTCCGACGAGAAATACGGGCGTTGGATAGACCAGCGTCCGTGCTCCCAGGGATCGTTTCATGGTGCTCTCCCGCTCAAGTGGTTCATTTTCGTAGGGTGGAGCATAGCAGGCCCCGGCTTTCGAAGGGACTCCACTACGTATCCGTTGAAAACACGGGCATCGTTGCTGGACCAGATCTTGCTCTCCTCCCGAGCAGTATCATGGCGCACAAAAAACCATTGCTGATTTCGCTGGCCCTCCTCCTCATGGTCGTCGGTTTCTGGAGCTGTGCCTCGGGCTACGTCGATCCGCTGTCTTCGTCTCCGGCTCCCGACCAGCTGGTCGTCACTTCGGACGGGGGCCAGTCCGACGCTCCACCCACCGCTGACACGGGGACCGTTCCCAAGCAGACAGTGCCGGATGGCGCGCCCGCGGGGTCGGGCCAGGTGGTGATCACCGAGATCATGGCCAACCCGGGGGTCGTGCTGGACAGCAAGGGCGAGTGGTTCGAGATCTTCAATCCCACCGCCGCTTCGGTGGACCTCATCAACTGGACCCTGCGCGACAAGAGCACCAACCAGCACGCCATCACCTCGAGCCTGGTGCTCAAGCCGGGGCAGTACATGGTGCTGGGCAACAACAAGAACGTGGCGACCAACGGCGGCGTGAAGGTGGACTACGCCTACTCGGGGTTCTACCTCTCCAACGACTCGGATCAGATCCTGCTCTGGAACAGCAAGGGCGTGCTGGTGGACCAGGTGGAGTACGACACCACCCTGGGCTGGCCCCTGCCCACCGGCGCATCGATCTCGCTCAAGAAGCCATCCCTCAATCGCAACCTGGGCGCCAACTGGTGCGCCGAGCAGGCGGCGTGGTTCGGGTCCGCCGGCGACCGGGGCACGCCGGGCTACCCGGCGCAGTGTCTGT
>Ga0210044_10005701_pt1 | contig 16715 bp, 9 predicted proteins | sample CryGey13umfilter_2_FD_183959 | JGI IMG/M metagenome (GOLD analysis project Ga0210044, IMG submission 183959) | Groundwater microbial communities from aquifer in Utah, USA - Crystal Geyser 4/9/14 3 um filter (SPAdes) (version 2) | ecosystem: Environmental > Aquatic > Deep subsurface > Groundwater...
GGGGGGCGGGGAGCGGAGGGCGGGTCGCGTCAGTCAAGCAGAAATCACAGCCTGGGATGGCGAAGGGTCGGAGGAAGGACGAAATGCAGAACACGAAGAGCACCAGGCCAGCTCAGCACGACGCGGATGTAATCCGACTGGGGGCGAGCGCCCAGCGATCGCGCGAACATCCGCTCGTCGAGGCCTCGAGCTCGATCTCGCGCACCCAGCTCCCAAGCGCCCCAAAGCCCCGCACACAGCCTCAATCGGCCTCGCGAATCCGACCCGAGGCGATGACAAAGCCACTCGCCTGCACCTCGATGGTCGCGCCGCTGAGCTGCACTCGCCGCGCTACCAAAGGGGGTACGCCCTGGATCTTCGAGAGATCGAGGATGGGCAAGGGGATGCGCATCGAGCGGTGCAACACCGACTCGCTCACCACGGTGCGCAGGACGCGCTCCAGATCGTCGAAGGTCGCCGACAACGCCACCGCGTCGGCGGCGCTCTCGGGCTCGAAGTGGACCTCGATGCCGTTGGTCTCCAAACGCAAAATGAGCTCGTTGGTCTGCTCGTTGAACGCCAGCGTGGCCGGGACCACGAACGACAGGTAGAAGGCCACGGGCTCACCCAACGTGTCGGCGCTCACCTTGAGGTCGCCGACCACCAGCGACAGCTCGCCGTCGTTGGCGCCGGCCAGCAGCATGGGCGGCAGGCGCGCGCTCAGAGAGACCGGTCCGACCAGGCCTTGCGGGCGTTTGGCGCCGTATTGGTCCAGGTCGATGACCACCTCTTCCAAAGCGCCGCGGGTGTAGAGGCTGTAGATGGCGTCGTTGATGACGTCGAGGGAGACCCCAATGCCGACTTCGCCAGCAGGCAATCTCGGGATGCCGCCCGAGGCGCTGATGGTGTAGCTCGAATATTGACCGGGAAGCGAGGTGCTTGGGAGCATGGCGTCCGGCGGCATCGACTCCAAACGCAGGTCAAAGATCAGGCCGTCGCGTGAGACCGACACCGCGCGCAGCTGGGTCTCCAAGGCCACGGCGTCGTCCAACGGTGGCGGCAGCGTGATGGTGTGAATCGGCAAGATCGACTCGAGAAGGGCGCGCAGATTGCCCTGGACGCGCTCTTGCACCGCGCTCTCGAAGGCGCCGACGAGGCGCGACCGGATCTCCTCCTCGAAGAGCTCGAGGACCCAGTCGAGGCTGCCGTAGAAGAAGTCCCAGTGGATGGACAGAGGGCTCAGAGTGAGCGTCGCGTCCGTGACCTCGAGCGAGGTGGGAGCGCTCTTCCCGACGCTGGCGGTGAGGTCCACGACCATCTGGTCGGTGGACACCGAGCCGCGGACCGAGAGACAAGCCACAGAGCCGCCCCAGGCGCAGGCGCAGGCCTCCCCGTCGATGTCCAGGGACACGTCGCGCAAGCTGACCCTGACCTCGATTTCGCCGTCCAGCGGGATGAGGTCGAGGTCATTCACACGCAGGCGGATGTCCTCGAGGTCGACGGCACCGTTGCAGCCTAAAGAGACGCGCTGGTCGGGCACGGGGACCAGGCCCATCAAGAGCTTCACGGCCGAGGCGAGGTCGTCCAGATCGTCGTCGTTGTCGTCCAAGAGCCAGCCTGGGAGCACGACGCGGGCGGCCTCGTCTAGGCCGTTGCGAGGATCCCTGAGCTCGCCGTGCAAGAAGGCCCGGGAACCGGTGGTCTCCTGGAAGGTCGCGTCGACGGCACGGTAATCGATGACCTGCAGCCCGGCTCGCAGGTTGGGCTCGATGTGGGTCTCGAAGCGCCCATCGGGCCCGACTGGGACGGCCTTCCCGTCGATGTAGAGGACGACGTTGGGGCCGTCCTCGAGGACCCGCCCGCTGACTCGCATTTCGCCTTCGAAGTGGCGTGTGATCGAGCCTCGCGGCGGGTAGTGCAGCTCGACGATGGGAGGGCCCGAGTCCACGAGGATTTCGCGTTGGGCGAGCAGTCCGGCCTCGGAGCGAGCCCGCAAGATGACCGTCCCGTTTTCGACGAAGCGCAACCGCGCGCCCTCGCGTTGGACGGCGCTCTCGGGGAATGACTCCACGACGTGCTTCTCGTCGACTGGATTGCCGTAGAGATCCCGAGACACCAGCAAGGGCTCCACCGAGCGTCCGAGCCGCACGGCGTCGCCCAGATTCACCCACTCGACGCGCACCGCGGGGCCAGGAAAGACCTCGATCGAGCCCCACTCAGTCGAGAGCAGACAGCGCCAACGGTAGTTGTCCGCTTTGACGGCCAGCGCCACGGTGTCCCCTACAATCCAGCCGCCGTTGGGCGTGATGATGGGGTCGCAAGGAAACGCGTGCGGTTGGCCCGCCACGAGCACGAGGCCGGCGCTCTCCTCGGTGACTTGGGTGCCGACGAAGGTCTCCGTCGGCGAGTCGCAAGCCGTCAAGCCCAAGAACGCGAACGAGAGGAGCGTCACAAAGTGAACGCTCGCGCTCACCACCGCCAGTACACCGAGAGGTCGGGGAAGGGGAGCTTCTGGTTCAACACGAAGTTGACGACCGGGACACTATAGTTGCCGTAGCCCAAGCCGAGTCTCAGGTTGAAGGTGTCCCAGGAGAAGACGACACTGGCCAAGAGTGAAACGGCGTTGGCGACGTCGACCGCATCACTCTTTGCGGCCCCTACGACCTTGATGGTCGTGAAGTCGTCGGGATGGAGATTCAGCATCGTCGACCCCGACGCGTCTTGATAGGTCAAATAGCGGGCGTGCAACAGCAAGGCCGTGACCTGCGAGACGCGCCACTCGAAGGTGCTCGTGAGCTGCAGATTGGTCACGGCGACGGCTCCCTGAAAATCCTCGGCGTCGTAGGAGCCGTCTATCGCCACTTTGCTGAACAGCGAGCTGAGGCTTAACGACAAGTCGTCCGTGAAGCGGTAGGTGCCGAACACCTCGAACGGGATGATGAAAAACATGGCCTCTGGCGGGTCTTTGCTGTCGCTGGCCGCCGCTAAGCTTCCCACATCGAGCCAAGCGAGCCCGGTCTTGGCCGCGAAGGCCCAGGTGTCGTCGTGCCAGAACTCGTACTTGAGGTTGAAGTTGGCCAGCTTGATGAACCAGATGGGCAGCACCGTGCCGATGTCCAAGTCGTCGAGCAGACCATACTCGAACTTCCACAAGCCCAAGCGGATCTCACCGTCGTCCAAGGTGTACGCTGTGTCCTCGGTGACTTTCTGTTTGTCGTTGTGGTAGGCCGCCGCTTCGCCGGTGCTCACGAGCAGCACGAGCAGGGCGAGGAAGGGGACTACCAGCCGACGCTGTTTCCAGCTTCGTCTTGGCAGGTCAGGGCGGCAAAATCGCATGTCCAATTTCCATTTGCGGCGCGGAAGCCCTGCACCAGCGCAGAGGCTCCTTCGCTGGCGAGCGTAGTGTAGAAGATCACGTGCTGCTCGCCCACGGGCAAGCGCAGCTCGAACTCTCCGTTCGACAGGGCGTTGAAGTCGGTGTGCAGGTCATGCACCTGTTCGGCCAGCGTGACGGTGCCGCGCAGCTCGACGAGGAACGAGAGGTCGGTGAGCTTGGCGAGGTCGAAGTCGCCGTCCCAGCGCACGTCGATCTCCGAGTCGATGAGCAGGTCCTGCTGTCCGAGCTTCATCGCGCACTTCTTGAACTTGCCCCAGACCACCTGGTCGACCGAGTCGGCGCTGAAGCCCAGGATCATGTCGATGAGCCCGTTGGCGTCGGCGTTTGCGGGTTGCGACGAGTCGCCCCCATCGCAGATGCGCGTGATCGCGAAGAAGCCGTCGCCTTCGACCTCGACCGACCCCACTGTCAGGGCCTGAGTGCGCGTGCGGACCGGCTCGAGCTCGAGCGTCTGGGTGGCCGTTCCCTCCTTGTCGATCGAGTCGAGCAGGTCGCGGATTTGGGTGATGCCATCGCAAGTGCAGCCCGCCGTGCCGCAGTTCATGTCCTCGAGCGTCGTCCAGCCGCAAAAATAGCCGGCCTGCGGGATCGTCTGCAGCAACGACTCCATGATCAATGGTGCGGTCTCGACGGTCAGCGGTGCAGTCGGCGTCTGGTAGTCCTGGAAGAGAGGCTCCATGTTCGGCGCCTTGGGTTTCTCCTCAGGCAGCTTCTCGGCACAGGCGAGCAACAAGCAGCTGAACAACAGGAAGAGGACTGGGACTCTGGGACTCATAGGGATTCCTTCGAGCGCCTTGGTGCTTGGGGGCATTTAGGGTTCTTGCGAGCCTACTGGCCGGAAGCGGTTCATGCGGGCGACTCTGCACTGTTATCGGTAGCAGGATGGCTGGAGGCGGTCAATTCGGCGGTTGGCGTGCGCGGTTGGGCGGTTGGCGTGCGCGGCTGGCGTGCCTGGTGGGCGGTTGGCGGCTTGCGGTTGGTGCTGTTGTCAACCACCTACCATGGTGTAATTTCGGACAACGACCACGCGGGTAGTGCGTCAGCCACCTGCGCCGTTTCAGCCCCCGCGAACGAGACGCGCGCCCAAGCGCATTGTGCTGTGTGCCGCCCTTCGGTACACCAAGGTGTTCCGAAACAAACGAGCGCGCCCAGGCCTGCGAGAGCAAGTCGTGGGGCGAAGAGAATAAGGAGTCGAGGAGATGGTCGAACACCGATCAACCGGGCTGAAGTTTTGGCCTTTCATGCTGTTGCTGGCGCTCATGGCTGGCTGCGGGACGCCGAGCGCGCCCGAAGCGCCGGCGGCCGAGGAGGCCGATAAGGCCATTCCGCCGCCAGTGAACGCGCCGCCCATCGTGCGTCCGACCTACGCGGTCGAGACGACCCAGCGCGCCACGCCGGCCGGCGACGCCGAGTCGGTGTACTTTGGCGAGTCGTACGGGGCGGGCTTGTCGTTCACCATCGGCGACGCCGAGGCGGTGCCGCCCGAGAAGACCGGGCCGCGCCAAGGGCCGCTGACCACGACCCTCGAGGACTCCCAGATCGACGTCCTCCTCGGCCGCCTGCCCGACATGGGCGAGGACGCGCTGAGCAGCGACTTTGCGTTCCGCGAGGCGTCGCTCAAGCCGCCCTTGAGCGGCAGCGACGTGATGACCAAGTTCCCGCCCGACGACGCGCTGCCGCCGCCCAGCGTCGACGCCAGCTCGAAGGAGCTGCGCGTGTTGCGCTACGCGCCCGACGGCGCGGTCGCCATCGCGCCGAAGCTCAGCATCACGTTCTCGGCGCCCATGGTGCCGCTCTCGTCGGTGGCCGTGGTCGACGCGACCAAGCTCCCCGTGAAGCTGACGCCGAAGGTCGACGGCGAGTGGCGTTGGACCGACCCGCGCACGCTGCAGTTCAAGCCGCCGATCCGCATGCCCATGGCGACGCACTACGAGGCCAAGATTCCCAAGGGAACCAAGTCCGAGAACGGCAACGTCTTGGAGAAAGAGGTGGTCATCGCCTTCGACACGCCGCCGCCGACGCTGACCAACTGGGCGCCGAGCTGGCAGTCGGTGCCGCTCAAACCCACGCTCTTCGTGGCCTTCGACCAAGCCATCGACCCGCAGGCCGTGCTCTCGACCCTCTCGGTGACCGCCGCCGGGTCGACCTATCGCACCAAGCTCGCCAGCGAAAGCGAGAAGGAAGAGGTCACCTCCTACATCTCCTCGGCCGAAGCGGCCGGGATTCCGGGCCAGACCTGGGTCGCCTTCGTGCTCGACCGCGAGCTCCCCAAAGACTCCGACGTCCAGGTCGAGCTCGGCCCCGGCACCCCTTCGGCCGAGGGAGCCAAGGTCACCACAGCCAAGCAGAGCTTCAACTTCCGCACCTATGGACCCTTCAAGGTCGATTACGCCCAGTGCAACAACTACGAGTGTTACCCCGGCCAGGCCAGTGGGTTCGGCTTCAATCTGACGAACCCCATCGATCCGGAGACTTTCAAGGCCGACAAGAACACGGTGTCCCCAAAGATGGCCGAACAGTTCATCGAGTCGTACGGCCAGTACCTCCAAATCGAAGGCACGACCGAGCCCAAGACGACCTACACCGTCACCCTCGACGCCGGAATGAAGGACCTCTACGGGCAAAAGCTCGAGGGGCAGCGCAGGTACACCTTCACGACCGGCGAGCTTCAGGTCTACCCAGCCATGATGCCGTCCGGCGACCAGCTCTTGGTCCTCGACCCCGACGGCCCGCGCGCCTTCCACGTCATGACCGTGGCCCACAAGAGCCTCAAGATCGACGTCTACAAGGTCGCCCCCGAGGACTATGCCCGCTATCAAACCGAGTTTGTCTCGCCCTACTATTCTTATTACGAAGACGACCGAAAAACCGCGAAGATGCCCGGAAAGCTAGTCAGCTCCGAGACCGTGCGGCTCAAGGGCAAGAACGACGAGGTCATGCTGACCCGCATCGACATCAGCAAAGCCCTCGAGAAGGGCTTTGGCCACGCCGTCGTCGTCATCGAACCCACGAGCCAGCCCGACGAATACTATCGCCAAGCCACCTCGGCTTGGTTGCAGTCGACCCAGATGGGCCTGACCGCCGTCTCCGACAGGAGCGAGCTCGTCGCCTGGACCTCCGACCTGAAGACCGGCGCCACGGTGAGCGACGCCGAGGTGAGCACGGGCTCGAGCGACACGGCCACCGCCACTCCCCAAAAGACCGGCGCCGACGGCCTCGCCGTCGTCCCCATCGTCGGCGAGGTGCTGGTCGCTCGCAAGGGCTTGGACTCGGCCCTATTGCCCCGCTACTCCTGGGGCCCCTGGGCCCGTGAGGCCGAACAGCTGCTCTGGTACGTCATCGACGATCGCGGCATGTACCGACCCAACGAGACCGTCACCATCAAGGGCTGGATTCGCTCGATGGACCTGCAGAAGTACGGCGACATCAACGTCCCGCGGCGAGAGCTCGGGAAGTTGGCCTATTCGGTCATGGACCCGCAGTACAACGAGCTCTTCACGGGCGAGCTCGAGCTCAACCCAAACGGCGGCTTCAACTTCGACTTCAAGCTGCCCGACAACGCCAACCTCGGCTACGCCAGCGTCCAGTTCCGCGTCATCGACGCGCCCGGCGACCTCTACAGCGCGTCCTTCGGACACAGCTTCCGCATCGAGGAGTTCCGCCGGCCGGAGTTCGAGGTCACAGCCTCGGCGCCCCCCGGACCGCACATCGTCGGCGGCGAGGCCGTCGTCGAGCTCAACGCAGCCTACTACTCCGGCGGTCCGCTGCCCGACGCCGACACCGAGTGGTACGCCACCGCGACGGGGGGCTTCTACACCCCGCCGAATCGTGGCGACTTCTCCTACGGCGTGGCCTACCCCTGGTGGATGTACCAGTCCTACTACACGCCCAGCGCCACCCTGAACCACGTCTCGCGCACCGACTCCAAGGGCACCCATCGCCTCAAGGTCGTGACCACCGACGTCTCGCCGCGCCGGCCCATGGTCGTCAGCCTCGAGGGCAGCGTCACGGACGTCAATCGACAGCGCTGGACGGCGGGCACGAGCCTGCTCATCCACCCCTCGGAGTATTACCTGGGCATGCGTTCGAACTGCAGCTTCGTCGAGGCCGGACAGGACTTCGAGGTCGACACCATCGTCGCCAACCTCGACGGCGACCTGGTCGAAGGCGCCGCCGTCGAGCTGCGCGCCGTGCGGCTCGAGTGGATTCGTGACGAGGGGAGCTGGCGCCAGCAGGAGGTCGATCCGCAGACCTGCACGCTGAGCTCGGTGAAGAACATCGCGCAGTGCGTGTTCTCGACCGCCGTGGGCGGCACCTACCTCGTGCGCGGCAGCGTCAGCGACGGCCAAGGGCGCGCCAACCCCACCGAAGTGGCCATCTGGGTCGCCGGCGGCGAAGGGCCTCCGAACCGCAACGCCAGCCGCGATGAGGTCTTGCTCCTGCCTGACAAAACGGAGTACCTGCCCGGCGACACCGCCGAAATCATGATTCAGGCGCCGTGGTACCCCGCCGAGGGGCTGGTGACGGTGCGGCGCTCGGGCATCCTCTCGAAGGAGCGCATCAGCCTGACGTCCTCGAGCTATAAGATCTCCATCCCCATCGACGACTCACAGGTCCCCGGCCTCAACGTCCAGGTCGACCTGCTCGGCCAGAGCTTCCGCGAGAACAAGGACGGCGTGGTCGACGAGAGCTTGCCGAAGAAGCCGGCGTTCGCGCGCGGCCGAGCCAACCTGCCCATCCCGCCGCGCACGCGCACCCTGACGGTCCAGGCCCTGCCGCGCAGCCCCATCGACAAGCCGGGTGCCAAGAGCATGGTCGACGTCGTGGTCCGCGACTACGCGGGCAACGCCGTCGCCAACGCCGAGGTCGCCCTCATCGTCGTCGACGAGTCGGTGCTCGCCCTCTCCGGCTACGTGCTCGAGAACCCCATCCCCGCGTTCTACCAGAGTCGCTCCGACGACACGACCCAGGGCGAGCTGCGAGACTTCTTGCTCCTCGAGGCGCCCGAGCTCCTCAACCTCTCCCCGCCCTCGCCGGTGATGGCCCAGAAGGCCATGTCGGTCAGCGCCGACATGGGAATGGCCTACCCGGATGACATGGTGGGCATAGGCGGCGGCAAATCGTCCCCCAAGAAGAAGTCCTCCCGCGCGAACAAGGACTCCAAGGAAGAGTCTGCCGAAGGCGAGGAAATGTCCGGCAGCGACGAGGGCGGCGCCGAGGAGGGCATCGCCACCCGCACCAACTTTAGCCCGCTGGCCCTCTTCGAGCCCGGCGCGCCCACCGACAAGGAAGGCCGCGCCAGCGTCTCCATCACGCTGCCCGACAACCTCACGCGCTACCGCGTCATGGCCGTGGTGGCCTCAGGCGACCGCGACTTTGGCACCGGCGAGTCGGCCATCACCGCGCGCCTCGACCTCATGCTGCGGCCCTCGCCGCCGCGCTTCCTCAACTACGGCGACAGCTTCGAGCTGCCTGTCGTGGTCCAGAACCTGACCGAGCAGATGATGACCGTCGACGTCGCCGTGCGCGGCCAGAACATCGATCTCACCGGCGCCCGCGGCCTGCGCGTCGACGTGCCCGCCATGGACCGCGCCGAGGTGCGCTTCCCTGCCAAGGCCGTGCTGCCCGGCAAGGCGCGCTTCCAGATTGCGGCCGTCTCAGGGCGCAACACCGACGCCGCCGACGTGCAGCTGCCGGTGTGGACGCCAGCGACGACGGAAGCCTTTGCCATCTACGGCGAGCTCGACGACGGCGCCATCGTGCAGCCCGTGCTCGCCCCGCCGGACGTGACGCTCGGCTTTGGCGGCCTGGAGATCACGACCTCGTCCACCGCCGTACAAGCCCTGACCGACGCCCTGATCTACCTGGTGGAGTACCCCTACGACTGCTCCGAGCAGATCGCTTCGCGCCTGCTGGGTGTGGTCTCCCTCGAGACCGTGCTGAGCGAGTTCAAGGTCGAGGGGATGCCCAGCTCCGACGAGCTCAAGGCGGCCATCGCCAACGACGTCAAGATGCTGGGGCAACGGCAGTACTACGACGGAGGCTTCCCCTATTGGAGCGGCGAGGCGGTGCCTTACGTGTCTATCCACACGGCGCATGCCTTGGTGCGGACGCGGATAAAGGGCTACGAGGTCCCGGACACCCTCCTCAACAACGCCGACTATTACCTGCAGAACATCGAGCAACACATCCGCGAGTACGAGTCGCGCATCGGCTGGACCTTGTCCGACTCGACACGCTCGGCGTTGGAGTCTTATGCGCTCTATGTGCGCTCGCTCAACGGGGCCGACGTGGGAGAGAAGGCCAAGGCGACTTTCGAGAAGTACGGGCTCGACGTGCTCTCGCTCGAAGCTGACGGCTGGCTCCTGGCCACCTTCGCCCGTTCACAGGGGCACCAGGACGAGATGGAAAAGCTCTCGCGGCACCTGCACAACCGCGTCGAAGAGACCCCTGCAGCCGCCAACTTCGTCAGCGGCTACAGCGACGGCGCCTTTGTCATGTTGCACTCGGACCGCCGCTCGGACGCGGTCATCCTCGACGCGCTCATCGAGGCGGAGCCCAGCCATGAGCTCATCCCGAAGGTGGTGCGCGGCTTGCTCGGCCACCAGCGCAAGGGCAAGTGGCGCAACACCCAAGAGAACGCCTTCGTGTTGGTCGCCCTGGAGCGCTACTTCAGCGTCTTCGAGGCGCAGACGCCCGACTTCGTCGCCCGCGTCTGGCTCGGCGACGAGTATGCAGGCGAACAAGAATACAAGGGCCGCACCACCGAGAGGCAACACCTGAACATCCCCATGGCCGTGGTCGCCGAAGGGAAGCCAGAGAAGAACCTGATCCTGCAGAAGGAGGGAGTGGGCCGGCTCTACTACCGCCTCGGGCTGCGCTACGCCCCCAAAGACCTCAAGCTCGAGGCCTTCGAGCGCGGCTTCACCGTGTCTCGAACCTACGAGGGCGCCGACGACCTCAAGGACGTGAGCCAAGACGCCGACGGCCTCTGGCACGTGAAGCTGGGCGCCAGCGTCAAGGTCAAGCTCACGATGGTCACCACCAACCGCCGCTACCATGTCGCCCTAGTCGACAAGCTTCCCGCTGGCTTCGAGGCGCTCAACCCCGCGTTGGCCGTCACCGGCACCATGGGCTACGACGAGGCCATGGGCAACGACGACGACGGCTACTGGTGGACCCGCTACTGGTACGAGCACCAGAACCTGCGCGACGAGCGGGTCGAGGCCTTCACGAGCTTGTTGTGGGAAGGCGAGTACACCTACAGCTACATCGCCCGCGCTACGACGCCTGGGATCTTTGTCATCCCACCGCTCAAGGCCGAAGAGATGTACAGCCCGGAGGTCTTTGGGCGCAGCGCTACGGAGATGATGGTCATCGAGTAGTGGTTTCGGGGCAGTGGGGTCCCCCTACAGACGTTCACCAGATTTCAACAGCTGGACTCCCCCTCGCCCACGAAGTGGGAGAGGGGGGCCGGGGGGTGAGGGCCGCCAAATAATGTCAGAGATCTACCTTCTCCTGTCCGTGATCGCGGCGGCCCTGCCAGTCCTGTGCTACCTCGTGTTCGTCTGGTGGCTCGACCGCTACGAGCGGGAGCCCCTCTGGCTCGTAGGTCTCACGTTTTTCTACGGGGCCACGGGCGCGATCTTCTTGGGCGTTTACGCTTCGGCGATGGCTATGGCGCTCCTCGCCCACGCGGGCGTCTCCACCGACATGTCCGTCACTGCGGGCCTTATCGCGCCTCTCTGTGAAGAACCCGCCAAAGGCCTGTTCCTCTTGGGGCTCCTAGTCGGCAAGAACTTTGACAACACGACCGACGGGTTGGTCTATGGCGCGGCCGTTGGGCTGGGCTTCGCCATGACCGAGAATTTTTTCTACTTCCTCGGTCCCTACTCGGCCGGCGATGTGGAGGCGTGGACCCAGCTGGTCGTCATCCGAGGCCTCTTCTCGGCCCTCATGCACGCCAGCGCCAGCGCCACGCTCGGCGCCACCCTTGGGTACTTCCGCTATCGCAACAACTTCCTCCAGTGGGTTGGCGCGCCAGCCCTGGGTTTGGCAGTGGCGATATGCATTCACGCCGCCTTCAACAACCTCCTCACGCTGACCGTGCGCACCGGCGACGAGCAATGGAGCGTGCTGGCCCTGGCCATCGTGCCCGTCATCGTCGCCGTGCTCTTCGCCGTCACGCAGCTCGCCCTCTTCGCCGAACACAAGATGATTCAGCGCGAGCTCGAGCACGAAGCCTACGCCGGGGTCCTACCCTACTCGCACGCGCTCATCATTCCGTTCGCGGGCAAGCGCAAGAAGGACGGCTGGTTGCCCCCAAACCTGGACAAGGCCGAGTACATCAAGACCGCCACGCTGCTGGCTTTCCGAAGGCATCAGGCGCGCTTGAAGGGGACCGATACGGGCTCGAAGAACCGGGAGATTCATGCGCTGCGGATGAAGCTGACGGGGATGCTGGAGCGGGCGCGGATGGGGTGAGAAACCTCGAACTCTCGAGACCGCCAGACATGAGCGGTCTGATCTCGAGCCCCGGCTGCGGTCAACAACGGAGTATCCGCCGGTCCATCCTGGCGCTCTGAATCCCGTTCACCGTCCGGTTGACCCCTAGGACCATCATCGGGATGATGCGACGCTTTTTACCCACACCGCGCCGCCCGACTCGGCGCACAGCCCGGTAGAACCATGCTCCCCACACTCATCGTCGTCGGCGCCCTCTTCCTCCTTTGGGTCCTCGTCAACCTGAAGACCTCTCGCAGCGACGGGACGCTGGTCAAGAACGTGCCCCAATACCGCATCATGCTTGGGCACATCCTGCGGACCCGCAACGAGTCGGTGGTCTACTTTGACGACTACATTCGCGCCGAGAAGCTGTTGGAGTACCTCAAACAGGCCAAGGAGAAGTTCAACGTCGACGTGACCCATGCGCTCGTTGGCGCCGTCTCACGGACCATGGCCGAGAACCCCAAGATGAACCAGTTCGTCATGGGGCGGCGGCTCTACAAGCGAAAGGGCTGCCACCTGAGCTTCAGCATGAAGCGCGTCGCCATGAACAAGGAGGCCAAGTTGGCCGCCGTCAAGCTCGAGATGAAGGACGGCGAAGACTTCGAGAGCCTGTGCGGCCGAATCGACGGCGACATCAAGACCGAGCGCTCTGGCGAGAAGACCTACTCCGACAAAGAGTTCGACCTCTTCCTCAAGATTCCCCGCGCCGTCCTCGTCAAGGCCGTCCGGCTCTTCTTCTGGCTCGACTACCACAACCTCCTGCCGGGCAGCTTCATCAAGAACGACGCCATGTACACCAGCATGTTCATCGCCAACTTGGGCAGTGTCCAGATGGGCCCTGGCTACCACCACCTCTACGAGTGGGGCAACTGCCCCCTCTTCATGATGGCCGGCCGCATCGAAGACAAAGCCATGGTCGAAGACGGCGAGCTCGTCTCGCGCAAGATCCTCCACGTGCGCTACTCGTTCGATGAGCGCGTCGAAGACGGCCTAACGGCGAGCTACGGCATCGCCACCGTCCGCCGGATCCTCGAAGACCCCTTCAACAGCTTGGGTTGCCTCGCCGAAGACGGCTCGGATCGACCCGCGATCTACAAGTCCACGGACTAGTGCATCGCTTCCAGCGGACTAGGGGGCTTCGACCAGGCGCCCCCAGTCTGCTCGGCTCATGGCCCAACGGCGATCTCCGTAAGTGTTCACGCCCGTGCCCTTGCGGCGGAACCCACAGGCGTGGACCAACGCCTCGGTCTGCTCGTTGCCCTCGGGCACGTCGGCAACGAGACGCCCCAGACCCAAGTCCGCGAACGCAAAGTCCAAGACCAGCCGCAGCGCCTCGCCCATGTATCCACGCCCCGCATACGCTGCAGAGACGTAGCACGTGATGCTGGCCTGCAAGACCCCGCCGTCTTCGGCCAGAGCGCCCAGCTCGTACACCCCGAGCAGCGTCTCGTCGGCCGTCCGCAGCACGAGAATCGAGCAAAACTCGTCCCCACAAGAGCGGCCCAGGTACGCCGCGAACGCCTCCGCGCTCGCCGGCGGATCGACCAGCCCCGCGTAGAACGTGCGGCTCGAGTGCACGACGTCGAGAAACGCGTCGCTGTCCTTTTGCGTCGGATAGCGAATGAAGACGCGCCCGCCCCGACGAAGGGCCATTTCCGATTGTGCAGTCATGCCCTCATCATCCGGGGACTGGCCGACCAGATCAAGCCCTGTCTTCGCCGAGGCCCTCGAATTCCTGAGATTTCGGTCTGCACTGTGGCCGGAGGGGGTCGGCTTTGGTCCTGCTGAGCACGACGAGCCGCTCGCGCCATTGTGCCTTCGCGCTATGAGTCCCCTCGCGGCGCGTCGCGCTGGACCAGGCGAGACGCAAGATCGCTGAAACCCGCCTGCCAACGCCCTTCCCGTCGGCAGACAGATTGCGCCCGCCCCGTGGGTTAGACTTCGCTGGTCGGTCTGAGCAGTTCGCCAGCCGAGACATTTTTTCAAGACGTCGCTTGAGCGCGACGGCCAAAAAGGGGGGACGCCTGATGTTCTGTACGCGACATCCGAACGAGTCGGCCAGCGGGGCCTGTGTGGGGTGTGGGAGCTTTTTCTGTCCCATCTGCCTGACCGAGGTGGGGCGAAAGAAGTATTGCGGAGAGTGCGTGGGGGAGCTGCTCACGCAGAAGGACCGAGAGCTCGAGCGAGAGCGCGACCGCTCGGCGCGCACCCCGCAGAACATCGTGGTGACGGCGACCGGAGGGGGTGGGGGTTCGTCCTCCTCGTCGTCGTCGGCCATGGCCTCAAACGGCGCTCACGCCATGCAGAGCTACGGCGCGCCGGGAGCGAGCAAGATGGTCGCCGCGCTGGTGGCCATTTTCCTGCCCTTCGGCATTCACCGCTTCATGTTGGGCTACTCCGGCATCGGCATCCTGCAGCTCATCGCCACGCTGGCGTGCGGCGTCGGCATTCTGTGGTGCTGGATCGACGCGCTTATGATCTTCTCGGGCTCGCTGCGCATGGCGGATGGGCGGCCACTGTCGTAAGCCGAACGCCGGAACTAATCGCTCGAACCGCTTGCCAGACCCCTGGCTTTTTGCCACAGATCGCCCCGCTCGAGTCCCTCTTCTCGAATTGCCGAGCGGACGGCCGATTTTCGTTCCGCAAACTGTCGAAAGGAAGCGGAAATCGGCCGTGGGCAGGCGAGGCAATAGAAATCAAAATGGAGCGCTCCCCATGGCTGTCGACCTCTCCACAGAATACCTCGGTCTGAAACTTCGGAGCCCGCTGGTCGCCTCGTCGTCGCCGCTCTGTGAGCGCCTGGACAGCCTCAAGGCCTTGGCCGACACAGGACTGGGCTGCATCGTGCTGCACTCCCTCTTCGAGGAGCAGATCAACACCGAGAGCCACCAGGTCGACACCTGGCTCGACTTCGGCTCCGAGAGCTTCGCCGAGGCGCTGAGCTTCTTCCCCGATCTGAACACCTACAACCTCGGCCCCGACGGCTATCTCGACTTCCTCGCCAAGGCCAAGAAGGCCGTCGACATCCCGATCATCGGCAGCCTCAACGGCGTCAGCCAAGGAGGTTGGACACGTTACGCCAAGAAAATCGAAGAGGCCGGCGCCGACGCCCTCGAGCTCAACATCTTTCACCTGACCACCAATCCTGACCACACCTGCAAAGACGTCGAGGCCCGCTATCTCGAGCTCATCAGCGCCGTCACTGCGTTGGTCCAGATCCCCGTGACCATCAAGCTCGGAGACGCCTTCAGCGCCTTGCCCAACATGATCCGGCGCATCGCACAAGCCGGCGCCAAGGGCGTCGTGCTTTTCAACCGCTTCTACCAGCCCGACTTCGACCTCGAGAAACTCGAGGTCGTGCCCAACCTGGTCCTCTCTACCTCGTCCGAGCTGCGCTCCCGCCTGCGCTGGACCTCCATCCTGCACAGCACCGTGCCCCTCGACATCGCGGTCACCGGCGGCGTGCACACCCACGAAGACGTGCTCAAGACCATGATGGCCGGCGCCAAGATCGCCATGATGGCCTCTGCCCTGCTGAAACACGGCATCGGCCACGCCAAGCAAGTCCTCGACGACCTGCGCACCTGGATGGAGGTCCACGAATACACCTCCATCAACCAGATGCAGGGCAGCATGAGCCAAGACGCCCTCAGAGACCCGAAAGCGCTGGCGCGGGCCAATTACCTGCGCATCCTGAGCTCGTATTCGGGGCGGAATCGCTAGGTCCAACGCACCGTCGCGCTCCAGGGCGGCCGCCAGCCGCCCCTACGGATTATCTGGGAGATCCAGGCCGCACCTAAGGATTCTCCGGCAGCGCCGTCAACCCTCGCCGCGACATCCACCACAGCAGCGCCAACCCCGGGATCGCCATCACCGCCGTGAGCGCGAAATACTGCGCCCAGGCCGACGGCGAGATTTGCTCGGCCTTGGGATCGGCCCCGAAGAACGTGACGATGAACCCCGCAGACGCCGCGACCAGCGTGTGCAGCGTGCCCGAGAGCGCGGTCAACAAGGCGTACTGCGTGGCCGTGTAGCGTTTGCTGCACAGCGAGCTGAGATACGCGACGAACGCCGCTGTTCCCAAGCCCCCAGCAAAATTGTCCACGCCCACAGTCACCGCCAGCATGCTGACGTTGGCGCCGAGCAGGGCCTGGGCGGTGTAAACCAGGTTGGAGACCATCTGCAGGATGCCCGTGATCCACAGCGAGCGGAGCAGGCCCAGCCTGCGCACGGCCGCGCCACCAGCGAAGATGCCGAGGATGGTGGCCACCGTGCCGAAGGTTTTGCTGATGTCGGCGATCTCGGTCTCGGAAAAATTCAGACCGCTCTTGTACAGGAACGGGTTGACCATGGTGCCCAACATGGCCTCGCCGAACTTGAAGAAGACCACGAAGAGGATGACCAGGAAGGCGCCATCGCGCTTGAGGAAGTCGGCGAAGGGATTGAAGACGCCGAGCTTGAAGTGCTCTTTGAGGGTGCCCAGGACGCTCGACTGGGCGCGGACTTGTTCCCGCTCGATCTCCGGCTCTTTCAACAACAGGGTCGTGACGAGCCCCACGGACATGAACAGGGCCATGATCAGGTACGCCGTCGACCACGAACCGAAGGCCGCGACGAGGTAGAGCGCGCCGGCCGACGCCACCAGCATGGAGATGCGGTAGCCAAAGACCGCCATGGCCGCGCCCGCGCCTTGCTCCTCGTCCTTGAGGATCTCGATCCGAAAGGCGTCGATAACGATGTCTTGGGTGGCCGAAAAGACGGCGACCAAAATGGCAAGTTGGGCGGTGAGCAGCGGCTCGGCGCCGACGTCGACTTTGCTCAGCGCCACGAT
>Ga0210044_10005702_pt1 | contig 16715 bp, 18 predicted proteins | sample CryGey13umfilter_2_FD_183959 | JGI IMG/M metagenome (GOLD analysis project Ga0210044, IMG submission 183959) | Groundwater microbial communities from aquifer in Utah, USA - Crystal Geyser 4/9/14 3 um filter (SPAdes) (version 2) | ecosystem: Environmental > Aquatic > Deep subsurface >...
TTTTTAGATACTGGGTTGCAAAGACTGAACTGGGGAAAGACATAGCGGTCTTTCATGAAACCTATCATGAACTGATAAGTGAATTAATGGAGAAATATCTTAGAGTTTCAACAGAGCTTGGTATAGCGAAAGAATATGAGATCAGGGAGGAAACTTAGCAAACTGCTAAACATGAAACTGTCTTCTTATACCACCCCAGATGGTCAGATAGAGTTTGATATATATGGTAAGATAGGTAACAGAGAGGTTGTAGGAGAAATTAAGTGGAGAAACAGGCAGGTTGATGTAAAGTTATTACAAAAATTTGTAGAAAAAGCAAAAGTTCTTTTTGATGATGCTGAGTTGTATTATGTTTCAAAAGAAGGTTTTACATCAGAAGCAAAAGAATATGCCACCTCCAAAAATGTAAGGATGCTCCAGGAAGAGGATTTATAGAAAAATGATATTTTAGCAGTGTGAATCATTGATGCAATAAGTATGCAGGGCAGACAATAACAATTGAGATCTACCTTGAAGATTTGAGCACGACATGGGCTGGAAACAATGACCATGGCGGATGGATAGCAGCGGATAGTTTCAGCGTAACATAGGCGGCGTAAAGCCGACGAGGGGCATAAAAAAACCTCTCCTCTTTTTTTATTTTTCTGTTTTTTGATTTTATTTTATTTTATTTTATTTTTCCAGCAGCCATTTCCAGAGCGGTGTGTAGATGATTTTTCTGTTGTCTATATTTTCCTGCTCCTCGTAGTCCCATGTTATTATCCTCAGTTTTTTGCATTTCAGTTCTTCAGATGCTTTGAGCAGCGCTTTAGTCTCTCTCTTCTTTGTGTCCGTGTCGGCGGGGTCGTAGCAGACCTGGATGAGTTCTTTAACCTTTATTCCTTCTTTCAGAACAAAATCAACTTCGTTTCCCTGGTAATCCTTCCAGTAAAATATTTTTGTTTTCCCATGGGGAAATCTTCTATGAAGTTCTATTGCTACAAGATTCTCCATAAGCCTTCCTCTGTCTTCAGAGAATTTGAAACCAAAATAATTTACGAAACCGGTATCTATGCAGTATATTTTTCTTGGGTGCTGTATCTGGTCTTTTATCTTGAAGGAATGTATCCTGTTATCGGAAAAGAGGAAAGCATCCTTCATAAGATAGAAGTATTTTTCAAGTGTTGGAACCGATATCTTGATCCCTCTTGATCCTAAAAGTCTGGATAGTTTGGAAAAACTCACAGGTTTTGCAGACTGCGATGTCAGAAAGTATGCTAAATCCTCAAGGACTGCTGGATATTTGACGTTAGGTGCAACATCCCGGCTTATTATATCAAGAAACAGTGTTTCCAGATATTCCTCTTTGTTCTCGTTCAACACAACCTCAGGAAACCCCCCATATTCTATATATTCTCTCAGGAATTTCATCATTCTTGCCTTTTCCTCTTCTGTTGGCAAACCAGATATCGCAAATCCCTTAAATCTCAGGAACTCTCTGAAACTCAAGGGATATACTGGATTTGTCAGATGTCTTCCTGTAAGAAGATGGCTCAGGTTCGATTTTGTCAGCTTTGATGTTGAACCTGAGATAACTATTTTCATCTTTCCTTTAAACTCATCATATATGCTCCTGACAAATTTTTCCCAATTCTCTAATCTCTGCACCTCATCCAGGAATAGATATACCCTGTTTTTTAAAATATCCTCTTCGTATATGATCTCTATAAGACAATTAAAATAATCCGGGGTTAATGGATACAGAATTCTTCTCTCAAAATTCACATAGATTGTCTGCCTTTTATCCACACCAGACTCCAGTAACTTTTTTATTGTCAGAAACATTAGATATGTCTTTCCTGCTCTTCTGGGCCCAATAACATCTGAGATTAAGGGTGAATCTATGTTTATATTTGATTCTCTTTCAATGGGTTTGGGCAATTCTTTTTTCCAGTATTCCTCTAACAATATCCTTAACTTATCTTTACGGTTTTGCATAATATCGTTAAATAGGTTTTACGATTTAAGCTTTTCGCTTAGCAGCAGTCATAAGAATTATGGTGCATGTTGATTCCAGTTAGAGATAGCAGATGCCAATGATCAGAGTTACACCATCACTGTGGAGGTAACCTATTAGCGGACAGCGTAAAGGGTTGGGAACAACCCTCCTTTTCTCTTTTTTTCTGTTTTCTGATTTTTTGTATAGATGTCTTTATTTTCCCTCCATAGTTATGGCACCAAAAATCCTTATATATCCTTTTTGCCATTTGACGTATGTGAGGCTCATTGTTGAAAATCTGGAAAACTATTCTGAATGGCTTATGCTTGAGTACAGGCACTGCGCTTCATTATGGAAAAACATTCTGTTCACAAATGTGAAAGATAAAAGGATGAAAACTTTTTTGTCAGAGTTTACAGAGGTTGAGCATGAAAGTGTGACTGAAATGAATGAAAAATTAATAGTTCTTGACCCTCTTGCCAAAAAAAAGTTAAAAACATCTGATTTCAACAATGTTAAGGGGGTGGTTGTTGGCGGAATACTTGGATATGACAAACCAAAGGGGAGGACAAAGAAACTCATATCTGATAAATTAAATGCGAAAACAAGGAACATTGGGAAAAAGCAGATGCCCATAGACATTGCAGCGTTTGTCGCAAAAATGATATATCTTGGGGAAAAGATTGAGAACATTGAATTAACAGACCAGCTGGAAATAAAATTTGATGATGAATACTCTGTTGTCCTGCCGTATGCTTATCCTGTTATTGATAATAAGGTCATTGTCACGCCAGGTCTGGTTGAGTACCTGAGAGGCAAAGAATAATTTTATGCTAAATATATCAAAAAACATGAGAAGAATTAAACAGAACCAACCAGTCATATTCTCTTATTTAATCTTTTTCAGAAAAACATATAACCCCCCCCCCACTCATGGGTACTTGAGGTGAAAAAGTATGAAAAACAAGTTGAGGAAAATAGTAAGCGTTTTTTGTGTGCTGGCAATAGTTATTACTGCTTTTGCAGCTGTTGGAAGAGACGTAAAAGCGGAAATAGAAAGACAGACGGAATATACTGAGAAAGAGATAGAAAACCAGTTTCTGGGTTTGCTTACCTCCGCTGGTTTAAATATGTATGTTTCTGTTCAAGAAGATGTAAATGGGAACTATGTGATATCTTTTGGTTCTGATAACCCAGGATACTATGAATGCACGCTTACACCAACCCAAGTTGATTATTTTATGAAATCATCAGATAATATAAATCCAATGCTTGGAAAAGAACAAAATATTAATGAAGAGTTTGAAAGGGATTTCTTGAACCCTTTTGTTGCAACGGATGGTAATATTCATATGGCTTGGCAGGAAAAAGCTGATAATAATTTTGAGATTTTTTACACAAATGATGAAGGTAAACAGTATGAAAACACATTAAAACAAGTGAGGGAAAACCTAGATGGCAAAACCTCAGAAAACATGGATAAAGCAATAAAGCTTTGTTTAGAAGGAAATTACAAGCATTCAATAGTATGGGTTCATAAATCCATAAAAATTCTTGAGAAAACAGAAAACACAGAAACAATCAACATACTTGTTGATTCTGTTATGGATTTTGCTAAAACAAATATTTTGTATGCAGAATACGATCTAACATTTAACAACACCTATATTCAGGAAGCCTATGATAAATATTATTTGGCGGTTGATAAATATGAAAAAGGAAACTATGATTCTGCTGTTCAGCAGTTCAAAAACTCTTATCTAAAGATTGTGGAGGCATATGAGGAAAAAGGTGAAACATATATGGGTGTTGATTTCGGGGAAACAGTTAGAATATCTTATACGGATTATGATTCAGTTGTTCCTGAGGTTTTCCTTAATGATTTGATAAGTGTAGGTTGGATGGAGGTTTTGCCAGAGGAAAACCATGTGTATTATGCTAGGAGTAGTAATAATGGTGTGAGCTGGTGGTATTTTGATGCAACAGTGCATGCAAGCAGTTATCTTACATATTGGGGGTTGAGCTCCTCAATAGTAAAACCATGCTGCCTAATAATCATAGGTATTGTTCTTTTACTCTTACTTCTTTTGATTATTCTGATAATTCTTGCTTTGATAATAATCCTTATCTGGTGTCATTTCTTCTATGGAATACTAAGGGATAGAACGTATGGGCCTATTGATGATCCTTATTTAAACATATTTTCTCCGTATGATACTGTTTCTGTTGGGGGTAATATTTTTAATACACCCAGACTATGCGGGGGTGATGGGAATGGTAACGGAGGTCCTGAGCCTGCACCAGACCTAAGAGTGACAAATGTTTGGTTCTCAGATACTTATGTACTACAAGAGGATCCTACTACAGTGTATGCAACAATAAAGAACCAGGGTAGTGCAATTATGACTGGCACAGTATATGCAGAATTCAGGTATGGTACATCGTATGATCAAGGCGTAACGATTGGTGAGGTTCAAATCCCAGCACCTCTCTATGCAGGTCATAGTACAACAGTTGATGTTTCTTGGACGCCTACAAACACAGGAGCAAGTTTTGATACAACAGTATGGGTAATGGCAGATTCTAGGGGAGGTGTAACTGAGGGGGACGAAGGTAATAATATTGGGAGTACATCTTGCCATGTTTTTAATCCTACCGCTGATGATGATGGAGATGGTATGAGTAATCTTTATGAGATTAAATGTGGTGTTGATGTTGGTGGATGGCAGGACCCTTTAATTTACAATGTGAGGTATGCTGTATTAGTAGTTGGAACATACTATACCGAGCAGCAGTATCAATGGTATTTATCTGCTGTCCAGAATATGTATGATATCCTACATAACAGTCATGGCTATACCGATACAAATATAAATTATTTAGTCACGCTTTCTTCTGGGTATAACGAACCTTCAGGATTTGATACTTCCTTGATAGATGATGAGGCTACTGAGACAAACATTCAAAATGTTTTCAATAACTTTAAAACTGGTGGTACTCAAGAAATGAGCAGCAACGACTTTTTAATTGTTTGTTGGGTAAATCATGGTGGTGATGATCACTACAATTCTAACACAGGCGAAGACACTGTAATGGGTACTGATGCCCATGATACCTACTTCCCGTTGAAAAATGGTGACAAGGTGTATGATTCTGAACTAGCAACTTATGTCTCAGGTATTTCTGCCGCACGAACGGTATTTATTTTACAGCCTTGTAACAGTGGAGGTTTTGTCAATGATTTAAGCATATCAGGACGGATCATCGGCACTGCTGTTAGGGAAAATGAGGTAGAGGGAGGATGGATTGAAACTGTTATCACCGGTTTTAATGGAGCAGGTGATACAGATCCAGATGTTGGGAACAACAATGGTTACGTCTCTATTCAAGAGGCTTGGAAATTAGCAGCACGTCATGTGTTTTCTGGAAGTAGCGTTCACTCTCAGCTTGATGACAATGGTGATGGGTTAGGTCATGACTACATGGGGTATGACATGGTTGGAAATGATGATGGCGGATATGATCCCAACACTTCATCGAAGGATGGGTATTTAGCAGCTCGTACATATCTGTAGGTGTGGATATGAACAGATACAAAATAGCATCAGTTCTTGTAATAATGATAATTGCTTTAAGTATATGTATAAACATGGGAACAGAAAAATCTACTGCAGCATCTTCTATAGATTCTATAGTTGCATACGAAGCTATGATAATACCAGCTATTGATGGAATAAAATCTCCTGGTGAGTGGGATGATACAAAATTTTATACATATACATGGGCAGAGGATAAGCAAAATATTACAGAAGGAGTTTTAACTATAAGAATATCTTTCAAATACAACGAGACACTTCTGTTTGTTTTATCAGAAATAAATGAGGATGATAATCCAAAAACATTGAACTGGGGATTGTTAGGCTTATTTTTTGACAGTGATAACGATGTTTTTAATAAAAGTATTGATCATGTAGGACTATGTTGGAACTCATCGTATTCTGCATATACGTTATACATAGGACAGGATGGAAGTGTATTTGATTCTAATGCCACCCCTTCCTATCATCCATTCGAGCCTGTTAATTGCACGTATAATAACAGTTTATGGACGATGGAAGCTACGATAAACATTAACAGGCTTAATATCTCATCATCAAAATTAAATATTTTTTATCATGATGGCTATGAGTGTGCGAGTGTAGTTAACATCACCCAACCATCCGAGTATATTCCCTTTATTTTTAATCACCCACCAATGCCCATAATTAGTTCACCTGAAAATAATGGTGTGTACTTTGCGGAAGAGAACATTTACTTTGACGGCGCAAACAGTTCTGATCCTGACGATGATTCGCTAAGTTTTTACTGGCACTCTAATATCTCAGGATATCTCAGCAGTGATTCGAGCTTCACAACATCTCTGGAGGAGGGAGTGCATCATATAACACTCTGGGTGAACGACAACTCTGGTCATAATGTATCCACCAGTGTGGATATTACCATAATAAAAGCTAATCAAAAACCCATAATTGCAATATCCACCCCATCAGATGGTTCTACTGTTAAAGGAAAAATAACGATTGCTGGTGCTGCTAATGACCCAGATGGTATTGTAGTAGGTGTAGAGGTAAAAGTTGATAATGGGATTTGGATGGGGGCAGATGGTACTTGGTCTTGGTCATATTCTTGGGATACAACGAAAGTAAAGAATGGTGAGCATACCATTTCTGTAAGGGCATACGATGGTTATAATTATTCTACAGTTGAAACAGTATCTGTTAATGTAAACAATAAAAAGGAAACACCTAATGGATTCATACCAGGATTTGAGGCAACTGCTATAATCATGATGATTGGTATCTGCATTTTGTTGCTGAAACACCAAAAGATAAAACTGAGGCGCAAAGCATAAAAGCATTGAAGCCCTTTACCTTTATTATGGTAAGCAACAAAGAGCTGGCAAAGGAGATATCTGACCTGAAAAAAGAAATCAGGGAGTTAAAGGACGTTGTGAACATGCTTGCTGGAATGGTAATGGAAGAAGAGGAAATGGATTTCAGCTCAAATCTGGATGCAAGGGCTAAAAACGATTCAATGTATCTCTAGTTTTTCATTTCTCCTTTAGAATAGCAGTTTTTATACTCATTGTCCCAGCACCTTTCTCCCATATTTTCTCATAATCCTCAACAACAAGCCTTTTTCTGAAGTTTGGGGCGTCAAGCACAAGCGTCTCATACTCGCCTCCCTCACCAGAAACATTAATTTTATATTTTTCATTCAGCGTAATCAAATCCTTAACACATTCATCATCTATTTTTCTGCCAAGCCATGTTTCATCCAAACCCAGGGCTGAAACACCTGTAATAATAATCTCAAAGCCATTTCTCATAATTTCTTTAATCAATTCAGTTTGATTTCTTCCCCAGAGAGGCGCAAAAGACTTTATTCCCAGTTGATTGCATATTTTATCAATTCTTGTCTTCTGATAGGTGGATACAATTGCACCTGAGACAACACCATCAATATCCAGAGTCTTTAATACATCCTTCAAATCCTCTAATTCTTTTTCTTTCTCACCCTTTGTTGTTTTTTTGATTAATGAGATGTTAAGCGCCTCACTCAGCTTCTCAACCAGAAATATGTTCGGTGTATGATACATGTATGAGTATTTGTTTTCAGAAAAAATTGAGACAAGGTATCCAACGTTGTAGCCGCTTTGCTGCGCCATGTACAATGCATAGGCAGAGTCTTTGCCACCTGAGAACAGGGATGCAAGCTTCATAGTCCATAAAACAGTTTGAGGAATGATAATGCTTTTGCATGCAATATTTTTTTAACCTGTTAACCTATGCATAATTGATGGGTATTGAAGAACAAATAAAGGAAATTGAGGATGAGATTAAAAACACGAAATACAACAAGGTAACACAGCATCATATTGGAAAATTGAAGGCCAAACTCGCCAGGCTGAAAGAGTCTTCTGAAAAAAAATCTGGTGGAAAAGGAAGAGCTTTTGCAATAAAAAAATCAGGAAATGCAACCGTAGGCTTAATTGGTTTTCCGTCTGTTGGAAAAAGCACACTGCTAAACAAAATCACGGATGCGCATTCCCAGATTGGTGAATACGATTTCACAACAATTGATATTGTCCCAGGTGTTATGAAATACAAGGGCGCGAAAATACAGATTCTTGACATGCCAGGAATGATAAAGGATGCATCAAAAGGCAGAGGCAGGGGCAGGGAGATAATATCTGTTGCAAGAACTGTTGATTTAATTGTTATGCTTGTTGATGTTTTCCATCCAGAGCAGTTAGATGTTCTCATCAGAGAACTTCATGATGCAGGTATAAGACTGAATTCTAAACCACCTGATATTGTGCTCAGAAGCAAGGAAAGAGGTGGAATTAGTGTTAATTCTACAGTGAAGCTGACAAAGATTGATGAGAAAATGATAAAGAACGTTTTGAATGAATACAGCTACATCAATGCAGACATTGTTATCAGAGAAAACATAAATGAGGACAGGCTAATTGATTTCCTGTCAAAAAACAGAGCGTACATACATGGTTTTGTTGTTTTAAACAAGATTGATTTAGCAGATGAAAAAGGCATTAAAAAAAGTTCTGAGAAACTTAAAAGATGGGAAATTGTTCCTATATCTGCTGATAAAAACATTAACCTTGATTTGCTTAAAGAAAAAATATTTAAAAAACTAAATTTTATCAGAGTATACATGAAGCATGATGGCAAAACAGACTATGATGAACCCATGGTTGTCAAGGAAGGCTCTAATGTCGGGATGATATGCGACAACCTTCGCAGGGATTTCAGAAAAAAATTCAGGTATGCGTATGTCTGGGGAAAAAGCGCTCTACACCCTGGTCAGATGGTCGGATTCAATCATGTTTTAATGGATGAAGATGTTCTGACCCTTGTGCTAGAGAGAAAATAAAAAACCGTTAAGCCAATAACTGTTAAAACAAATGCAAAATACATTGTTGATTTGTAACCATAATATAGCGATAATGCTCCACCCATTATTGGTCCTATGATTGCAGAAAGCGACATTGTTGAATTAAGAAGACCGGATGATGTTGCTTTTTCTATGTTTTTTTCCATGACAAACTTCAATGAGCCAACATACATGCATGACCATGAGAAACCAAGCAGGATTTGCGTTGGTATAAGCCAGTAGAAATTTGGGGCAAGTGTGAATGAAAGAAATGTGAAAGCAGAAAGTATCAGCCCTGTTATAACAAGGCTGGGGCTTTTGAATCTGTCAATTTTCTGCATAACAAGAAACTGTGTGAACGTGTTGATAAAATAAAGTATGCCGACCCAGAATTTGGATGCCCCAAGGGAAACCATGTACAGCGGAAAAATAATCCATATCGCCTGCGCTCCTGTATGACGCAGGAAAAATGAGAGATAAACTGAAAGATTCTTTTTTATGATATTTGCTGGGAAGAAAGAAACCTTTAATCTGGTTTTCGGCATCTCCATTTTTAATGTTATTAGGAATGCTATGAAGAAAAACAGTGAGCCAAACATAAATATTTGCCAGTAAACAGCGATTATGCCTGCAGCAAAATTCCCAACTGCCCATCCCAGTGAGCCGAAGCCTGTAAACCTGCCAAGTCTTTTCTTTGACTCATAAACATAGGCGACAAGCGCAGCAGGGTAAATGCCGAGTGAGAAGCCGACAACACCCCTTGCCATGCACAGGGTAAGAGGTGAAAATGCCAGTGCCTGCAAAGAAAATGAAACAGCGCATGCCAGCAGTCCAACAAGTAAAAACATTTTTCTGCCATAAACATCAGACATTCTTCCAAAAACATAAAATGAAAAAAACATCGTGAAACCGTAAATACCTCCTATAATGCCTATCTCAAAATCAGATGCACCAAGCTCTTTTGCAAGCACAGGTATGAAAATCATTGATGATGATATTGCAGAGTGGGTGAGGAACTGGATGAAGTTAGGTTTCATGGAAATGGGTATTGGGTAACAGAGAAATAAAGTTTAGCAACCCATAATCAGAGTGAACGAGGCATGTACCAAAATATATTCAAAAGCGCATAAAAATTTGACAGTCAACCATCTTTTTGAGATTGATAAAATTCTAACAAGAATGAGAAGATAGGGCAAAAGTTGTACCCTATGTCGGTAAGTTTTTGCCTAAACCTACCGATGCATAAGATGATTTAATTCTTGTTAGGCAAGAAATCCCAGGTCTTTTACACAAGGGAAGCATAGCTTCCCTTTGTAAATAGAAGGAATTTTCAATTCCTTCATATTTATGGCTGGGAGTATCTCACAAATATTGCCTGCGTTTATGCCTAATGTTTTTGTGTTGGTAGCATCTACCACAATATAAAAAAATAAAAATATTCAAATTATTTATTCGGCTCAATAACCACTTTAATAGAGTTCTGAGCACTGGCAACAAGCTGAAAACCTTTACCCGCCTCATCAAGACCAAGCCTATGGGTTATCATATCCTTAACATTAACCTTTTTTTCCCTAATAATTTCTATTGCCTCCGCAATGTCTCTCGGACTTCCTGCATAAGACGTAGTTAATGTGATTCCATCATGCCAGATCCTCCATAATGGCAAGGGAATTTCAACACCGGGTTTTGTTGGCGCAAAAAACAGAACAGTGCCGCCTCTGTCAACAGAATCAAATGCCTGCTTGATTGCTGAAACTGAGGATGCGCACACTATCACCAAATCAGCTTTGACAGGCACATTCTCTTTAGCATTAATCACAGAATCTGCATCAAACCTTTTTGCTGCTTTCAGCCTGTAATCATTAATATCAGATGCAAAAATTTCTGAAGCGCCTGTTGTCTTAGCCATTTGTATGTGAAGGATTCCTGATATGCCGCTTCCTATGACAAAAACACTTTTACCCTGTTTCATACCTGCTTTTCTCTGCCCTCTAATAACACATGCAAGTGGCTCAATGAATGTCCCCTCCTCAAAGGATATCTCATCCGGTAAAAGAAACACGCCTCCGTCAACATTGATTTCCGGCACTCTAACATACTCTGAGAAGCCCCCTGGGTCAAAGTTTGTTTTTCTCAGCGTATCACAAACAGTATGCTCATTGTTTAAACAGTACTTACATGTATTGCATGGGACATGATGTGAAACAAAAGCCCTGTCGCCTTTTCTGTATTTTTTTACATTTTTACCGACCTTTTCAATTACACCTGTTGCCTCATGTCCAAGAACTAGTGGCGCCTTCTTCACCCTGTACCATTCCATAACATCAGAGCCGCATATTCCACAGGCCATAACCTTAACAAGAATTTCGTTTTCATTTATTTTTGGTATTTGCCTCTCCTCAATACGTACGTCATTATTATTGTAGTACATTGCTACGCGCATAAAACTTTAACGTTTTAAAAGTAGAAGGATTTTTCGGCTGTTCTAACCGTTGCCCTATGCGATTTTCTTCGTTTTTAATAATTTTTGCTTAGTATTTCAAAATATGCTCTTGGATGAGCGCATACCAGGCATTTCTCTGGTGCTTCATTTCCTTTATGAATGTATCCGCAGTTTCTGCATTTCCAGTAGACTTTTCCTTCTTTTTTGAAAACCGCACCCTCTTCAAGATTTTTTAGTAATTTCCTGTACCGTTCTTCATGCTCTTTTTCCACCAATGCTATGTTTTCAAACATTTCTGCAATTTCCTCAAAACCTTCCTCTCTTGCTTCTTTTGCCATCCTGGGGTACATTTCAGTCCATTCTTCATTCTCACCAGCTGCAGCAGATTTCAGATTATCTAATGTGCTTCCTATTTCATCCAGTTTCTTGAAATGGAGTTTTGCATGTTCTTTTTCGTTTTCAGCAGTCTCAAAAAATATTGCTGCGATTTGCTCATAACCTTCTTTTTTAGCAGCAGAGACAAAATATGTGTATTTGTTCCTTGCCTTTGACTCACCCGCAAATGCCTCCATCAAATTTTTTTCTGTTTTCGTTCCTTTCAAACTTTTCATCTTTTCAACTCCTTATTGTTTTTTCAATCATTCCCCGCCTCTCCAAAGTTTTGGATAACGGTTCGGCATATCTGAAGTTTTTGCTGAAGGCAAAAATTTGGGCGAGCGTAAGCGAGCCAGATATGCCGTGTTAAGTGACCCGAGCGACAGCGAGGGCGAGCAACCTGAAGGGTTGCGAAGAGTCGTGGACGGGGGTAATTTTCCAATAATAGCGATATCCTTGTTGGTATATATTTTTAATGACAAAAACCCTTGCATACGTCATTAATTGTAGCAACACTAAGGTGTCCGTTTAAAAAATCTGCCACAGCGTCCCTAACAGTCCCAGTTGCACCAATATAGACTTTTATCCCATTTTGTTGGAAGCCGAGTAAGGGGTTACGCCCAATATCACAGATTAGGAGAATATCTACTTTGGCCTTTGAAAGTTTGTTAACCGGAATCATACAATCGTGTTCGATATCATTTGCAATTGTTTCTACGGACTTTATCTCCTTGCCTTCAATAGTTACGATAGTGAAAATTTCACAATGACCAAAATGTGCAGAAACCAACGCATTAAGATTACCAGGATTCATACTTGGCACGCATATTTTCATCATCTTACACCTCTTTTTCGTCGTAGTTATTTCACTTTCTTGAGTGTGTCGTCAATTTCTTTTAGTCGTCGTTCTAACATCTCTTTTTCCGCTTTCAATTGTTCGATTTCCTGCTCTTTTGTTGGTGCGATTACCAGTGGTATGGGTGTACCAGAGACCTGCGATGCATGCAATATTCTACCATCAGGTGTTCTGTAATACGCATCCGGGCCGTGTCCACATCTACAGGGTCCAATATACGAATATCCACTTGGTACTTCTATTGGCTCTCTATAACATCCCTGGGGTCCTCTTCCATATCCTCTACACATATTTATGACCTCTCTTTATTTTCGTTTTTCTTGCCTACGAATTCCACTATCTTCCTAATGATTTCTTCAAATGCCTTCGTAACTTGAGTTTCTCTATACTCTAATACAAATGGCTTTCCATTATCACCGGTCTCTGTAATCGTAGGATTAATTGGGATTTTACCCAAAAATGGTATCCTCATATCTAAGCACGCTTTGAAACCGCCGCCTGACTTAAAAATGTCAATATTTTTGGAGCAATGTGGACATACAAAACCACTCATATTCTCGATTAAACCGATTATAGGCATATTCAAAGCTCTTGTAGATTTTCTTACGCTCAGAAGTGCAACATCTTGTGGTGTTGTGACAATAAGTGCGCCATCCGTTTTGGGAATAAGTTGTGCTATACTTAATGGCTCATCACCTGTCCCAGGGGGTAGGTCTATGATCAAATAGTCAAGATTTCCCCAGTATACATCCTCTAAAAACTGCTTGATAGCTCCCATCTTTAGAGGACCACGCCATATAACTGGAGAATCTTTATCAGAGAGGAAAAAACCAATAGACATTACTCTTAAATGTGGTGGTACAATTACAGGACTTATACCTGAATCTGTTGGATATGGTCGTTCATTTTCAATTCCTAACATTTTTGGAATGGTGGGTCCGTGAATATCGACGTCCAAAAGTCCAACTTCGGCACCATTCATCGAAAGAGCTAATGCAAGATTTGCAGCAACGGTACTTTTGCCAACGCCACCCTTTCCGCTCATTACTACAATTTTATGTTTAACATACTCTAAGTTATTTACAATCTTCACTTTTTCATTGGTTTTTTTGATGTCACTGTTTGCCATGGTGCAACTTTCATTGGTCATTGTCCTCACCTTGAGGCATTTTCTGTCCACCCCTTAAACATCTTCCTCTGCCGCCATGTCCTGCTTTCCCATAATCTCTATCTTCAGGATGCCTATGTATGTTCATACTCGCACAATTGGGGCACTTCTGTGGTCTTCCTGTTCCATAAGGTTCTTTCCACTCATGCTGGCACTCATAACATTTGAATTTTCGTTTCTCCGCCATCACATAATTACCTCCTTTGATTTCTATCGCTTTTCCGTTTACGAGTGCATCAGCGACTTTTTTTCGTGCCTTTTGAAGTTCATCCCAAAATGCTCTTCGGGAGATTCCCATTTTTTGAGCGGCTTGTTCCTGTTCCAAGCCGTTAAGGTCTACCAGTCGTAGTGTTTCGAGTTCTTCAAGAGTAAGAATTGTTACATCAAGATCTGATATAGGTATACCCCTCGGTTTAAAGTAGGTAATGTTGGGATCAAACTCTATGCGTCTGAGACATTTGGGTCTGCCTCGTTGCCTCATATTATCCGCATAGGTGAGGAAGTATATAAAGGTCACTGTCGCAGAATTTTTTAGACAAAAGGAGAGATAATCAATCGTTTTCCCATCTGATATCCCCGTCCACGATTTCACTTAACTCCTTATATACGAACTTAGTTCGTATATCATTCCATTTCGGTGTTATATCCGAACTATTTACTCATTTTCACCCTTACCCTTTCTCAAACACCGCATGCGCCTCATCAGGCGTTGCCTTCTTATGAACTATTGCCCTTACAGCTTTTATCATTGCAGCAGGATTGTCTGACTGGAAAATGTTTCTTCCCATGTCAACACCAGATGCGCCAGCCTGTATTGCATCATAAGCCATTTTCAATGCATCCTTTTCTGATGTTTTCTTTCCTCCTGCGATAACAACTGGAACAGGACATGTATCAACAACCTTCTCAAAATCCTCACAGTAATATGTTTTCACTATTCTTGCTCCAAGCTCAGCAGCCATTCTTGATGCAAGCGCAAGATATTTTGAGTCCTTTTTCATTTCCTTTCCAACAGCTGTCACTGCAAGAACAGGTATCCCATATCTTTCTGCCTCATCCACAACCTTGGTAAAATCGAGCAATGTATCACGCTCAAAATCAGCGCCGACCATTATTGAGAACGCAACACCTGAAACATTAAGGCGTACTGCATCCTCCATGGAAACCGTAATGCCCTCATGCAGTAATTCCTTTCCTATTATGCTTGTTCCCCCTGAAACCCTTAGGACTATTGGAATATCATTCTCAGGCGGTATATAATTCCTGAGTGCGCCTCTTGTAAGCATCAGTGTATCCACATACTTGAGCAGAGGGTTCACCATTTTCCCTAAGTTTTCAAGTCCTGTTGTTGGACCCATGAAGTACCCGTGGTCAACAGCAAGCATGACTGTGTGTCCGTCTTTTTTTATTATTCTTGAAATCCTGTTTTTCATTCCCCAGTCCATATTAATCACCCTTTTTTATATGGGGTTGTGAATATATAAATTCATTGGGAAAGGCTGAGAATTAAGGGAGATATTTCAATTTACTGATTAATTCATCAAAAACCATTTTCTTTTTCTCTTCAGACAAATGAAATAGTGTCTTTTCAACCATAATTTTGGAAACAGTAAAAATATAGTTTAGTTTTATAACACTATCTTTTACAGCACCTTCTTTTTTAGTGAGTGGTATCCCCTTCATTTTTAGATTACTCGTTATGCCAGCTACAACAACGTTATCATATTCCTCAAACAACACCAAAACAGGTCTTTTCTTAACCTCAAAGGTATCTGTAAATTGAACCCTGGTTAAAACAACATCTCCTGGTTTAGGCATCTTCCCAAGCCTCGTCTTCTTTGCTGCTCCATAATTCTTTCATCTTAGCCTGCTGTATTTTATGTAGAAATTCATCATATTGGTTTCTTTTTTTCACACTTTTGAATACCTGAACCATATGTTTAATTAATTCATTATATGTTTGTCTGGGATATTCTTTTACTGCTTTTAAAGCATTAACAATTGATCTGTCAAGCTGAATCGTTGTGGCTTCACCCATTATATCACCTATAATCAATATATAATCCCTTATATATGAATGTTTCTATTTCCTGCCCTAATAAATTTCAGCGTCTGCCGAGTAATAATTCAATTTAACGGCTGACGGACATAAGGTACATTCAAAGCCTTTTAGGTCATAAAGATCTGAAAACAACTCAAATTTATACACATATTGCAAACAAAGACATAAAAAAACTTGCGAACTTACTCTAAATTCTTAAAACAGACTCATTCATGGCAAAGGTTAAAACACTCAAAACAAATCACATCTTATGAAAGTGAAAATAAACAGCAAAACAATCAACATTAGAGCGGTCTGGATGGAAAAAAATGTTATACAAATGATTGACCAGAGAAAACTCCCATTTGAATTAAAATTTTTCAATGCAAGAAATTACAACGATGTTGCTTTTGCGATAAAAAACATGGCTGTCAGGGGTGCGCCATCCATTGGCGCAGCCGCGGTTTACGGAATCGCCCAGGCACATGCACAGAAAAAAGATATTAAAAATGCTGCAAAGATTCTGAGAAATACAAGACCAACCGCTCATGATTTGTTCTACGCAATTGATTACATGCTTAAAGAAATAAAATCTGGTAATGATGCAAAAAATTCTGCTGAAAAATATGTTGAGTCTCTTGTGAATGAATGCAGAATGATTGGTGTTCACGGCGAGAAACTCATAAAAAACAATTGCAGAATTCTCACGCACTGCAACGCAGGCGCACTTGCAACAGTTGACTACGGCACAGCGCTTGCACCAATGCGTTTTGCTCATTACAATAAAAAGAATGTTTTTGTTTTTGTCGATGAGACAAGACCAAGGCTGCAGGGAATGCTGACATCCTGGGAGCTGCTGAATGAAAACATAAAGCACAGGGTTATTCCTGATAATGCTGC
>Ga0210044_10005708_pt1 | contig 16702 bp, 18 predicted proteins | sample CryGey13umfilter_2_FD_183959 | JGI IMG/M metagenome (GOLD analysis project Ga0210044, IMG submission 183959) | Groundwater microbial communities from aquifer in Utah, USA - Crystal Geyser 4/9/14 3 um filter (SPAdes) (version 2) | ecosystem: Environmental > Aquatic > Deep subsurface >...
CAATTTTTCGATGGTTTAAGCGAAACTGCTTTTGCTTTGGTAAATAAGGATGATAAAAATGGAATGGTAATGTTGCAAAACACCAAAGCACAAAAAGCTACCTATTCGCTTAAAAGTATGTCCGATTTTTCATGTAAAATCATTGAAAGTGATTTTTCTGGTATGCAGTTAAATATTGATGGAAGCGAAGTATGGACCAAACTTATTGGCAGATTTAATGCTTACAATTTATTGGCAATTTACGCAACAGCTATTTTGCTCGGTCAGGATAAATTAACAGTTCTTACTGCTATCAGCAATTTAACAGCAGTTGAAGGAAGATTTCAATATGTAAAATCTCAGAATAATATAGCTGGTATTGTGGACTATGCTCATACACCAGATGCCTTACAAAATGTTTTAGCAACTATCAATGACATCAGAACAGGAAATGAAAAATTAATTACACTCGTTGGATGTGGTGGCGATAGAGATAAAGCAAAAAGACCAATAATGGCAAAAATTGCTTGCGATTGGAGTGATAAAATAATTTTAACATCCGACAATCCAAGATCGGAAGACCCAGAAGAAATTATTAACCAGATGCGTGTTGGTGTGGAGGGTATTCACTTTAAAAAAGTATTGGCAATTGTAAATAGAGAAGAAGCCATCAAAACAGCTTGCTCCTTAGCCAATGAAGGAGATATCATTTTAATTGCAGGAAAAGGTCACGAAAAATACCAAGAAATAAAAGGAATAAAATTACCCTTTGATGATATGAAAATATTGAGTGAAACTTTTGAAATAATATGAAGGTGTTGAAATGTGCAAATGAGTTGATGAGAAAAGGTGAAGATGGGAAAATGAAGAGCTATAAAAATTATAGATAATGGTAGAACAGAAAGAGAACCTTATTGTTGATTTAACATTCTCATTTGCTTTGAAAGTAATTGAATTTGTAGGAGTGCTTGAAGAAAAAAAGAAATATGTTATAGCAAAACAGTTGCTGAAATCAGGGACAAGTATTGGAGTAAATATATGGGAAGCTCAAAGCTCGGAAAGTAGAGCAGATTTTATTCATAAGTTAAAGATTGCTGCTAAGGAAACTGAAGAAACAGATTATTGGTTAAGGCTATGCAATAAAGCTAAATCTTATCCAAACACAGAAGAATTAGTAGAAGAAATATTGAGCATAAAGAAGGTTTTAGGAAAAATAATAGCATTATCAAAAAAATAAGAAATGAAAAAAATAGAGACTTATAGCAAACAATTTGCACATCTACAAATCAAACAATCTACACATTAATAATGTTATACTATTTATTTACATACTTACAAGAATTAGATGTGCCTGGAGCAGGTGTGTTTCAATACATCACATTTAGAGCAGCATTTGCTTTAATAGGTTCGCTAATCATATCCATGATAATTGGCAAAAAAATTATTCAACATTTGCAATTGTTACAAGTTGGAGAAATTGTTCGGGATTTAGGTTTACAAGGTCAAATTGAAAAACAAGGAACGCCAACAATGGGTGGATTAATCATTTTGGCATCTATTTTAATTCCCACGTTATTATTTGCTCGATTGGATAATATCTACATTATTTTAATGATAATAGCTACCATTTTGCTTGGATTAATTGGGTTTATAGATGATTACATAAAAGTTTTTAAAAAGAATAAGCAAGGGCTCGCAGGGAAATTTAAAATAATGGGACAGGTTGGTGTAGGAATTATTGTAGGATGTTTACTTTATTTTAATGAAGATGTTGTGGTGAAACAAAAAACATTTAATGATAATGCTCCAACCCACGTAAGTTATGAGCTTCAAAACGACGAGGTTCAAGAATCTGAGACTAATTACTCTTGGGAAGAAGTAAAATCTACGGTTACTACCATTCCATTTATGAAAAACAATGAATTTAATTATTCATCACTCACCAGTTGGGCTGGTCAATATTCTTATTTGTTAGGTGGTATTGTTTTCATTCTTATCGTTATCATCATTACCACAGCAGTTTCTAATGGAGCCAATATGACAGATGGTTTAGATGGCTTGGCAACAGGAACTTCAGCCATTATCGGAGTTACATTGGCAGTTTTTGCTTACGTTTCGGGTAACACCGTTTTTGCTGATTATCTAAACATTATGTACATCCCAAATTCTGGTGAGTTGGTAATATTTATTGCAGCATTTGTTGGAGGTTGCATAGGCTTTTTATGGTACAACTCCTATCCTGCCCAAGTTTTTATGGGCGATACTGGAAGTTTAGCCTTAGGCGGAATAATAGCAGTTTTCTCTTTTGCAGTCAGAAAGGAATTATTAATTCCCTTGTTGTGCGGAATATTTTTAGTGGAAAACCTATCAGTAATGATTCAAGTAGGTTATTTCAAATATACCAAAAAGCGATTTGGAGAAGGGAAAAGAGTGTTTTTGATGGCTCCATTGCATCATCATTTTCAAAAGAAAAACATGCACGAAGCCAAAATTGTATCTAGGTTTTGGATTATTGGGATAATGCTAGCACTACTAACCTTTGTAACCTTAAAGTTAAGATAAAGTGAATAAAAGATTGGTCATATTAGGTGGTGGAGAAAGCGGAGTTGGAGCGGCTATGTTGGCTAAGAAAAAAGGGTTTGAGGTATTTGTCTCTGATAAAGGAAAGATAAAAGAGAAATACAAAAATGTTCTTATAAATATTGATGTTGAATGGGAAGAGGAAAAGCATACGGTAGCTAAAATTCTGAATGCAACAGAAGTGGTGAAAAGCCCTGGAATACCAGATACTGCTCCTTTGATTTTACAATTAAAAGAAAAAGGTATTGCTGTAATTTCCGAAATAGAATTTGCTGGCAGATATACTCAAGCAAAAATTATTGGAATTACAGGAAGTAATGGAAAAACCACCACAACATTGTTAACCTACCATCTACTCAAAAAAGCAGGGTTAAATGTTGGATTAGCTGGGAATATCGGAGATAGTTTAGCAAAACAAGTTGCGGAGGACGATAAACAAATCTATGTGTTGGAATTAAGCAGTTTTCAGCTCGATGGAATGTTTGATTTTCATATAGATATTGCTATGATTCTGAACATTACCCCAGATCATTTAGATAGATACGATTACCAGTTTGAAAATTATGTAGAATCTAAGTTTAGAATCTTACAAAATCAAACCGATTCCGATCATGTTATCTACTGTTATGATGATGAAGAAATTATGAAGAGAATAGATAATTACAAAGGAATAAAACATCCATTTAGCATAAAAACAGTAACCTCCAATGGAGCTTATAGCAATAAAGAAAATTTAATAATAAACACTAATAATAAATTATATACAATGACAATTCAAGAATTAGCACTACAAGGGAAGCACAACCTTTACAATTCTATGGCAGCAGGAATAGCAGGTAAAGTACTGGAGCTTAAAAAAGACATTATCAGAGAAAGTTTAACAGACTTTCAAAACATTGAACACCGACTAGAAGAAGTAGGAAAAGTTCATGGAATTACTTTTGTTAACGATTCAAAAGCAACCAATGTTAACTCAACTTGGTATGCCTTAGAAAGCTTTCAACATCCATTAATTTGGATAGTTGGTGGTGTTGATAAAGGGAATGATTACCAAATATTAGAACAATTAGTTGCCGATAAAGTAAAAGCTATTGTTTGTTTAGGAAAAGACAATACAAAGATACATGAAGCTTTTAAAGGAATTATTGAAAATATTGTTGATGCTGAAAGTGCTCAAGAAGCTGTAAAATTAGCTTACCAATTCGGAGTTCAAGGAGATACTGTGCTATTGTCTCCAGCGTGTGCAAGCTTCGATTTGTTTGACAATTATGAAGACAGAGGTCAACAATTTAAAAAAGCAGTAAGAGCTTTGTAGATGAAACTGCTAGGCAACATATCTGGACAGCAATTTTACTATTGTGCCATCGATGATTTAATAGATAGATGTTCTCAAGTAGAGAAATGTGTGATAATTATCGATGAAAACCATTTAGAAAAATTTTTAACCAACGGAATAAGCATTATTGGAGTCTGTGTGAATCAAATTATTATTATTGGTGGAGATGTAAACACAGCATTTTTTCGATTTAAAGATGAAAACTTACTCTTGTTGGCTGCAAATACTTTTGAAGAAGCTGCACGTTTTGCAAAATTAGGAGCAGGTTTTTTCCGCGATGTCATCTGTATTCCAAAAGAAGATGAAAATACGGCAAAAGCAATCATCAATTCAATTAAGGTTTAAGCAAAAATGTCATTTGTTGAAAAATATATAAAAGGGGATAAGGTAGTTTGGGCTGTAGTCTTATTGTTGGCTATTTTTTCTATTTTGGCAGTATATAGTTCCATCGTAACATTAGCTTACAAATACAAAGATGGCGATACCTTATATTACCTTTTCAAACATTCATTTATTTTATTTATAGGATTTTGGTTAATGTTATTGGCACATCAATTAAATTATAAATATTACTCCAGAATATCTCAAATAGCCTTATTTATTTCTATTCCTTTATTATTATTAACCTTATTTACAGGAGCCAACATAAACGATGCAAGTAGGTGGTTGGTTATTCCTGTTATTGACCAAACCTTTCAAACTTCCGATTTAGCAAAACTAGCGTTAATCATGTATCTAGCCCGGTTATTGTATAAAAAACAAGATAACATCAAAGATTTTAAATCTGCTTTTGTCCCCATTATGCTCCCAGTGTTAATTGTTTGCGGATTAATATTGCCTGCTAACTTTTCAACTGCACTAATGCTTTTTACCACTTCGCTAATTATTATGTTTATTGGTAGAGTCAGTATGAAATACATCTTTTATTTGATTGCGATTGCAGTTGGTTCATTACTATTAATGTTATTAATAGCAAAAGCAAATCCTGATTTATTACCTCGTTTAGGAACGTGGAATAGTCGGATAGAATCTTTTATTGAAGGAGATAGCGAAGGTAATTATCAAGCAGACCAAGCAAAAATTGCAATTGCAACAGGAGGCTATATTGGCAAAGGACTTGGAAAAAGTACACAACGAAATTTTTTGCCTCATCCATATTCCGACTTTATTTATGCCATCATTATTGAAGAATATGGGCTTGCTGGCGGTTTTTTTGTTATCTTTCTGTACCTAATTTTATTCTATCGGTCGATAAGAATTGCACAGCATTCCGAAAAATCTTTTGGAACTTTTTTAGTGATTGGGCTATCATTTAGTTTGGTTTTTCAAGCCATGATAAATATGGCGGTAGCCGTCAACTTATTTCCTGTAACTGGGCAGCCGCTTCCATTAGTTAGTATGGGAGGAACTTCCATTTGGTTTACTTGTTTAGCCATCGGAATTATTTTAAGTGTAAGCAGAAATACAGCATCAGAAAAATCTTTCAACGTCAATGCAGCAGTATAAAATCATCATAAGTGGAGGTGGAACTGGAGGACATATTTTTCCAGCTATTGCAATTGCAAATGCCATAAAATTAAAATACCCAACTGCTAAAATCCTTTTTGTTGGTGCTTTAGGAAAAATGGAAATGGAAAAAGTTCCTGCTGCTGGTTACGATATTATTGGATTACCAATTATGGGCATTCAAAGAAGGTTAACTTTTCAAAATTTTAAAGTTCCTTTTAAAGTGATTGCCAGTTTGCTAAAAGCAAAAAAAATAGTTAACGATTTTAAACCCGATGTAGTTGTCGGTGTTGGTGGTTATGCAAGTGGACCATTATTAAAAGTGGCAACTAATAAAGGAATACCTGCTTTATTGCAGGAACAAAATTCTTTTCCAGGAATTACCAATAAAATGTTAGCAAAAAAAGTTCAACGAATATGTGTGGCTTATGCCAATATGGAGCGATTTTTTCCTAAAGAAAAAATAATGTTAACAGGAAATCCAGTCCGACAAGACATTAAAAATTTAGAAGCAAAAAGAGCAAGGGGCATTGAACATTTTGATTTGGATGCTACTAAAAAAACAGTTTTGGTGGTTGGAGGCAGTTTAGGAGCCAGAACAATCAATCAGAGTATTGATGCTGGTTTAGAAGAAATTGTAAAAAATGACATACAGTTAGTTTGGCAAACAGGAAATTTGTATGTAAACGAAGCCAACGCCGCAGTTGCTAGAGTTGCAAATAAAGGAGTAAAAACAATGCCGTTTATTAGTAAAATGGATTATGCTTATGCGGTGGCAGATGTAGTAGTTTCAAGAGCAGGAGCAATGTCAGTTTCTGAATTAAGCATCGCTGCAAAACCTACCATTTTTGTCCCTTTACCGAGTGCCGCAGAAGATCATCAAACAAAAAATGCCATGGCATTAGTCAATTATAATGCAGCAATAATAGTTAAAGATGTGGAAGCAAAAGAACAGTTAATTCCAGTTTTAATTAACTTGATAAAAGATGAACAAGAACAGAAAAAAATAGCCACTAATGTTGCTAAAATGGCATATACTGATGCTGCAAGTATTATTGCCGATGAAGTAATTAAATTGATAATAACCTCCCCTCTTGAGGGGGGATTAAGGGGTGTGTAAAATATCTCTGTTAAAATTGAGACTATTTTAAAAAATCTCAATTTAAGATAAGGAGCTCTCTACAAACAAGATTAAAATTTTAACGAGTATGATACAAAAGTATAACCAGCTTACCAAAGTACACCAATTAATAAAAAAGCAATTTAAAGGCACACCCGATGAGATTGCCAACCGACTAGGTATTTCAAAAAGTAGCTTGTACAACTATTTTGATGAATTAAAACAATTGGGTGCAGAGATAAAGTATTGCCGCACTTTAAATAGTCGCTCCTTAAAAAGTATTTAACATATTGATTGTTAATAAATTATATGATAATTTGCTTGATTAAAATTGCCAAGTTTTGTACTTTTAAGGTATAAAATCTTGCAAATTATGTTAGGAAAAAATCCAGTACCACAGTCAGAATTATTTCGCACGATGTTAGTTGATTTTATAGATACGCATCACGAGTTAATATTGCTATCAGAAAAAATAGACTGGAACTATTTTGAAAAAGAGTTTGCACCGCTATACGCTACTATAGGGAAACCAAGTATGCCTATTCGTTTTATGGTTGGATGTTTACTCTTGAAGCACCTTATAATTTAGGTGATGAACGTATTCCAGAGGCATGGGTAAGCAACCCTACATGCAATATTTTTGTGATGGGGTATTTTTTGAACATAATGATGATCACACCATAGAACCTCTTCTTAATCAGATGGAGGAAAACCACTTAAAACTTTCTGAAGAATTGGTTTATGATCGTGGAGGAAGAGGAAAAACACAAATCAAAGGCGTTAAAATAGCCACTCCTTCACCTCCAAAAAAAAGTGATACTGCTTATCAAAAGAGAGTGAAACGTAAAAAATTCAGAACAAGAGCAGCTATAAAAACAGACTTTAGAATGGCTCAAAACTATTTCTTAGGTGAAACTGGTACACAAATCAATGCTTTTATGGCTGCAACTGCTTGGAATTTGAAAAAAATGATGGAAATTTTAAAAGAAAATTTCTTATATCATTTTTTCTTTAATTTTTTTTAATGGAATTTTGACCAAAATAGATGCAAAATCAACCAAAATTAGCTTTTATAAGGAGCGACTAGTTAAAAATCAGTTAGAATTAGAAAAGATAGAATCCTCCCCAACCCCGAAATAAATTCGGGACTACGTAGAGGAACGAAAGAAAAAGTAAATTAAAAATAAATGTTAAGGAAAAAACTTATAAATATCATTCCTTTTGGCAACAACGATCAAAATAATGGAGTTTTCATCGGTTTGTTCAAATCCAATTCTATAATCGCCAAAACGATATCGGTAATAATTTTTAAATCCTTGAATTTTTTTAACGCTATGTATATCTCGAATAGATTCCACCGTTTTTACAGACTCAATAAATTTAAGAATGGCCTGTTTAATTTTTTTATCTTTTATTTTCTCAACACTTTTGGTAAAAGATTTATCAAAAAAAAACATTCATCACTCAGATAGTTTTTTAAGAACAATAGTTTCATCCTCTAGTTCATTAGTCCTTACTTCATTCATCAATTGTCCAAGTTTAATATCTTCTAGTTCAGAAGCATCTAAAACACTCATTTTTAAACCAAGTTTTTTAGCTAAGTCTATCAATAATTTAATAGTTGATTCCGATTTTCCTTCTAATAGAATTGTTGCCATAAGTTGCCGTTTAAAAAACAAATTTAAGAAAAAATGTCAGAAACTACCGAAATAACAAAAGAAACAACCCCCTCTCCAAAGGAGATGGCTGGGGAGAGGATGGATTTGAGCGATGGCGATTCTCCCCCTTCGGGGGAGTTAGAGTGGGCTTCGGAGCTGGTGGGGGCTTCTATCCGTTCGGACGAAGTTCAAGAAATTATTTCTGCTGTTCCCAATTGGATGATACGCTGGGGGATTACCTTGATTTTTGGATTAATTGTTATGCTTATTGGGTTGTCGTGGTTTATTAAATACCCTGATATTCTTTTTGGAAATACAACATTGACAACCATAGAACCTCCTGTAAAATTAGTAGTGAAAAGTTTGGGGAAATTAACCAATATTATACTTGCAGATGGTTCAAGAGTTGAGAAAAACCAAGTCATAGCCGAAATGGAAAACCCTGTGACGAAAGACGGAATTGAGTTTTTAAAAGAATATGTAGTAGAAATTAGAAATTATTTATCCGACAAAAATTCCGTATTGACTCCTACAAACGAAAACTTTGTTTTTGGTACAATGCAAACCAATTTTAATGACTTACAGAAAAACCTCAAAAATTTATAAGACCTAAAACAAAACAATTTTTCCATTCAAAAAATCAATAACCTGAAAAGCAAAATTTTTCAATATAAAAAGTTAGTGCAAATTTCATCTATTCAACTTGAACTTTTAAAACAAGAGTTGAAAAATGCAGAAGATAAATACAAATCCAACCAACAACTGTACGAAAAAGGAGTAATCGCAAAAATGGATTTTTATAAAGAAGAATCTGCTTTTCGTCAAAAACAAATGGATTTGGAAAGCTTAAAGAAATCTGCAACCGAACAACAAATAGCATTAATTAATTTGCAACAAGAGTTAAACGATGCTGAATTTCAACAAAGTGAAAATGAAAGAATTTTAACCAACAATATTCAAGCGAACTTATTAGAAATAGAGAACGGAATAGAAAATTGGCAACAAAATTATTCGTTTACTGCTCCTGTTTCGGGCAAGTTAGTTTGGTTAGAGAAAATACATCAAAACCAATTCATTGAAGCAGGAAAAAATCTTTTTGCAATTACTACCAACAACGAAAAATTCATTGCTTTAGCAACCATTCCTGCTGCTGGTTTCGGTAAAATACAAATAGGCCAAAAAGCAAGAATAAAACTCAATAATTATCCACCTTATGAGTTCGGGCATTTAGAAGGAATTGTTTCTAAAATGACTGAAATTCCTAACGAAAGCACCTATCAATTAGAAATAACTTTAAGTAATGGTATGACTAGTTCGTACAACAAATTATTGAGTTTTACGCCCGAAATGACTGGTACAGCAGAAATTGTTACCCAAGATTTGAGGGTAATGCAGCGTATTTTTAACCAATTCAATAAACTTTTTGATAGAAGTCCAACTATTCCCAATTCAGAAAGTAAAAAAAACCACTCATCTTTTTAACAAACCTTTGTGCATTTCTATAATCTTACAATTTCTTTAAGGAAGCCTGTTACAGTAAATTTGTAGCTTATGCTTGAAAGTGGTAATTCGTTGGAAAACATGGGGGTAAATCAATTTAATGATAACTCAACTTCTCATAAATGGTTGGAGGGTTTAAGGCTTGTTTATTTTTTAGGTATTGGAGGAATTGGCATGAGTGCTTTAGCTCGGTATTTTTTAGCACAAGGTTGTAAAGTGGTTGGTTATGATAAAACAAAAACCACATTAACCGAACAGTTAGAAAATGAAGGGATGATTATTCATTATCAAGAAGATATCAATCAAATTCCAGAATCAATAAAAAAGTTAGAAGAAGGAACATTAGTGGTATTCACTCCTGCTATTCCAACTGATAACAAAGAATTCCAATTTTTTAAAAAAAAAGGAATTCGATTGCACAAAAGAGCTGAGGTGTTGGGGTTAATTAGTCAGAACTATTTTACCATTGCCATAGCTGGAACTCATGGAAAAACAACAACTTCTTCAATGATAGCACATGTTTTAAATGAGAGTGGTGTTGATTGCAATGCTTTTTTAGGCGGAATTAGTATCAATTTTAATTCTAACTTACTGCTCAATGATAAAGCAAAAATAATGGTGGTTGAAGCCGATGAGTATGACCGTTCTTTCTTAACACTTTCGCCAGATATTGCGTTAGTAACTTCCTTAGATGCCGATCATTTGGATATTTATGGTGATAAAAATCAAATGGTTGCTACTTACGCTGCTTTTGTGGATAAGATAAAACCAGCAGGGACACTAATTTCAAAAAAACAACAATTAACCCATTTAAACAAACGTACAGATATCAACTATTTAAGTTATTCCGTTGCTGAATCGACTGATTTTTTTGCATCAAAAACTGAAATTGCAGCAGGTAATTATATAGTTGATATCAATAACCAAACATCAATAACCAAATCAGTAAAATTAGGTTTTCCAGGAATACACAATGTGGAAAATGCTATCGGTGCTTTTGCCATTGCAGACGTAATGGGAATTGATAAACAAAAAATTAAATCTGCTCTAGAGAGTTACCAAGGAGTTAAAAGAAGGTTTGAAACTCATATTAAAACCAAAAATTTAGTTTATATTGATGATTATGCACATCATCCATCAGAACTAGCAATGTGTATTAAATCAGTTAAGGAACTCTATCCTAATAAGAAAATTACAGGTATATTTCAACCGCATTTATTCAGTAGAACCAGAGATTTTTTAGAAGGTTTTGCACAAAGTCTTTCTTTATTGGATGAGTTAATTTTATTGGATATTTATCCCGCTAGAGAACTTCCAATAACAGGAATTACATCTCAATTAATTGCTGATAAAGCAACGATAGCCAATAAATGTGTGGTGAAAAAAGAACAATTGTTAACCTACTTGTCGGATAAAAAAATTGAAGTATTATTAACTCTTGGTGCTGGAGATATTGATGTTTTTGTGCAACCTATCACTGAATTATTATCAAAAAGAGTAAAAGTAGAATGAAGAAATTTTTTCAAATAGCAAGTTGGATAATTGTTACTGTTTCAACAATTGTTGCCCTTGGGTTTGTCAACAAATCACAACAACAAGCCACTTTTACAAACCCAATTATCACTATCGATTACGAAACTGAAAATAGATTTGTTGATGAGAGCGATGTTTTAACGCAAGTATTTACAAAAAAAGACACAGGAATTTTATTATTAAATCGTTTTGATGTGAATAGATTAGAAGAAAAACTATCGAATAATTTTTCAATAAAAGATGCCCAGGTTTATAAAACCATAGACGGAAAATTGATGATAACTATCAAACAACGCCGACCAATTGTCAGAATATTTTCTAATAACGAAAGTTATTACATAGATGAAGGAGGCGTTTTAATGCCTTTATCAACAAAATATACATCAAGAACTTTGGTGGTAAGTGGCAATCTTAACGAACCTTTTGGAAAAAGATATCGATTTAATTATGAACAGTTAAACGACACCTTGGTTGATAAAACAATCTTGGATGACATTTATAAAATTGCAAACTATATTGATAAGTCTGAATTTTGGAGAGCTCAAATTGAACAAATACATGTTAATAAAGAATATGACTTTGAGCTCATACCAAAGGTAGGAAATCATAAAATTGTATTCGGAGGAATAGAAAATTTTGAAGGCAAGTTTAATAAGTTGATGATTTTTTATCAAAAAGGGTTAAGCAAAACAGGTTGGAACGAATATTCAACCATTAACCTAAAATATAAAAATCAAGTAGTTTGCACAAAAAGGTATAATTAAAAATGGAAGCCAAAACAGCATCAGAAATAATAGTAGGATTAGATATTGGAACAACTAAAATTGTCGCCATTGTTGGTCGTAAAAACGAAAATGGTAAGTTAGAAATTTTAGGAATGGGTCGTTCCGAATCCATTGGAGTTTCTCGTGGAGTGGTTTCTAATATCGACAAAACAGTTCAATCCATTAAAGATGCCGTAGCAGATGCAGAAACAAAATCTGGTGTTGACATCAAAGTGGTTAATGTTGGTATTGCTGGTCAACACATCAAAAGTTTACAACACCGAGGAATTAAAGTGAGGAATAATACCGAAGACGAAATTAATCAAAACGACATCAACGCTTTAATTGAAGATATGTACAAACTGGTAATGTTACCAGGCGAAGAAATCATACATGTGCTGCCTCAAGAATATATTATCGATAACGAACAAGGGATAAAAGATCCAATCGGAATGGCTGGAGTTCGTTTAGAAGCTAACTTTCATATTATTACCGGACAAATTGCTGCGGCTAAAAATATTTACAAATGTGTGCATAAAGCTGGTTTAGAAGTCAACGATTTGATTTTAGAACCACTGGCTTCTTCCGAAGCAGTATTAAGTGCAGAAGAAAAAGAAGCTGGTGTTGCTTTAGTGGATATTGGAGGAGGAACAACAGATATTGCTATTTTTCAAGATGGAATAATTCGACACACCGCTGTAATTCCTTTCGGAGGAAATGCCATTACCGAAGATATTAAAGAAGGTTGTGGAATTATTAAAAATCAAGCAGAATTATTAAAATTAAAATTTGGTTCTGCATTAGCTACCGAAAGCAAAGAAAACGAAATTGTTTCAATACCTGGTTTAAGAGGAAGAGACCCTAAAGAAATATCATTAAAAACATTGGCTCAAATCATTCAAGCCCGAATGGAAGAGATTATTGAGAACATTTATTATGAGATTAAAAATTCTGGCTATGAAAACAAACTGATTTGCGGAATTGTTATCACTGGTGGAGGTGCTCAGTTAAAACATATTTCTCAACTAATAGAGTATGTAACAGGCATGGATACCCGAATTGGTTATCCTAACGAACATTTAGCAAAAGGAAATTCAGAAGAAATGACCAGTCCAATGTTTGCAACAGGAGTAGGGTTGGTTTTAAAAGGATTTAGTAACATAGAACCTAAAAAAACAACAGATACTGGAGAAGTTGTTGGACACTCTAAAAAAAGTAAGGGTGGTTTTTTTGAGAAAATTATGAAAGTTGGAGAAAAATTTTTCGACGACAGTGAGAATTGATGCGTAAATGTGCAGATTTTTGATTTACGATTTGGGATTTGAAAACTGTGAACTGAAAATAATAAACTATAAAAAATAAACTATGAAATTCGATTTACCAAAAGATCAGGCATCAATCATTAAAGTTTTTGGTGTTGGTGGTGGTGGTAGCAATGCTGTAAACCACATGTACAACCAAGGAATTACAGGCGTAGATTTTGTTATTTGCAATACCGATGCTCAGGCATTAAATCTAAGTCCTGTTCCTAATAAAATTCAGTTAGGTACAACATTAACCGAAGGCTTAGGTGCTGGTGCAAATCCTGAAGTTGGTAAAAATGCAGCAATCGAAGACATCGAAAACATCAAAGCAATTTTAGAGAAAAATACCAAAATGGTATTTATTACTGCGGGCATGGGTGGCGGAACAGGTTCTGGTGCAGCTCCAATTATTGCTGAAGCAGCAAGAGATTTAGGGATTTTAACAGTTGGTATTGTTACCATTCCATTTTCTTTTGAAGGTCGTAGAAGAAAACAACAAGCCGATGAAGGATTGGCAGAATTAAAAAAACATGTGGATACCTTGTTGGTTATCAATAACGATAAGTTAAGAATGATGCACGGTAACCTAAAAATGGGAGAAGCATTTTCTAAAGCTGATGATATTTTAACCATTGCTGCAAAAGGAATTGCAGAAATTATTACGGTTGCTGGTTACATCAATGTCGATTTTGAAGATGTAAGAACAGTCATGAAAAATGGTGGAACAGCTATTATGGGCTCTGCTGAAGCTGAAGGAGAAAATAGAGCGATGGAAGCTGTTACTAAAGCGTTGGCTTCTCCTCTGTTGAACGATAACGAAATAAAAGGAGCTAATTTCATTTTATTAAATGTAACTTCTGGTGATAATGAAATTACCATGGATGAAATTGATGAAATAACTGATTACATCCAAAACGAAGCTGGTTATACCGCCGAATTAATTTGGGGTAATGGAACTGATTTGTCGTTAGGAAATAAGGTTTCTGTTACCGTTATTGCTACAGGTTTTGGAGTAAACAATACGGATAACTTTGAGTTTGGAAAAAAAGTAGAAAAAAAAGTGTTCGACTTAAATACCGATGTTCCAACAACTATCACCCAGCTTATTGACGATGGTAGTGTTGAGAAAAAGATTACTGAAGTGACTAGTCATATTGAAGAGCCAACATTAAAAGAACAAGCTGAAGAACAACCAACTTTAAATTTTGAAACTCCTACGCAACAAGTAGTGGAAGAAGAAAAAGTAGTTTTTAATCTGAATGAAGATATTGAAGAAGAAGATTTTGTTGCCGAAAATGAAGATACTTCATGGAATTGGAATAAAGTGAATGTTGCCGAAACAGAAGAAAGTGATGAAGAAGATGAATTCGTTTTTAGCGAAAAATCTCCTGAAGATACTATTGAAGAAGAAAAAATTGAATTAGAAAGCAATACCATAGTTTGGAATTTACATGATGACTCTTCTGAAGAAATTAAAGCATCCTCCTCTGATTCTACCAATCAGCTATACGACAAAGAAGAAGAGAAAATTACTCCAGTTTACACTAATAAAATCCCAAACGAAGAACAACTAAAACGTTCGCAAGAACGAATTAATAAAATTAAAGAGTTGGGCATGAAAATGAAAACTCCTTCAGGCATCAACGATTTAGAAAATGAACCAGCTTATAAAAGAAGAAAAATCAACTTAGGAGAAATTCCTCATTCTTCCGAAAACCAAATTTCAAGGTTTACTTTATCTGAAGACAAAGATGGAATAGCTCGATTAAATGATGATAATTCTTTTTTACACGATAATGTAGATTAATAGAAAAGGGTAAGTTAATTTGTTTTAATTTAAAAGTCGCTTCTTATTTTAGGAGCGACTTTTTTTATTCCTCCTAAAAGTTTTAAAAAATTGTAAGTTTTTTTAAAAAGAAGAATACTACTTTTGAAACAACAACTAAAAAGCCAACACATGAGTTTAACAGAACAAATCAATACCGACATCAAAAAGGCAATGCTTGCCCGAGAAAAAGAAAAATTAGAAGCCTTAAGAGCTGTAAAAGCAGCTTTATTAATTGAAGCTACTAAAGATAGCAGTGGTGAAATTTCGGATGCAGTAGGGATGGATATTATTCAAAAATTGGTGAAACAACGAAAAGATGCTTCTACGATTTACAAAGAACAAGGACGAGAAGATTTAGCAAAAGTGGAAGATTTTCAAATCGGAATATTAAACATTTATTTGCCAGCTCAATTGAGTGAGGATGAGGTAAGAAAAGTAGTGAAAGAAACCATTGCTCAGGTTGGAGCAACTGGTCCACAAGATATGGGAAAAGTAATGGGACCTGTTATGGCAAAATTAAAAGGAAAGGCTGATGGACAATTAATTTCTGCTTTGGTAAAAGAAGAACTTTCGAAATAAACATTCTTCATCGGATGACTTCAAGTCATCCGATGAAGAATGAATAGGACAATCAATGTTGTACTATCAGTTTTCCGGCTTGATATTGATTAGATTCATTTGTTAAACTGTAATAATAAATTCCATTGGTAAAGTTTTGTACCGAAAAGGTAAATGTAGGAGTTGTAATCATCTTATTCTCCAAAATTACCTGCCCCATATTGTTATACAAGTTAAAACTGTAGTTGTCGTTACTAAAATCAGTTAATGAAACAGTAACATTATTCGAACTTGGGTTAGGAAAAATAGTAGCATTAATTGCTGTAGTTGAATAATCAACCATGCTAGTCAATAAATCATTGATATAAATACTATCGTTACATCCAGAAGCATCAACATTTCCATTAAAAGCATAATAATTTATTTTTGCATTGCCAGTAATATGAATTGGTAACGTGTTTAAATTAATGTTGTAATTAAATAAACCATTTAAAATGGGAATAGTGTCATAAAAAATAACTTTTCGTCTATCATAAAAAACGAAAGGACTTCCACCATCATTTGCTAAAGTTGAAATGGTGTCTTTACTGCCTTGTATCAACACAATTAAGTTTCCTGTAAACCACGATTGTAAAACGCCATTATCATCTTCTATTTGACCAGTGATGGTATTAACACTGCTATTTTGTAACGTATCAGGGTGAACAGCATTGACAACCAATTCTGGAAAATTTAAAGTAAGTGCTGGGTCTCCTAATAACGTAAAATTTCTATTGTTTTGGTCATTAGCATTCAGATTTTTTACTTCTTTAAAAACTTCGCCAATGGTTTTGTATTGACCATTTGCTTTATTAAAAATAGTATTGTAAGTGGTTTGATTTAATGTGAAATTAGGGGATGAAAAAACCAACCTTGTTGTTGAAAATGAAGCAATACTTCCTGCATTTGGTTTTAATAAAAATTGTTCTCCAAATGAGGTAAAAGAAGGGTTATCGTATCGACTACTTTCGGAAGTAGCTAAAATCATTAAAGGGTA
>Ga0210044_10005710_pt1 | contig 16701 bp, 14 predicted proteins | sample CryGey13umfilter_2_FD_183959 | JGI IMG/M metagenome (GOLD analysis project Ga0210044, IMG submission 183959) | Groundwater microbial communities from aquifer in Utah, USA - Crystal Geyser 4/9/14 3 um filter (SPAdes) (version 2) | ecosystem: Environmental > Aquatic > Deep subsurface >...
ATTATTGCACAATCGTTATTCAACAAGGTTATCCAACGGGGTAAAACAATTTAACAATTTAACAATTGAATGACCATGTATGACAATGAATGACAATGAATGACAATGAATGACAATGAATGACAATTGAATGACAATGAATGACAATTGAATGACTATTGAATGACCATGAATGATAATTTAACAATTTAACAAAATTAATTATTTTTGCGTAAGGTGAGCTTATAATATTTTATTAGCCCAAATTCTAAATTGAGTGCTTACAAATTATCGGTATCTGTAGGGATGTAAATTGTATTTTAGGAAAAGACGCTAATACCATTATTTAAAATCCCATTTTCAATTAATTTATCAATTACAGGATATAATTCTTTTACAGGAATTTTACTTTTTTCAGAAATAGAAATTAAATCATTTGTTCCGTCTGATAAATTCAGAACCCACATCATTGCACTAACAACATTTCCTGTATCTTTTTGTGAACCAAGAGTTGGGTACAATCCCCTTTTTCCTAATTGAGGTTCACAGTATGGCATAGTGTTTATATATTTTTCATTTTTTTCGAGAAGCTCAATTATTTCAAGATATTTTTCAACTGATTTTTCCATAGCTTCAAATGAAATAAAATTTTTATTATCAGCCGAAGTATGATATTCAGGAAATTTTCCGTACATAGTTCGCATTAACGAACCAACAGGTAAGTTAAAGCCAGGTGAACAATATTGTCTTTCATCGCTCCCACACGGGAAAAAATCTATAATGTTATAACTATCTTCTGTTTGCTTAAGAATTAATTCTGTAACCTTATCTGGCAAAGAATTGCCATCACGACTTTTTTTATAAGTAAACTTTCCGGAATCACCGATACAAGTTAAAACAAAACCTGCCTCAAGATTTTTTTTAAAATGCTCGCCTTTTACTGACAACAAATAAATGCTGCCGATAGTTTCAGGAACAAATACAAAACGATATGAATATTTTAAATTTTTACGCTCTTTTATTTTTTTATAAATAAATGCACTAACCAATGGTCCCGACAACTCATTATTAGCCATTGAAGGATGACAAATATAAGTTGAGAGAAGAATTTCTTTTTCAGACTTACCTTTAATAAAAGATTCTCCAATAGTCATTGAACCGTTTTCATTCAAAGCTGAATCAACCAATACTTCATAAGTATCATTTTTATTAAGTTTTAAAAATTGATTATGAGCCATGCAAAATCCCCACCTTCTTTTATAATAAGAAGTCAAATATGGAATAATATCCGGTTGGTCGGGTAAAGTATAGATATGAGTTTTTAATTCTTCAAAACTAAGTTTTCCCCGAAAAGGTTCTGAATACCCCAACAAATGCAAGTTGTTTTTAGCAAAATCTACAACAATTTCACCATTTACATCTTTAATCCAAGCTTCTTTTACATTAAATTCGGGAGGAACAGTCCAATCGTAACATTTAGTTCCCGAAGGAACTTCAATGATATTTAAATCTATAATTTCGGAAAGTATTTTTAATGTTTCTCTGTTACCATTACCAGATAGACTTCTATTGATTGGCCATAAGCGGTCAAAATATTGTTCGATTTTTTGTTTCATAAATCATTTTATGTTTCAAATATACGTTTTATAAATTTCATGCAAAAATTATTCAAAGCAAACATTAGCACTATTAACATTCATTACTTTTCCTAAATGCTTATTTTTGATATAAAACAAAATCTAATTTTAAAATTATTTTCTTTTTTTCTTGAACCTATCTGAAGAAAATGGTTCATCAACAATTATTATTTTTATTGGAACTTTATAAAGAGCTAACTTTTCTTTACAATGAAGTTTGATTTGTTTTATATATGAAACCTTTTCTACATCATTATCCAAATACACTTTTGCACAAACAATATTTCCTGTAAAAGGATGTTTTTCTCCATATACCATAACATCTAAAACACTATCCATTAACAATATTACATTTTCAACTTCTTGAGGGAAAACTTTTTCGCCCCCAACATTTATAATTTCGGACTTACGACCTAAAATTTTAAAATATTCACCTTTTTCTTCAACAGTATCACCAGTAATGAACCATCCATCATCGGTAAATGGACTTTTAGCGTTTAAATATCCAATCATTGCTGAATCTGATTTCACTTGTAGTATGTTATCTATTACTCTTGTTTGAAATCCTTCGCCACCAATTTTCACCCAAAGCGAATCATTATTTTCTGATTTAGAACGCATTACACCGAGTTCAATTAACCCATAAGTTTGTTGAAGTTTAATATTGGGAAATAATTTGTTTAAATGATTAAGCAAACTTTCAGGCATAGGTTCTGCGCCATAGCTTATTACCTTTAAACTTTCTAATTTGTATTTTTCATAAGCCCTGCTCAATAAAAGCATATTTAAGAATGTTGGAGAAGTAGGCAAAAGCTCAACCTTATATTTTTCAATAAGAGAACAAACATAAACTGGATTTCTGTTTTCAAGAGTTACAACTGTTCCTCCATTTGATAAAACATGAAATAAAGTATTTAAACCACCCCAATGATCAAATAATAAAAAATTAATTGTACGTAACGCTTTTCTTCTAACATCAAACTTAGTAAGAAGTTTTGAAAAATTATGAAGAGCAGCTTTAGGTTCGCCTGAAGAACCAGAAGTAAATAACACTAATCCAGGGACATTTTTACTAATCAGCAATTTGTATAATTCATTCTTATCGTATTTGTTATCTCTATTAATTATCTCAATATTTGTTTCGCTATTTATTATTATTAGAATTTCTAATTGAGCTATATCATATTTGCTTTCATTCTTGTTTTTGTAATTTATATCAAGAGGAACAATGATTGCATTTTGTTCCAACAATACAAAAAGAATTGCTATTGATTCTGGCGAAAAATCACCTTCAATACCCACAATAGTTCCAGCTTGGATATAATTCAATTTATCTCGCCAAAAAGTAATTCTTTCTAAAATATAATTATAAGAAAAACCTGTTCCACAGTATATAACAGCAATATTATTACCAAATAATTTAAAGTCAGCTAAAAAATTAGAAATATTACTTTCTGCATTCATTTATTATCAATTCTATAAGTTTATAGTTCATAAGATTTCCTACCTCTTCGTCAGGAATAACGATATTGAATTCTTCTTCTAAAGCAAGAATTAAATTTAAGTGCTTCAACGAATCCCAAGAGTCAATACTGTCTACCGAAGAGGTTTCTGTAATATCTTCAATTGGCACTTCAAATACAGCACTCATTACTTTTATTATTTGCGATTTTATATTTTCCATTATTAATTATTTTAGTTCTTTAAAATTTATACTTATATACGAGATATTCTTTGGCTGATACTTTGATAGTTCAATGCTAAATATCTTATAATCTGATTCTTTTTTAATTAAAGCAAATCCATTTAATGAGTAAAAATCTTGTACTTGTTGATTCTTTTTTGTAGGAATAAACTTAGCGGTAACAGTTGTAAAATTATGAGAAATTAACCAACCAATAATGTAATCCATTAATACAAATTCAATGTTTCTACCAATAATTCTACAACTCATTAAAAAAGTATCTATGTTACATTTTTTTTTATTTTGCAAATCTGTTTTGATAATACAAACTGCAGTTATGCCATTATCGCCAAACTTGTCTGCAACGGAAACAGCAAATACATTATCGTGTACGCTGTTTATCATATTCAATATCTGATTTTCAGTATATCTTTTAGTTGTAATATTAAATTGATTTGTTTTTTGTGTTAATTGAGCTATTCTTGGTATTTGGGATAAATCATCTACAGAAATTGTTAAGGAGATGTTTAAGGATGCCAAGTACTCATCTATTGATTTATGATTTTTTTTATCGCTTTCACGTTCAGTCTGTTGCTTATATATTATGGTCTTCTTAGCATCTTCACTATTTAAGCTTAAATTAAAATAGTTAGTAATATATTGTAATAAAAAATCAGGATATTCGTAAATGGCAGAAGGAACTTGTATTGAAACAATTTCAGGGATTTGCTCTTTTATCAAATTAATTTCAAAAGAAGAGTCATCGACAAATACGATACTATCTAAACCAATATTTAATTCAGAAGCTATTAATAATAAATTCGATGTTTTATCTTCCCAATTAATTTTTTTTATTGCAATGTATTCATCTTTTAATATAACATCAGGATGATTCAAAAGCACCTCTGTTACATCAGATTCATTATTTTTGCTGCAAATACCAATTATAACACCTCGTTTACTCAAAAAAACTGCAATTTGCTGAATTTTGTTATAAAACTTTCCAAAATGAGAACTTATTGACATATCAATTTTCTCAATTCCATCTTCACCAATAATACCCTTCCATAGTGTGTTATCACAATCAAAAATAATTGCCTTTTTTAACTTGCCAGTATTTTTATAAATAATTGGATTAATTGCAGTAACATAGTTTTTCAAAAAAGACAATGTATATGGAGCTTTAAACGAATTGTATAACCTAAAATCTATAGCTTGTTTGATTCCTATTTTAGTAAATATTTTATCAATATTAATTATAGAAATGTTAATGTTTTTCCTTTCTTCTAAATATTTATTCAATTCTATCACCAGAGTTTCGACTATTGTTTTTTGAGTATAATTTGGAATAAAATAATTTGATGAAAAAGAATTAAAAATAACAGATGGGCTGTCTTTTAAGTTTTCTATAATGATATCAATTTCAGCACAAATTCGATTCTTTAAATTATTGTATAATTCATCATTTATGTCTTCAAAAAATGTTGAAACACTATCTACAACATTAAGCATATCAAAAAAAACTACTACTAAATCAGAATCTTTGTATCTCACGCTATCTTGAATTATGTTATCGTAATTACCAAGTTCAATTGAAGGATTAATTTGATTTACACGAAGAGAATATTCTAAAATCTCTTTTAATGAATTAATGGTAACATTTGACAAAACAGAAATTCTATAAGGAATACCTTTTACAGTATTTCTTAATATTTGATTTTGAGCAAGAATTTCTGAATACTTTAAATTTTCCATTACAAACTAAATCATTATTTGCCCACCATTAACACGGATATTTTCACCTGTAATAAAGTCAGATTTCTCCGAAGCAAGAAAACTTATTGCACCAGCAACATCTGAAGAAATGGCAAGTCTTCTTAATGGTGTTTGAGCTGCTGTCAATAATTTTATTTTCTCAGGAATATCTGCTGTTAATTCTGTATTAACAAGACTTGGAGTTACCAAATTTACCCTAATTCCTTTAGGAGCTAACTCTACAGCTATTGATTTAGTTAAACCAACCAATGCTGATTTGGCAGTTATATATGAAGCCCATTCGGCATTTGGCTTATCAACAGAATAGCTTCCAATATTAATTATTTTCCCATATCCATTTTTAAGCATCACTGGGAGTACTTCTTTTATTATTGTAAAAGTTGATTTAATATTTAACTCTATTTGTTTTAAAAAGTCTGACCATAATAAATCCTGAACTTTTATATTTGGAATAGTAGTAGCAGCACAATTAACAACAACAGTTATTTTCTCAAAAGCTCTTAAGGTTTTAATAATCATTTCTTGAATTTCCAAATCGTTAAGAATATCAGCTTTTATAACAATTGCTTTTTTATTAAGTTTTTCAACATCAGCTTTAATTTCATTAGCAAGAGTTTTGTTTTTATTATAGTGAACAATAATATTAAACCCATCTTTTGCAAGTTGAATGCAAACAGCTCGACCAATACCTCCTGTTCCTCCAATAATTAAGGCTACTTTATCTTTAGTATCTATATTGTTAGTTTTTTCAGAAACTAATATTTCAGGTTCAACAATTTTAACTTTCGCAAAACCGCTTGTAACTATTTGTCTGTTTTGATTATAAATATCTGTTTTTAATTCAATAATTTTTTCTTTATCATTTTTCTTTATCACTTCTGCAAAAATAGTAAGTGTATCGCCAACTCTTACAGGCAATAAAAATTCAAGCGATTGAGAAAACCACAATGCCCCGTCGCCTGGTAGTTTTGTACCAATAATTGTTGAAATAAATGAAGCTCCAAGCATACCATGAACAACAGGTTTCTTGAAATTAGTTTTGCTTGCATACTTTTCATCTACATGCAATTTATTATCATCACCTGTTAAATCAACAAATTTTTCAATATCTTCACTAGTGATAACATGATTTAATTTCTCTTTATCTCCTATTTTAATATCATTATATTTCATAGTTATATTTTTTTACAAAAAGCTCCTATTAATTGAGTTACATTATATTTCTTAGCAATTTCTTCAGATACATCTTCTGCATAACATCCATATAAATCAACAACTTTAAAACCAGACATTTTAATTAAATCAACAATGTCTTCTTTTGACCTAAACAAGTAAACGTGATCCAACGTTGGTGCATTCGTTGGCGTAGTAAGCCATATAATGCCATTATTATTCAACAAACTTGATAATTTTTTAAGTATTTCTATTGGTTTGTCTAAATGTTCAAGTACTTCACCAAGTATTATTAAATCATATTTATTATTCGAATCAAAATTAAAAATATCATCGTTAAAGAAAAATATTTTTTCATCCCCAATTATTTGTTTTGTTTGCATCAAAGATAATTCGCTTATATCAACAATATCTAATTTTAAATAATTTGGAATATCTGTTTTAACAATGTATGAAAAAAAACCATGTCCAGGCCCAACATCTAAAATCGTTACTTTATCCTTTTCTTTATAATATTTTTTGAGATTTTCTCTGAAAAATATAAACATGTTAAAATGATGTTGCCATAAAATTTGAGAAATTAATAACGCGTTCATATAGTAAGACATGATATCTTTTTTCGAATAAACATTTTCATAAGCCATAGTTTGATTCTTGCAAGAATAAACTCCATGTTTAAGAAAATAGATACTTTCTTTTCTAATATCATTAATCATTTTCAAATAGTCAATGGCAAGTTGGTCGGGTGTTATTTTTTGTAAAAAAAAATAGTTACAGAGTATATTAAGCAATTCGTCAAATTGCGATTTGTGGTTTTTAGTAATTTGAATTATGTTATTTTTAATTTTTTTGTAATGCAAAGCATCTTTTTGTTCAATTCCTTGAATTAAATTATTAAAGAACTCAGATGACTTATCTCCCATTGTTTTTGTAATTTAAATTATAAGATTTTCCACAAATTCGCACCAAAATTAAATCCAGCCCCCACTCCTGCAATTAAAATAGTGCTATTGCTTTTAATCAACCCTTTTGAGTACGCTTCACTTAATGCAATGCCAATACTTGCAGAACCTGTATTGCCTATTTCTTCAACATTAGTATATGTTTTCTCTCTTGGTATTTTCAATTTACCAAGAATGTAATTAATTAAAAAACTATTTGCTTGATGGAAAATGAAAAAATCAATATCTTCCATCTCCAAATCATTATCTTTAATTAATTCTTTTATAACAGGGGGAAGATTTGTAATTGCTTGTTTCCAGGTTGCCAATCCATTTTGCTCTATGTTATTTACAGCGAGATTATTTAACAACTTATTTGGCGGGTACATTGATCCTCCACCGCGCATTCTTACCGATTCATATGTAGATGAATCAGTTGTAAATTTTGAGTTAATATACCCATATCCACTTTTTACTTTTCCCAATAGAATACCAGAAGCTCCATCGCTAAAAAAAATAGCTGTATCCTTATCTTTTAAATTAGTAAACGCAGATAAAACCTCAACACCAATAATTAATGAATATTTTATTTTATCGTTGAGCTTCATTTTTTCAGCAGCTATTGTAGTAGCAGTAACCAAGCCAACGCAATTAGTGTTAATATCTATAATTTGACAATCTTTTGAAGCTCCTATTGCAGAATGAATTTTTGCCGACAATGGTGGAAATAAATAATCCTGACTAAAAGACGCAATAATTATTAAGCCTATTTCTTTTGGATTTATTTTGTTTTCTTCTATTAACCTTCGCGAAACGTCAATTGCCATTGACGATGCAGTTTCAGTATCTGAAATGTAGTATCTCCTTTTTATTCCTGTTTTTTCAATAATCCATTCTTGTGTTAATCCTTCGATGTTCTTACAAAGTTCTTCATTTGTAAGAATCTTACTTGGCAAATAATGTTTAACAGAAAGAATTCCAATACCACATTCAGATGATATCATATACATTAATTGTTTAAAAACTTTATTAAATCAAGGTTTTTTGATTTTATATGATCTAGAATTGCATCAGGGCCATGTCCAGGAAAACAATTAATGTTTAAATCAAATATTTCGAAAATTTCCCTTATACTCTTTTTCAATGCTTCTACATTTTCACCGGGCAACTTATTGATATATAACCCATCTTTAAAAATAGTGTCACCAGTAAAAATATTGTCTTTATATTGTATAATGCAACTTCCTTCTGTATGACCAGGCAAATTATATATTTCAAGGTAAAAGTCAGAAATTATTATCGCTGAGTAACTTTCAATAAATAAAACATCTGGAATTGATATTTTAATAAATTTATTGATTTTGCCTAATTTTAATAATAAATTAGCCGATTTCATTAATTTTAAATCAGCTTTATGTATATAAAATGGAATCTCAAACTTTTCTTTAAAATAGCTAACACCACCAATATGATCAAAATGTCCATGCGTGCATAAAATTGCAACTGGCTTTAAATGAAGCTCTTGTATTTCATTGTCAATTACTAACTCGTTTAACCCTGGATCAATTATCAGACAATGTTTTGTATCGTCATCAATTATTAAATAGGTATTAGAAGAAAAACAATTATTCTTTATTCTTAAAACCATCAATTAATTCCTCCAAGGTAAATTATTTGAGCTGTAATATATGAACTTCTTTCCGATGAAAAAAAATCAATTACATTCAAAATATCATCTTTTTCTGCAATTCTTGGTATTGGTAAATTCTTAATTATTTCTTTTATTTTAACTTGTGCTGTTGATGAATGTTGCTTTAACATATCTGATTCGAAAGCAGTAATTGCTAATGTGTTACAAGTTATATTTAAAGTTGAAAACTCTTTTGCCATAACATTTGCTAATGAGTTTATACCTGCTTTACACGCAGCATATAATGAATCTCCTGCTGGCTCTAAACTTGCAGCCATTGAGCTGATATTAATAATCCGTCCGTAAGAGTTTTTTCGCATTAATTTTGCCGATTCCCTTGAAATTAAGAAAACTGCAAGCAAATTAACGTTAACCATATCAATAGCATTTTTTAAAGGCAAAATCATTGAATATTGTGATGTTAATACTGCTGCATTATTTATAACAATATCAATTTTTTTAAAATGCTTTGTAATTTCTTTAAATAAGTCAATAATTTTTTCTGGTTTTGATAAATCAATACTGTAATGATAATAATTGGCATTGTCAATTGTAGAATCACCTTTACTTAAACCAATTACAATAGCATTATTTTTCAAAAAATAGTATGCAACTTCAAAACCAATACCTCTACTTGAGCCAGTTATTAATATTGTCTTTTTTAAATACATCCGTTTAATTTAATTTTCAGAGTTTCTATTATTTCTCGCTAATTAACTCATAAATATAATCAACTAATGTAGAAACGCTTAAAAACGGGCTAATATCTCGCATCATAGCTCTATCATCAGACAACGATATTTCTATATTATAATCTGTGTTAAAAGTAGTTTCAATATCTACAATCAAAGATACTAATGTTAATGAATCAATAATGGAGCCTTCTGCTAACAATAAAGTAGATTCATTTATTTCACAACCCTGCTCAGTAGGCATTTCTGTTAAAAGATTATTTAATGCATTTATTACAATCTCTTTTACTTTAACAATATTCATATTTTACTATTTTTTAATATTTTGTACTTTTTTTGCAACATAATATGGATTTTTTGAAATTCTATCAAATAAGTAATCGTGAGAATCGCAAATATTCATTAAAAATATAGGAAAGTAATTATTAAACTTTTCATATTTTACCAGTTTATTTTTTAATGCATCTTCCCAAAATACTTCCCAAGTATTTTTATATTGATAATCTTCTTCTATTATTCGCACATACATTTTAAAGTTTACATCAACTTTTTCATCATTAATATTTCTTACATCTCCTGGAAAATTCTTATAAAAACGATAAGGTACCTTAAGTAATTCTTCTGCATAATGACAAAAAGTAGCTCCTCCAATAAACTCACTTCCTAATGACAAGTTGTATGCTTTTAATTTATATAGTTTTTCAAAAGCAGAATTTGCACCAAAAGAAGATTCACATATTGAGTTTGTTAAATATTCTGCATTAGGTCCAAAAGCAGCAATTGAATGAAATGGATGAATAGATCTTAAAGTTCCATTTAATTTCATAATTTTTTCGCATAAAATGCCAGTTTCACTTTTAGTTTCATTATAACTCCAATAATGAGTATTTGCGTATTTAAATGTAAATGTAGGAACTGCTAAAGTATAACTTTCGTCAAAAACTTCTCTAATACAATTCATCAAACTATTTATACCACCTTCAATAATTCCAAGCCTAAATAAACTACTATGTATAATTATTGTAGAATATCGGGGTATCTTTAAATCCAATAAATGTAGTTTCAAACTATTTAAATCACATTTGAACATTGCCTTTATTTTTAATAATGTATTTATTATACATTTACATGGTTCTGAAAAGTTAATTTTTTCAAAAAATATTCTCAAAAAACATACAGAACCCCTTTAGTGTTTTTGAAAATAAATTGCAATATTACGAAATTATTTTTATTTTGTACCTTAAAAATCTACAAAAAAATAAGATAGCAATTTTGAGTTTTTTCAATATTTATTTCATATTTTTTATCACTACTAACCGACAAAAGTAAAAATTTTCAATCAAACATAACTTACTTTATCAGTATTTTTTGAGTATATGTTTTATTGTTATTGTTAATTTTTACAAAATATACTCCCTTGGGATAATAAGATAAATTTATTTCGATTGATTTCATTTGTTTGCAATCTTTAATTTTATAAATTTTTTCTCCTAATACATTATAAATTTTAATTTCATTAATACCATTATTACTTTTGATTAAAAATATACCATTTGTTGGATTAGGAAAAATTGAAAAATCTTCAGTACCTGATACATTTTCTTCTACTCCGGTATAGTTAAAACAAGGGTCTGTTATTGTATTAGGTGATGTTGAGTTAGTGCTATAAGTTAATCAATTAAGAGCCGAACCAGTTGCAGTAGCATAATTTGTTACAGTTGCACTTGGTCCGGTTATATTTGTGTCAAATTTATAATATAATTTTAAACCTGTCTCGTTTCCAATTAAAGGGTTTTGATAATTTGCAATAATTTCAGCAGAAGAAAGCACCCTGTTCCAAATTCTTAATTCATCTAACATTCCATAGTACCATGCACCCAAAGTTTCATTTAAATATCTATAAGTTGATATAAGTAATGGCTGGTTGCTCACATATAAATTACCACAATATGAGCCAGTAGTATATTGACCAGGTTGAAGCAAACCATTAAAATAAATTTTAACACCTGCAGATGAATAACTAATAGCAACATGAAGACATGCACCAGGTAAAACTTTTGTGCTACATTTATATTTATTACTATAGTTACAGTTACCATTGCAATTAAAAACAAAATTTAGTGTACTGTCGGGCCTAAATATTACACTGTAAGACGAGGTAGAATTGCTACATTTTCCTTCCTGTAAAATAGCAGTCAATCCTGTAATTTTGTTAGGCAATGTCCAAAACTCAATAGAAAAATTATTAATAACATTAATAGCTGAATTATCAGGCGTAATAATGTAATTGTCATAACTTTGCCAAAAATAAATTCCATTATTTTGTGCAAACAACGAGCTACTGCAAAATAACATAAAAAAAAGTGTTAATTTTTTCATAATTATTATTTTTAATTTGTTAATAGTAGCGAAATTTATTTGTTTAATTTTATACAAAAATAACATTATTTTTAATATTTTAAAGTAATTAAATAAAATTACTACTTTTAAAACTTCAAAATTTTATTATAAAATTACAAAAAATATTATGAATGTTGACGTTTTGTTAGGTTTGCAGTGGGGCGACGAAGGTAAAGGAAAAGTTGTTGATGTTCTTGCTCCCGGTTATAAAGTTATTGCACGCTTTCAAGGTGGTCCAAATGCCGGTCATACTCTTGAGTTTGAAGGACGAAAGCATGTTTTACACATTATTCCGTCAGGTATTTTTCAAAAAGATTGTATTAACATTATTGGTAATGGAGTTGTTATTGACCCAATTATTTTTGAAAACGAAATTGATGGGCTTTCATCGTTTTGTCCAAATATTTATAAGAATTTATTAATTTCTAAACGTGCTCATTTAATTTTACCAACACATCGCTTATTAGATGCCGCTTATGAAGCCGAAAAAGGACTTTCTAAAATTGGTTCAACACTTAAAGGAATAGGACCTACATATACCGATAAAATTTCGAGAAACGGATTAAGAATTGGCGATATTTCTTCTCCAAACTTTAAAGAAAAATATAACGAATTAAAAAATAAGCATATTCAAATTTTAAATATGTTAAATTTTAAATATAGTTTAGAAGTTGAAGAAAACAAATGGTTCAATTCTCTTAACATATTGCAAAAGTTTTCTTTTATTGATAGCGAAATCGAAGTAAATAAATTAATAAATAAAAATAAAAAAATTCTTGCCGAAGGTGCACAAGGCAGTATGTTAGATATTGATTTTGGTTCATATCCTTTTGTAACTTCATCAAACACTGTTTGTGCTGGTACTTGTACCGGATTGGGTATTGCTCCATCAAAAATTGGAAACGTATTTGGTTTATTTAAAGCATATTGCACAAGAGTTGGAAGTGGTCCGTTTCCAACAGAATTAAACGATGAGGTAGGTGAGCAGCTTCGTAAAACAGGAAATGAGTTTGGTGCAACAACAGGTCGCCCCCGTCGTTGCGGATGGTGCGATTTAATTGCTCTAAAATATTCGGTAATGCTAAATGGTGTTACTGGCTTAATTATGACTAAAGCTGATGTTTTAAACGATTTTAACGAAATAAAAGTAGCAGTTTCGTATTCTGTTGATGAAAAGTTAATTGAGAATATTCCTTACGAATTATCACAAAATATAAAACCTGTTTACGCAACTTTTAAAGGATGGAAATCTGATATTTCAAATATTAGAAATAAAAATCAACTTCCAATTGAACTTTTAAAATATATCAGATTTGTTGAGGACTTTGTTAAAGTTCCAGTGATTTTGGTTTCAGTTGGTGCAGATAGAAAAGCAGTAATTGATATGCGTTAATATGCGTATTATTATTTTATTTGTTTTAACACTATACATAAATTCAGTTTTTTCGGCTGATACCACTAAAGTTGCATTTGCTATACGAACTGAAACACCTCCCAAAATTGACGGGCTAATGGATGAAGTTTGGAATAATATTATTCCAATTTCTGATTTTGTTCAATTTACCCCTTTGTACAATGTTCCAACAACTCAAAAAACAGAAGTCAGGATTTTATATGACAATACAGCAATTTATGTATTTGCAACAATGTTTGATACAAATCCCGACAGCATTTTAAAACAATTAGGAAACCGAGATGATGAGAATTTGAATGCCGATTATTTCGGAATAGAATTCGACACATATAACAATCAGCTTGATGCTTACACTTTTATGGTTTATTCATCAGGTGTACAGGCAGATAGTCGCGAATTTGATGATACTTATAATGCTGTTTGGGAAAGTAAAACAAAAATTACGAATAATGGGTGGGTGGCAGAATACAAAATCCCTTATTCAGCTTTACGTTTTCCTAAAAAAGAGATTCAAATATGGGGAATGGAAATTTTCAGAAATATCCGACGAAATCGCGAAACTAATTATTGGGCTTTATTAATAAAAGGAGCGCAAAACGATTTGGTTTACTGGGGAAAGTTAAAAGGGTTGCAAAATATTCATGCACCATTGCGATTGTCGTTTAATCCTTATGTTTCTGGTGGGCTCGAAAATTACAAATTCGATACCTGGAAAAACTCAAATAACTCATGGTCGGTTGCCGGTGGTTTAGATTTGAAATATGGAATAAATGAAAGTTTTACTTTAGATATGACTTTAATGCCCGATTTTAGTCAGGTTCAGTCCGATAACAAAGTGAAGAATTTAACTGCATTTGAAACAGTTTATAACGAGCAACGACCGTTTTTTAACGAAGCTGTTGATTTATTTTCAAAAGGAAATTTATTTTACTCCAGGCGAATAGGACGTACTCCTTTAAAATTTGATTCTCTCGAAACTTATTTAGATAGTGGCGAAACAATTAAGAAAAATCCATCGCAAACCCAATTACTCAATGCAACAAAAATATCTGGAAGAAATAAAAATGGATTGGCAATAGGTTTTTTTAATGCTATAACAAATGACACATGGGCTACAATAAAAAAAGCTGATGGAAGTACAAGGCGAATTTTAACTGAACCATGGGCAAATTATAATATTTTAGTATTAGACCATGCACTAAAAAACAATAGTTCAGTATTTGTTTCAAACTCGAATTTTTTACGCAATAAAGATTATTATAACTCTAATGTTACAGCGGCTGGCTTAAACCTTGTTGATAAAACAAATACATGGTCGCTAACTACTTCGGGTGGTTATAGTCAGTTTTATTTTAGAGGAGCAAAGCCAGTAAATTCTGAAATATCAAAACCCGGATTAAAGTATAGTATTGATGCAGGAAAAGTAAGCGGTAAATTTCAATTCGGATTAAATCATTCATTATTGGATAAAAACTACAATGCAAATGATGTAGGAATAACATTATACAATAATAATATGGGTAATGGAGTTTGGGCAAGTTATAATATATATGAGCCATTCTGGAAAATGAGAGAATTGCATAACAATTTGTCATTTTGGAATTTAATTTATTATTCCGAAAAACATATTTCAAACTTAGGCTTTAACTATGGTGTTTGGGGTACTTTTTTAAATTATTTAAGTGCATGGGGAAATTATAATGCAACGCTTTATGATAATTACGATTACTATGAACCACGAGTTAATGGAAGGTATTTTAGAAGAAAAAAAGGACAAAGTATTGTATTAGGTTGTTCGTCAGATTACCGCAAAACTTTTGCTTTAGATGGTGAGTTTTCATATTCCCGAATTTCGGGCTTTAATGAAACTTATAAGGGTTTTACATTAACACCAATTATTAGAATTTCTAACCATTTATTGGTTAAATATTCATTTTCGTATATTAATAATGATAACGAAAGGGGATGGACAAACGCATCAACACAAGATACAATAATATTTGGTAATCGCGATATAACAACAATTACAAATACTTTTACTGGCAAATATATTGTTGTTAACGATTTGTCTATTAGTATTAATGTAAGGCATTATTGGTCGAAAGGAATTTACGACCAATATTATAAATTAACTGATGATGGTGGTCTTTCGGAGCTAAATTACAATTATAAACAAAATTTTAACTATAATGCTTTTAATATTGATTTTGTTTGCAGTTGGCAATTTGCACCAGGCAGCAATTTAAGTTTTGTTTGGAAAAAGGAAATAATAAATGATTCGTATATAATAATTAATAATTTTAAAGATAATTTTTCAAATACTTTTGCTCAGCCACAATGGAATACTTTTTCTGTTAAAGCAATATATTACATTGATTATCAGTATTTACAGAAGAAAAAGAAATAATTTATTTTTCTTAATTAACAAATCTAAAAATTGATTATATTTGCACATTGGCCTCGTGGCTCAACTGAATAGAGTATCTGACTACGGATCAGAAGGTTGTGGGTTTGAATCCCACCGAGGTCACAAAAAATTTTCAATGCTTAACATTGAAAATTTTGTATCCTCTCAAAAATGCAGGGAAAAAGAATAGAACACGGATGACAAGATGATATGGACCCTTATTTTTTTTATGTGGTTAAAACCACAAAATTATAAATTATTTTCATCAGTCAGATAAATCTGACTGCAATAGATTTTGCTGCTTCTCTTATCCATTGCAGTTGCTTTTAAGCAACTGATAAAAGCTCAACACTATATTTGGCTTTAGCCACATTCTTTCAGATAAATTTGACTGCAATAGATTATAAATTATTTTCATCAGTGTAATCAGAGGATGATTTTACCTTGTGTTTTGAGAGGATACAAAATTTTTTGTATTAGGAGTTATAACAAATCAGCATATATAAAAATGGTTAAATTGTTATTTAACCATTTATACTGAAAACGGGATAAATTTATACATTTTGTTGTTCATTATTATTTTGGGCTAAAGCCCTGAATTACCTTGTTTTATTTTATCCACGACCTGAAAGTCGTGGCTATTCATATTGTACAATTTTATCCCTTTCGCAGTATAGCAATTTAACAATATATCAATTTAACAATTTCAGTTCAATAGAAATTAAAATTTTAATCGTTTGCTTATAATCATTTTAAAAGATTTTTGATTTAATAACCGAGTTTTTCCAACTCTTTCTGTGCTTCTTTTTTAAATCTTGCTTTTGAATTTTTCTTAATTTCCTTAAAAAGTTCAATTGCTTTTTCTTTTTCACCTGAGGCAAGATATGCCTTAGCTAACAGCAACTTCG
>Ga0210044_10005712_pt1 | contig 16698 bp, 13 predicted proteins | sample CryGey13umfilter_2_FD_183959 | JGI IMG/M metagenome (GOLD analysis project Ga0210044, IMG submission 183959) | Groundwater microbial communities from aquifer in Utah, USA - Crystal Geyser 4/9/14 3 um filter (SPAdes) (version 2) | ecosystem: Environmental > Aquatic > Deep subsurface >...
TGCCAATAGCTACAGTTCCAGCAGCCCAAACAAACTACATCGACGATGTGAATGCAGTAAGCAACAGCGGAGGAATATTCAACTACTACATTATGGCACTTGAAGGAGCAGGAAACACCTTTGGGTTCTCCGATTCAAGCCTCTCGAATGTAGCATTAGCATTACAGAAGCCAAGAGTTTATGTGCCAACAGCTTTTATACCAAGCAGTTCCGAAACTAAGAATAAGATTTTTGTTCCAGTGGGAGTATTTATCAACTCCAAAGATTATCTCTTCCAAGTATACAACCGTTGGGGTAAGATGCTTTTTGAAACCACAAAAATAAATGTGGGATGGGACGGAATCTATCAAGGTGAAAAAGCTGAACAGGGTGTTTATACTTATTATGTAAGATTTACAACCTCCGATGGTCAACTCTACGAAAAACGTGGCTCTGTTACTTTGATAAGGTAACTATCTGAATTACAATAATTACAAAGGGCTGTTCTAAAATTAGACAGCCCTTTTTGTTTTTCCAAACATGCAAAAAATAAAACAGATTAAGATCCATAATAATAAAATATCTATTAATTTAGCAAAATGGTGCATGTATCCACTATTTTTATAAATATCATTTTAGCCAAACTAAGAGAAACCAACTTTAACCTATATTGAAACATTTTGAAAAATTCATCAGCTATATTTCTTCCTTTGATCAAAGCGAAGAATCACTAAGACTTGTCAATGATTTTATTGGTCAAATAGAAAATCAACATTTGGATGAAGATAGCCCTAATTTAAAAAAACTGTTGGGAATACTCGATATTGCAATGGATTATTTGAGTACTTATAGCACGACCTTAATAGCTGTGCTTGTGATTTTTAACAATGATTTAGATAGTAGAAAACTGCCGAATTTTATATCTAAAATTGTTGAAGGTTATTACAAGATTAAATCTCTACAAGATAAAAAGCTTGGCGCAAATACAGATGACTATATGAATTATATTCTAACTGTGGCAGGAGATATGAGGGCTGTTTTGATTGCCATTGCAGAGAATTTCTACCAACTGCGAAATTTAAATAATCAAAGCAGATCAAAGAATCAAATATTGCAATATTCAGAGCTAATATTTATTCCATTATGCCATAGGCTTGGTTTCTACCGCATTAAATCTGAAATGGAAGATTTGGTTTTGGCATTAAGACTGCCGGAGATTTATTCTAATATTTCTGAAAAGCTCAACAAAACTGAGCTACAAAGAAATAAAATTATTGCTGATTTTATGTGTCCTATCAAGGAAACCTTGCAAAATCATAAAATCAATTATCATATTAAAAGTAGAACTAAGTCGATAGCATCCATTTATGCTAAAATGCAAAAACAGGATATTCCATTCGAAAAAGTTTACGATTTATTTGCCATTAGAGTTGTTATCGACAGTTTAATAAAAAATGAAAAAGCAGATTGCTGGAGAGTATTTTCGGTGGTTACAAACATCTATAAACATGATATTAGAAGGCTAAGAGATTGGATTTCAAAACCAAGAGAAAACGGCTATGAATCTTTGCATATTACTGTCGAAACTGCTGAAAAGCAATTTGTTGAAGTTCAAATAAGAAGTCAAAGAATGGATGATGAAGCTGAAAATGGACTTGCAGCTCATTGGCGTTACAAAGGTGGAAAGGGCAAAACTGATATAGATTTTTACTTAAAAAAAATACGATCGGCAATAGAAAACAAAGAATCTCATTCAAACTTTGAAGCATTTTCAGCAGAAAATTTTACTAAAGATTTATTTGCTTTTACGCCTACGGGTGAATTGAAAAAACTAAAATCTGGAGCTACTGTATTGGATTTTGCCTTTGGAATTCATAGCGAAATTGGCGTTCGATGCTCTGGTGCTCGCGTTAATGGTAAGATTGCTCCAATAAAACAAAAACTCAATAATGGTGATATGGTTGAGATTATCACCTCAAAAAATCAAAAACCTGCAACCGATTGGCTTAATTTTGTTATTTCTTCTCGAGCAAAAGCGCGAATAAAAAAAGCTGTGGATGAACAACGTTTTAATGAAGCTGAACAAGGAAAAGAAATTTTGATTAGGCGTATGAAAAATTGGAAAATTGATTTTTCACAAGATGCCATCGATAAAATTAGTAAAAATGTTGACACAAAAAATGTTACGGATATCTACCGGGATATATTTTTGGAAAAACTTGATTTAGCTTTTATAAAGAAAATCTTTTCAGAAAAGGAAATTAAATCTGAATTTGTTGAATCAGCAGAATCCATCGAAAACAAAATAAAGGAAACTAAATCTATTGACTCATTGGTAGTTGATGAATTGACAAATGTAAATTATCGCTTAGCAAGATGCTGCAATCCAATTCCGGGTGATGCTATTTTTGGATTTGTAACTGTAGCCAAAGGTATTAGCATTCATAGGGCAGATTGTACAAATTCCATTTCTATGCACGAGCGTTATTTGTACCGTATTTTGCCAGCAAAGTGGAAGAATAATGAAGAAAAAGAAAATTTTAGAGCCGAATTATTTATTAAAGGTTTCGATAAAGAAGGAGTCGTATCAGATATCACTAAAATAATAAGTCTTAATGGCAATTTGATTTCTATTAATTTGAATACTATTGGGAGAAATTTTCAAGGTAAAGTTGTTGTTTTGGTTCACGACTCAAATCAGTTGACACAATTATTAAAATCTCTTCTTAATCATCACGAAGTAATTGAGGTTTTTAGAAAAAAATAAATTTATTTCAATAATTTTAATTTCAAATTTGCAAATTTTATAAAAACCGTCATAATGTCATATATAATATTAGTGTAAATTTGCAGCATAATAATGATACCCAAATGGACATTCAAACAATAAAGCAAAGATTTGAGATTATTGGCAATGCGCCTCAACTAAATAGAGCAATAGATATTGCAGTTCAAGTTGCTGCAACAGATTTAACAGTTTTAATTACTGGAGAAAGTGGTGTTGGAAAAGAATCTTTTCCAAAAATTATTCATAGCTTAAGTTCGCGAAAACATGGTAATTATATAGCTGTAAACTGTGGTGCAATTCCTGAAGGCACTATTGATTCTGAGCTTTTTGGTCATGAAAAAGGCTCCTTCACTGGGGCTTTTGAAAGCCGTAAAGGATATTTTGAGGTTGCCAATGGTGGCACTATTTTTCTCGATGAGGTTGCTGAATTACCTCTTTCTACTCAAGTGCGACTCCTAAGAGTGTTGGAGTCGGGCGAATTTATGCGCGTTGGCTCTTCCACAGTTATCAAAACAGATGTTAGAGTGGTGGCAGCAACAAATGTTAACGTGCCAGAATCAATAAACAAAGGAAAATTTCGTGAAGATTTATATTATCGCTTGAATACTGTGCCAATTAATGTGCCTGCTTTACGCGATAGAAAAGATGATATATTGTTGCTATTTAGGAAATTTAGCTCGGATTTTTCTGTGAAATATAGAATGCCTGCTTTACAACTTTCTATTGATGCTGCTAATCTTTTGGTAAATTATCACTGGCGTGGAAATGTAAGACAGCTTAAAAATATTACCGAACAAATTTCCATCATTGAAAAGGAGAGATTTATTGGTTCCGAAATTCTTTCTAAATATTTGCCCGACGATGGCTTTAAATCTAATTTACCTGTTATATTTCGTGAGCAAATGGGCGATAACGAGCATATAAGTGAAAGAGATTTACTTTATAAAGTCCTTTTCGATATGAAAAGAGACCTAAACGACCTTAAGGAATTAGTTCATGAAATTATGGACGAAGATGATTTGCCACAAAAACCTAGAAATTCTGATAGCCATATCATTAGAAAAATTATTAATGATGATATCGATGAATCTGGCAAATTGAATCAAGATGACTTTGAGGCAGAAGAAATAAAAACTACAACATCAATTTTAAGTGGTTTTTCTAAGCAAAACAATTCATCAATAAATTCTCCAATACAAGAATCTGTGGTGTTGGATGAGTCTCTTTCTCTCCAAAATAATGAGGTAGAAATGATAAAAAGAGCTTTGAAAAAACATAACAATAAAAGAAAAAATGCCGCATCAGATTTAGGTATTTCTGAACGAACACTTTATAGGAAAATTAAAGAATTTAATCTCTAAAATCGATGAAAAGTAGAAATATTTACGTCTTTATAATTTTTATCTCATTGTTTACCTCTTCTTGTGGCATATATTCGTTTACAGGCTCAAAAATTAATGCAAAAACAATTTCCATAGATTATTTTGCTAATAAGGCTTCTATAATACAGCCATCATTAAGTCAGATACTTACTGATGGTTTCCGCGATAAATTTGTTAATCAAACTAAACTTGATTTGGTTAAAAGAGATGCTGAATTACACCTTGAAGGCGAGATTACTGAGTATTCTGTTTCACCTGTTGCAATTCAAAGCGATCAAACAGCTGCACTCAACAGACTTCTAATTAAAGTAAATGTTAGATTCACTAATACTTTGGATGACAAACAAAGCTTCGAACAGACTTTTAGCCAATATAAAGATTTCCAATCTTCGCTTAGCCTTTCGGCAGTGGAATCTCAATTAATTGATGAAATTGTGAAAAGCATTGTTGAAGATGTATTTAATAAGGCACTTGTAAATTGGTAAAATATGAATAACAGCGATTTAAATAGATTTATTCAACCAGATTACCACTTCAAAAAAGAAGATATTTTAATTTTACAGAATATTATTCAGAAACATCCTTGGTTTCAACTTGCACATCATTTTTTGGCAAAAGCTTGTTACCAAAATTCAACCAATGATTATAAAACGTGCTTAAACTCAGCAGCTTTCTATTCTAATGTTAGCGATGCTCTTTATAAATATATTTATGATGAAAAAGGAAAAGCAAATGAAACTTCAAATGAAATTATTGAATTAAAGAATAATTTTACTATTGAAAAAGATGGTGAAGAAAAAGAAATAAATTCTGTTGAAAATCATAAGGAAATAATTAAAAATCGCTTAGCAGAAATTGAGAAAGAGAATGAAACTGCCTCAGAAAGTCTTGAGGAAAAGAAACTCTTAAATACAAATATTGCTGTAGAAGATAAACAAGATGTTGTTGTAAATGAAGAGCTTGCTGATAAGAAAGATGATTCTTCGTATTCAAGTTTTATTGAAAAGGGAGAAGATAATATTATAAATACTGATGAATTATCTGAATTTTCTAAGCTCGGTGGCAAATTAGAACAGACAAGTATTCTTAATAAATTTATTCAAAATGAACCTTCGATTAACAGACCTGCCGATGGACCTTATGGCGAAACCTTACGTCTGGCAAAGGAAAGTCTTGAAGATAGATTGGATGTGGTTTCGGAGACATTGGCAGAGATTTATTATAAGCAAGATAATGCGCAAAAAGCTGTAAAAATATATAAACAATTAATTTTGAAAGTTCCAGAAAAAAAACGTTACTTTGCAGCCCGAATTAAGGAAATATTAGAAAATAAGTAAAATTAAATAGCTATGGGTATTTATTATATGATTTCAATATTGATATTTATTGTATGTATATTATTGATATTGGTGGTTTTAGTACAAAATTCAAAAGGTGGTGGACTCACTTCTACCTTCGCTGCATCCAATCAAGTTTTGGGTGTAAAAAAGACTGCAGACTTCCTCGAAAAGACTACTTGGACACTTGCAATTTCTCTTTTATTACTTACTCTATCGACAATTTTTGTAATACCCCGCAGCGAAAATACTTCTGCAAGTGAAAATACCACACTTCAATATCTGCAAGAAAACGAAACTGCAAAACCTATAAATTATAATCCAGCTGTAAATCCTCAGGCAGAGAAACCTCAAGAAGCTCCAGCCAAAGAAAATGAAGGACAACAAATACCAAAATAGAGTTTGGAAAGATATCTTAAAATGTCAGAATGTCACAATGTTCTGACATTTTTTTTGCTATCATTATTAGTGCAAATTTCATCATATCAATATGATAAGTTAAATATTTATCCTAAAAACGGTTTCAATTTTATTATGTTCTATTTGGCATAAAATTCGACAAACCGAAAAAAGATTAAAATTAATTTAAACAAATATTATATTTATTATGAGCAAAACAAATATTAAACCTCTTGGAACTCGCGTTTTAGTTGAGGTTGTGGAGTCTGAAGAGAAGACTATAAGCGGAATTATCATCCCCGATTCAGCAAAAGAAAAACAACAAAAAGGCACTGTTTTAGCAGTAGGTAAAGGCACAGAAAAAGAAAAAATGGAAGTGAAAGTCGGTGATCTCGTTGTTTATGGCAAATATGCTGGTACCGAAATCGAAGATGGTGGGAAATCATATCTCATCTTAAATCAAAGCGATATCCTCGCAACTTTATAAGACTATTTATTGTAAATCAAAAAAATTATTACAATGGCAAAAGAAATTAAATACAATATGGAAGCCCGTGACCTTCTCAAGAAAGGCGTGGATGAATTGGCAAATGCTGTAAAAGTAACATTAGGACCTAAAGGTCGTAATGTGGTGATTGATAAATCATTTGGTGCTCCTCAGATAACTAAAGACGGAGTAACGGTGGCTAAAGAAATTGAGCTTGAAAACGCATTTGAAAATATGGGAGCACAAATGGTTAAAGAAGTGGCTTCTAAAACCAATGACGATGCTGGCGATGGAACTACTACTGCTACAGTTTTAGCTCAATCAATAATTAATGTGGGACTTAGAAATGTTACTGCTGGTGCTAATCCTATGGATTTGAAACGCGGTATCGACAAAGCTGTTATCAAGGTTGTTGAAAGTATCAAAGCTCAATCACAATTTATTGGAAATGATAATAACAAAATTAGACAAGTAGCTGCAATTTCTGCAAATAACGACTTTATTATTGGTGATTTGATTGCTGAGGCAATGGCTAAAGTTACTAATGAAGGCGTAATTACTGTTGAAGAGGCAAAAGGAACTGAAACTACTGTGGAGGTTGTTGAAGGAATGCAGTTCGACCGTGGATATATTTCTCCATACTTCATCACCAACACCGACAAAATGCAAGCGGTTCTTGAAAACCCTTATATTCTTCTTTACGACAAGAAGATTTCTACTATGAAAGACCTTATGCCAATTCTTGAACCTGCTGTCCAATCAGGTCGCCCACTTATGATTATTGCTGAAGATATTGAAGGTGAAGCTCTTGCAACTTTAGTTGTCAATCGCCTTCGTGGTTCTTTAAAAATTGCTGCTGTTAAAGCTCCTGGCTTTGGCGATAGAAGAAAAGAAATGCTTGAAGACATTGCAATTCTTACTGGTGGAATGGTTATTTCTGAAGAGAAAGGAATGAAACTCGAAGGAGCAACTCTTGATATGCTAGGCGTTTGCGAAAAGATAGTTATCGATAAGGATAATACAACTTTGGTGAATGGCTCTGGTGACAAAGACTCTATCCAAGCACGTGTAAAACAAATAAAAACTCAGATTGGGATTACAACTTCTGATTATGATAAAGAAAAACTTCAAGAACGTCTGGCAAAACTTGCTGGCGGTGTTGCTGTTCTTTATGTTGGCGCTGCAAGTGAAGTTGAAATGAAAGAGAAAAAAGACAGAGTGGAAGATGCTTTATCAGCTACGCGCGCTGCTGTTGAAGAAGGCATTATTCCTGGCGGTGGCGTTGCTTTTATTAGAGCTGCCGACAGCTTAGTGGATTTCAAAGGTGATAACTTAGATGAGAATGTAGGCATTCAAATAGTTCGTAGAGCTATTGAAGAACCTCTGCGTCAGATTGTTGAAAATGCTGGTGGTGAAGGCTCTGTAGTAGTACAAAAAATTCGCGAAGGAAAGGGAGCTTTTGGTTATAATGCCAGAACTGACGTTTATGAAGATTTGTTCGAAGCTGGTGTAATAGACCCAACAAAAGTTACAAGAATTGCTCTCGAAAATGCTGCTTCTATTGCTGGTATGTTACTCTCTACTGAATGTGTAATTGCTGAAAAGAAGTCTGATCAGCCCGCTCCACAGATGCCAAGCGGCATGGGTGGCGGAATGCCAATGATGTAAAATTAGCCTCAAATATTAATTTATTAAATTAAAGCTCTTTCTTGATGGAAAGAGCTTTTTTTTCGTTGTCATCTTTAATATTTAAAACTTATTGTTAATGTCTTCATCGATTGAAGTAAAATCTTTAATTCAAATATTTTTATCGTCAGCTTTCTTTGATTTTATTTAGTAGGATGCGAATTTGTTCATTTTATATGAACTGAAACTATTCAGCTCTCGGTTAAATCTCATTAAATCTTTTGCGAGCCTCTATAGTGAATAGACTTCCGGGATAATTAAGCAGCATTTTTTCATAATATACTTTTGCTTTTTTATTGTCTTTTAAAATATTATCATAAAGCCTCGCCAGTTCAATTAAAGCATTATCGGCTATGGAAGAATTTGGAAAATTATCTACTGTTTTTTGAAAATGTTCAATAGCTTTTTGATAATCAGCAAGTTCAAGATACATTTGAGCTCGTTTATATTCTACATTGGGTAAAATTAGGTAATTAGGAAAGAGATTTTCCAAGGTATCAAGTTTCAAAAAAGCTTCATCAAATTTTTTCTGTAGCACCAAGAGTTCAGCCTCTGCAAAGCGCGACAAAGAAGTATATGAAGAGTCTGGATCCATATTTTCAGAAATAAGAAGTGAAAGTTCCATCGCATCATTTGCTATAAGTTTTGATGTGGCTCCTTTCAGTACATCCAATTGTGTTTTGGCCCAATCTATTTGGCCTACGTAATAGAAAAATTTTGCCGCCTTAAATTTTGCCTCATAGCCAATTGGTTCATTGGTGTAAGCTTTTTCAACTTGTTTGTAAAGCAAACTTGCACTCCATTTTTCGCCTGCAAAAAGTAAAACATCACCGAGTTCTAATTTTATTTCTGCATTATCTAAAGGTTTTAAATTATTGATATTTAATATTCTGTTTAATAATGTCTTTGCATAATCGGTATTGTGCAAATAAAAGGCTTCTATATGAGCAAGTTGCTTCATAAGCTCCATGGTATTTAGGTTTTCGCCATATTTATCAAGAACGTTTTTATAATTTTCGGCTAATTTCTGGATTATAACTTTATTAATATTTGAATTTTTGGTGATATCCAGAAACTGAGCATTTAGGATATTAATTTCTGCTGAAATAAAAAATCTGTTTGATGTTCCCAAATTTAAAAGATATTGATATGCATCCACTGCTAATTTATATTGAAAATTAGAAATAAGAATATTCGCCAATTGAAAAACTCTTTCGCCGCCTTCATTAAATTGTTTGTCGAGTGATTTTGCCTGAATCAAGGCTAAATCAAATTCATGTTTTTGAAGTGAATACCAATAAAGTAACTCAGAATAAATTGTCTTTGATGGATTATTTTGAGTTCGTTTCAACAGTTCGTCATGCAATGCATCAGAAATTTTTGAGCTTCCTTCGGCAGCAATTATAAGCTGAAGTTTCCCTTTTACCAAATCCAGATATTCTTGATTAGCATCTATCATATCTAAATAGCTGCTTATCATATTATTATATTCTCCTTTGCTCAAATACATATCTGCAATTTCGATATTTAATGGAGGAGTAAACATGTTTTTGCCTTTTTCTAATATTTGAAGACTATAGTCGTAATGTTGCCTGTTTTGAAATGCGTTTGAGAGTTCAATATATTTTTCTCTATTCTTTGGAAGATCTTTAATGGTTTTTTTATAAATTTTTTCTGCCTTTTTTGTATCCCCTTTTAACTCATTAACATATCCCAACTCTACATTATATTTTTGGTTTTCGGGATTTATCGAAGCAACTTTGGAAACAAATTTCTCTGCTGCATTATAGTCTTTTTGAGCAAAAAGACAGTTCAAATAGTAACCGTAATAGAAAGTTGACGGATTTTTATCATAGATAGCTTTATAAAGCTGTGAAGCTTTATCAAATTCTCCATTCTGATAATACTGTAAAGCAAGTTGCTCATTTACATCCACTTGACAAATTCCTTTAATGGATAAAACCATTAAAATAAATGACAGATATATAAAATGAGCAATGCCTTTAAACATTATTAATCGATAAATTCAAAACCTGTGTAAGGCACTAAAAGCTTTGGAATTCTGATACGGTTTTCTTCTTGATTATTTTCAAGCAAGGCAGCTACAATTCTTGGTAAAGCAAGAGCGCTTCCATTTAATGTATGAGCTAAGGCCTTTTTCCCATTTTCATCATTGAATCTAAGTTTTAGTCTATTAGCTTGATAACTCTCAAAATTTGAAACAGAGCTAACTTCTAACCAACGTTTTTGTGCGGCAGAAAATACTTCCATATCATAAGTTAGGGCTGAAGTAAAACTTAAATCGCCTCCACAAAGTCTAAGAACTCTATAAGGCAATTCCAAATCTACCAAAAGTGATTGAACATAAGTGCTCATTTCTTCCAATCTAATATAAGATTTTTCTGGATGCTCAATTACCACAATTTCTACTTTATCAAATTGGTGAAGTCGATTTAATCCACGAACATCTTTACCATAGGAGCCAGCTTCTCTACGAAAACATGCTGAGTAAGCTGTATTTCTGATAGGTAAATCATTCATTTCCACAATAGTATTTCTGTAGATATTTGTAACTGGAACTTCAGCGGTCGGGATTAAATAATATCCATCTTCGTTGGTAAAGTACATTTGACTGTCCTTATCTGGCAGTTGACCAGTACCATAGCCGCTTGCTTCATTTACCATGTATGGTGGCTGAATTTCGCGATAACCAGCAGCAGTAGCTCTATCTAAAAAGAAGTTGATAAGTGCTCTTTGAAGTCGAGCCCCTTTGCCTTTATATACTGGAAATCCAGCGCCAGTAATTTTATTGCCCAATTCAAAGTCAATAATATCGTATTTAGATGCTAATTCCCAATGAGGCAAAGCAGTTTTGGAAAGAAGTGGAATTTCACCCTTGCTGAGTACAATTTCGTTATCGGTTTCGGATTTGCCTTTAGGAACTGAAATGTGCGGTACATTAGGAATCACTAAGAGTTTGTTTACAAGCTCATTCGACACAGAATTTAAAGTTTCATTTAGGACTTTAGATCTTTCTTTAAATTCTCCAGTTTTAAATTTTGCTTTGCCAGCCTGCTCAATTTTACCACTTTTATAAAGCATGCCAATTTCCTTAGAAATTTTATTGCTTTCTGCTAAGATGTCGTCAAGTTCTTTCTGAATATTTTTGCGCTTGTTGTCAAGGCTCAAAATTTCTTTGAAAATTTTATTTGCATCATAGTTTTTTACTGCCAGAAGTTTGATGTATTCTTCTAAATTTTGCCTGATATTATTTACTGTAAGCATTTTGTAATAATTTTAGCTTGCAAAAATATCATAATTTCGGTTTGCTTTTTGGTTTAATAATAATATTGAGTGGTTAAAATATTATAAAAATAATTATACGATTTGGAATTTTGAGATATAAACCAAATTTGATTTTTATAAAAAAATTTAACTCACAATTAAGTCAAATAATAGCTTATAATGAAGTTATTAGTATTATTATTTTGAAAATGAAAATACATTCCAACCATTTTCTGCAGCCACTTTTTGAGCTCCTTGATTCTGCATAATTCCACCACCCCAGTAATTGAGGTCATATATATTTGGTTCTTTAAACCATTTTTCAAAATTCATCCTGATGTTGATATTAGTGGTTACTCCACCTGATATTGTGAAAGAACTTGATGGCAAACTTACGCGGAAGGAATTATCAATAAAGGGTAAAATGACATTGCCTAAGGAATCATAGTTTTGTCCAATTCCAAGATGGAACCCAAATCCCGCTTTAATATTATTAACATCTAACCACTTGCCATTTAGCTTCATATAATGGTATCCTCCGCCAATTACATCTGGCCATGACATATCTTTTTCGGGAAAATTGACAAACATTCCAGTGATGTTTTTATCGCTGCTGATGCCAAAATGGAATGCTAAAGAGTCATAATCTCCTATGTTAATGTCATCATAAACATTCCAAACTAAACTACTTGGAATCTGAGAATCAATGTAATGATAGTCAACCCAGCCTTTTATCATTGTAGAATTGCCGCCATGTTTATACAAAGTAACATCGCTAATAAAATATTGAACATCACTAACAAGATAATGATTGCCAGCCGCATTTATATAAATCATAGTATCAAAAATTGCTGGTGAGCCATCTACGTAGTTTTGGAAATTAATTTGTAATTTTCCTGTTGTAGGGTCGTTATTAACAACTGTTTTTTTGCAGGATACAAAAGTTAGACTTAAATAAGTAGCGGCTAATATTAAGGTAAAAAAGAGTTTTTTCATGGCAATACTTTTAAAGATGAATTTTTGCATAATTTGGATTATGAATGTAGGATGTGTCTGTAAGGCACAAAAGAAATGCTTTTAAATCGGCTTTCTGCTGAGGATTTAGTGCTGCACCATGACCGTAAGGAGGTCTAACTTTATGCATGAGTGGATGCGCATATTCAGAATATACCAAGCCTTCGCTGTAAAAATTTATTACTTCGTCCAAAGTTTTGAATCTGCCATCGTGCATATATGGTCCAGTCAATTCTACATTTCTTAATGTTGGAGCTTTATATGCCCCAATATCATTGTGGTTTCCAGTAACAGAATACCTGTCTCCAATTCCATTAAAAGAGCTGTCCTTTGCATTATTGTAAAAAAGGTTAGTAGTCATAAGTGGATTTGATGGTTGCCCATGACAATGAAAGCAATCTGCACCACTTTCGGTAGTAAAAAGAACCATACCGTTTCTTTCAGAGTTAGTAAAATTATATTCTCCTCTTAGTACTTTATCCAATTTGGAATCGCTCGAAACCATTGAACGTACAAATTGGCCTATAGCTTTAGCAATCAACTCTTTGCTGATGACTTTTGTTCCAAAAGCGGCTTCAAACATAGCAGGATATTCTGGTACAGCCGACAAGGCAGCCACTACTTTTTCCCATGTAGAAGCGAATTCACTTTGAAGAGTTATGGCTCCATAAATATCTTCTTCAATTGATGATGCACCACCATTCCAGGCAAAAGTTCCAGGATTCCATGCAAGATTGATGTGAGGTAGCATTACATTATCTGTTTCTATTCCCATAACTCCAATTCCTTTTCCAGTGCCATTTTCAAAGGAATTAATTTGCTTATGGCAAGATGAACAGCTGAGGCCTTTGCCTTCATCTGCTCTACCTGAAAGGCGGTCATCATAATACAAATAATGGCCAAGTTTTACGCCTTCAACTGTCAAAGGATTGTTGGCAGGGATATTTACATTTGTTGGAAAACCTTTTGGAATCACAAAATTATAAGGTGTTGGTGCTTTAATAGTTTTTACTGGCGGATCTTTCTTGCATGAATAAAATATATTTGTAGCAATTAAGAGTAACAAAAACACTTTTTTATGCGAAATGCTTTTCATAGATATTTATTTGAATGGTTGTTTAAATATGGATTGCGTTTTAGACACCAGAATCATATTTAAAGTTGCTTTTTGAAAATTCAATAAAATTGGTTTGTTTATATGCTAATATTAGATGCAAGAATAATTTAATTTAACTATTGAAGAGATCTCTCAAATATAATTTATAAAAATATATTAATTTAAAGTATTAATATACAATATTATAATGTAAAAATAAAAATAAATTCTAAATAATTTATTTTATTATACAACTTATTAAATCATTTTTTAGTCTTTGGGAATATCAATTAAAACCAGAAATTCATGAACATAAAATTATTATTCTTTAGTTTTGGACTGCTTTTATTTTGGCAATTAGCAGCCTATGGACAAACTACAAATTTAAAGGGATTTGTAAAAGATTCAAAATCAAATCAATCTATTGATGGAGCTACGATTTATTTTCCAACCTTAAAATTAGGTTGTATCTCAGAATTGGATGGATTATATAAAGTTGATAATATACCTTTTGGAAAATACAAAGTGGTTGTAAAGCACATTGGCTACATTACATTGGGGAAAGAAATTGAAATCTCGAAAGCTAAAGAGAATAATATTGATTTTTCATTAGAAATGGAGGTCAAAGAATTATTAGGCATTGAGATTAAAAATGATTTGGACTTCAATCAAACTTTCATAAAAATCACAATAAAAAAATCCAATATTGAGGAAAATTCAGTGCGGGATATTGGAGAATTGCTAAGAACTATTCCAAATATTCAGGCAGTAAGAAAAGGAGGAGCCAATCTTGATCCAGTTATTCGGGGCTTTAAATTCGACCAGCTAAATGTGCAACTTGATAATGGAATGACGGTTGAGGGTGGATGTCCAAACCGAATGGATCCTACAACTTCTCATGTGGAAGCGGAGGATATAGAATCTATTGAAGTGTTGAAAGGCCCTTTTACATTGCGCTATGGGCCTGTAATGGGAGGTGTTGTTAATCTTAATACTTTAAATCCACGGCCTTTCGACAAGTTTGAAATTCATGTTAAAGGAAATATTAGTTATGAAAGCAATTGGAATGGTACTCGCCAACATTTTGCAGTATTGGGTGGTAATAAAAAGTTTTTTTTCACATTTACAGGAAACAATTCAGTTTATGGTGATTATGAAGATGGTGAAAACAATTCAGTTCCATCTTCTTTTCGAAAATTTGGAGTAACTGGTAAATTAGGATTTGCTATTAAAAAAAATCAAATAATCACTGCATCCTATTCTGAATTTTATGCTCGAAATATTAGTTTTCCTACTTTACCAATGGATGAAAGAAAAGACAACACAAAACTTTATTCTTTGGACTATAAAGCAAGAAATATTTCTAAATTAATTGAAACCATCAACATTAAATCTTATTTTACCGATGTTGATCATACGATGGATAATTATGAGCGAAGTTCAAGTGATAGCATGGCTTCAGTTTCTCATATTCTTGCTACTCGTTTAGGTTATAGAGCTGAGATTGGCCTAAATGCTTTTACTGGTCACTTATTCGTTGGAACCGATTTTTACAAGATTAATAAAGATGGAGACAGAGTAAAGAATTTAATTATGCAAATGCCAACTTCTGCTGGTGTGGTACCTATTAAAGTTGAAGATCTTTGGAATAAAGCAGTAATTAATGATTTTGGATTTTTTAGCGAATATACTAAGAGAAAAGGGAGTTGGGAATATGTTGGTGCAGTAAGAATTGATTATAATTCAGCTTTTTGTGATTCGATAAACTTAAAAAATACAGCAGGTGCTTCCATATTAAGGGTTATTGCTGACAGTACAATTTCAAGCTATTTAAATTTTAGTTTTAGCCTTGGCGCTACAAAAATGTTGTCAGAAAAGATGAGCTTATGAGCATCTTTTGGTAGAGGAACAAGAAGTCCTAATATGATTGAAAGGTTTATTATACAGCTTCCAGTGAGTTTTGATAACTTCGAATATATTGGAAACCCACTGTTAAAGCCTGAAACGAATAATGAGTTTGATTTGGTTCTCAAATATAAGGATTACAAATGGGGTGTCTTTGAGTTGACTGGATTCTATTCATTAGTAGAAAATTATATTGATGGTGTTTATTTGCCAAAATCTATAGTAAAACCTTTAACTGCTAAGGTTTACGGAGTAAAGAAATTTGAAAATACTGGAACGGCAAGTTTGTATGGTTTTGAATATTCATATAAATCTCCTATTCAACATAAACTTCAGGGATTCCTAACTGCGGCTTATACTTTTGGAGTTCATAAGGAAGTTACTGTTTTAACTTTTGACGCCACCAATAATCCAATAAGCAGTCAAAAGGTTGAAAATGACCCTCTATCTGAAATTCCTCCTATGAATATTAATTTTGGAATTGTTTACGAACTGCTGAATGGTATCATCATTCCAAAAATTAATATGAGATATATGGCTAAGCAAAATAAAATATCTACAGCTCAATTCGAAATTCCTACTGATGCAGCTTCAGTATTAAATGTTTCTTTAACTTACAAGCAGAGTCAGGCATTAAGCATTGTTGGAGGTATCACCAATTTAATGAATAGCACTTATTATGAACATTTAAATAGAAGAATACTAGGAACATCCACTCGAATGTACGAACCAGGTAGAGTTTTTTATATCAATATGATTTTTAACTTATAGCATTAAAATTATGAAAAAAATATTATTATTCTTTGTTATCATTTTGTTGAGTCTTCAATCTTGCCAGAAAGAACCGACAATAAGAAAAGTCAAATATCAAATTAATGGGCTGAGCGATCCATACAAGATTGTATATTTTGATCAAAATGGAAATACAATAAAACAAAATATTACACCTTCGAGTAATAAAGTTTGGAAGTTGGAATACACCGCCCCAGAAGGCAAAGTGATGTATTTATATTTAGAATTTAAGGAAAACATAAGCAACAATATGGCATTTACAGCAGGAATTTATGTAGATGGGAAAGCATACTCTCAGACTAAAAACTTTGATGTAAGTGTAGGTGATACGATATTTAAAATAAAAAGGTCTGGAATTGTGCCATTTACAAATTAAATATACTGTTGCTCCTGTTTTCTTTTAGAGTGCATTATTGGATTTTAAAAATTTTCATTAAATAACAGATTATATGATATTTATGATTTTTTATTCAAAATTGTGCATTGTTTAAAATTAGATAGTTTTTTTATTCACTTGCTAAATTTGCAAAATTCTTTTCCTCTAAACC
>Ga0210044_10005718_pt1 | contig 16678 bp, 12 predicted proteins | sample CryGey13umfilter_2_FD_183959 | JGI IMG/M metagenome (GOLD analysis project Ga0210044, IMG submission 183959) | Groundwater microbial communities from aquifer in Utah, USA - Crystal Geyser 4/9/14 3 um filter (SPAdes) (version 2) | ecosystem: Environmental > Aquatic > Deep subsurface >...
CAAAATCTTCGCCGGGATGACCGCTCCCATAATGTTGTACCTCCCCGAGTCCTGGAAAACCCGTGTAGATACACCATCTCTGGGGTGTCGGTCATCTCATTTCTCCGTAGGATTTACCGGAAGAGCCAAAGTTTCTCATGCATCATCGTGAGGATAAGGACCGCCCGGATGGAAAAAATTACGTTTTCCCAGGCGGCCGACTTAACGCGGCGGATTTGCCACCAGCCCAACGAGGGCCAGAAGCACTGCCCGAGCTATTCCAGTCGGCGTCCCCCCTTGCCATGGGATATTTGCCAAAAACACTCGAACGGGAACTGAACGAAGAATTGAAGCTGGTTGTCGGCGAAGACTACAGCTATGAGGATTTTATGACACTGCTGCCGTTCAGGCAGGTAGAAGGCGCACGCAACAACCACGCCCTGACAGAATATGGCATCAAAATTTTCCAGGTTCGCCTGACGTTAAAAGGCGAAGCCGCGCTTTATGATCGCGTATGCAATGAACCAGGGCGTTTCAGCTGGTTCAGCGCGGAAGACCTGACGCGCCAAACCTTGCCGGATGGTCGTTCAGCCTATATTGATGCGTTGAAATCCGCGCTGGGGGATGAAGTTCAGCCCACGCTTGAAAAAGCGCCGGATTCTTCATCGTTTACGCCGCGCTTTTCCGGCGAGAACCAACTGCTCACGATTCCTTCTTCGCCTGACCGTCCCTTCCTGTTCGGCAAAACAGGCAAGGAAACGACCATTCAGCTCGCCATGACAAATGACCAGTGGGGTTTACTATTTACGCTTGCCTGGTACCGCAAGGGGTTGGAGCTCAAACTTGGATCAAAGGAAATCTCGTTATTACCGAGTGGGTGGGTGAGACTGAATGACCCCAGCCAAATGGTAGAAGCCAAACAGTTTGCTTCTGTCCTCGCCGATGCAGGCCTACCGCTAATAGAAATTACGGGGGATGTTTACCTGCGTATTGCCGTGGGGAAAAGCAACCTGTTCTTTGATGATGAGCTATATTCCTACTCACTGAATCGAGAGGGCGATAGTGATGGAATCCTCGACGTCTCAACCCATGCGCTCAGCACACGATGGGGAACGATCCATTCAAGCAAAGCTGCCGTTCCTATTACCAAAAACATCTGCCGAGTTATTGTAGCCATCCAGCAAGGGCTTGATCCCGTTTCGCAGCCCAATATCCGGGGCGAAGATTTGCAGCGCGATTTACGGGAAAAAATTGATACGCGCACCCGGCAAATTGGCTTGCGGAAATTCATCCGCATTGATTCCGGGCAGCACATCATTGCACCGGCCAGCGCAGCTTAATCATTTCTCCGGTAGCTCTCCTTTAGCGTTATCCCGGCGAGGTTCAGAATGCGCTTCATCGCATACGAACATCTCACCACAACCCAGGAGGAGAGCACCATGAGTTACAACGACGAATACGATCAAGAGGTGGTGCAGGAGCTTCTTGAGGAAATGCAGGAAGATTCTGAAAACTGGCACCGTTCGGAAGAGGATGGGTGGTATTACCCGGATGATGGCGCAGACTGCTCTGGTGAATAAACAGGGACAAGCAATAATAAGCGTCAACGTAATGAACAAACTGCCCGAGAACAAAAATGACCCACAAAAATAAATCCCAACCAATACGTGACGCTTTCTTCGTTGAACTCATCAACAAGCTTCGCCAGAAACCGGTAGCAGACGAGCATCCGTCGGCTATTGAAGACATGAAGGCGCTAGCAACGGAGGGGCATGCAGGGGCGGCGCGGGTTCTGGCTATCCTTCATATGCGAGGGAGGTGCGTGCCGAAATCGATGGCGCTGGGGCTGGAATGGTTACGCCGAAGCGGTGAGTTGGGAGAAGTGGGCGCGCAGTTTCATCTGGCACTACGTTACGAGAAGGGCTGGGGCGTTTTAAAGGACGAGACAGCGGCATTCCACTGGTCTCTGAAGGCAGCAGAAATGGGGCATTTAATTTCTCAAACTAACACTGGTTTGCGTTATCTCCTTGGAGATGGAATATCAGAATCAAATGAGCAGGCTGTTTATTGGCTTCGTCTCGCGGCCGAGCGTGGAGAAGTTATTTCACAATATTTTATGGGGAGTTGCCACAAGGGAGGCACGGTCTTGCCACAATCTGACGAGGAGGCTTTACGTTGGCATCGTCTCGCGGCAGAACAGGGTTTAGCTGATGCGCAAGTAGAAATGGCAGAATTTTATGCCGAAGGCAAGGTCGTGCCACAATCCGATGAAGGGGCCGAACGCTGGCTGCTACTTGCTGCAGAGCAGGGCAACTCCGATGCTCAAGAAAAGCTGATTGAATGCTATGCCTTGGGGTGTGGCGTTGAAAAATCTGATGAGAAGGTATTTTACTGGCTCACGAAAAAGGCGGAGGGGGGACGCCCAGAATCTCAGTTTCTGCTGGGCATTTCCTATCTCATTGGGAAAGTTCCTGATTTTGCCCGAATGGAGGCCGAAGATGAGGGGTCTCATGGCGAAAGTATTATGGATGCCTTTGGTAATTTCATTGGGACATTTTCCGCTGATTTATTCTCTGAGGATAAACAGGCTGAATCATATTTTAAAATATTCATTCCGATGGCCAAAATCAACATGCTCAAAATGGGTTTTTTCAGTTTAACTGATGAAGCATTGTTAGAACAACTAGAACAACTGACCCAGGAATGGGAGTTCCTGACTTTAAAATATCTTATCCCAGAGCTAGACCTTGAGCTACCAGTGCAATCAGCGTGGCAATCAGACGAAAAGGCACTTCTGTGGTTAACCCGCGCGGCAGAAAAAGGACTTGAACCAGCAAGATCACTCTTAGATTTAGTTGTAAACCATATGGAGGGTGACTTGGGCGGAACACAAGGTGGCGAACCTTTGTCCGTAATGTCTCACCGGTTCAACCGCGAAATACCACCGATTTTCCAAGAGGCTGGTGTGCGTGTGCTCAGGCGCGCAGCGGAATCCGGTCATCGTGACGCCCAATTCTCTTTAGGGGAAAAATACGACAAAGGTGAGTGGGTGCCCCAGTCCGCTCAGGAGAGCTTCAAATGGTTTCTATGCGCAGCCGAACAGGGACATCCCCTGGCTACTCTAAATGTAATCCGGAGTGAGACCTTCAACCATGAAGATCAGGAAAAAGCCTTCCACCTGCTACGTCAAGCGGACAACCCAGGTGATTGGCAACCCGAAATAAAGAGAGCACTAGGAGACTTGTATGTCAGCATGCAATCTTATGATCTTGCGCTGGAGGCCTACATAGCAGGCTCCATTTTTGATTCGGCTGCGGGATTGCTGATTGAGGAGCTGGCGCTGGTGTCTCACCCTGATAACGCTAAGGCGCTAGAATTGCTCAATTGTGTCTCTGAAGTGGGTGACTTGATTGCTGGGTTGCTACCCAATACACATGGTGCCAACCAACGATTGAGAAACGCAGTCGAATCGCTTTATCCGCTGGTCAATGAAAACAGAAAGATACCATTGCCGAAAAATCCAAAGCTCTGCACTTGGATTGTATCTCGCCTCGCCGAATTGGAAACACCGCCATTACCCGAACAACAGATTGCTCCACCAGCGACTGCATCCACCAGTTCGGCACAAATTTCTAGCGCTGAAAGTTTTAGTCGCCAGGCTAAAAAACTTGGCAGAGAATTGGCCAGATTTTCGATTAAAGTAAATCCGAACCACAATGTCACAGCTTCTCTCTTGTTGGCATTTCTGGAGTCAGGTAAAGATAGGACCAAAGCAGAACCGCATCTCAAATTGGCTTTTGAAAACAAGGATGCTGTTGCAACATATCTTATGCATGACTTCTACCCTCCGGCCAGTGAAGATAGACAAAATCTGTTGAACTCTGTGCTCGATGGGGGAATAAGAGAGCATATTTTCCCTAACAGCATTATTAGATCTGTTAGAAATTCGCGATTAGCGCTGAATACAGATGGCTATTCTCATGAGTTTCTTAGCCGCCTGCTTGACGATGCACAACAGGCTCGCAATGAAATCCACCTTTACCGCGAGGCTGAAACCCAGCGCAAGCTTGCTCAGGCAGAACAGGAAAAGCGGGAGGCGATGGAAAACATGATGGCGATGTTCGCCCACAAGTTTCGTGGCCCGGTGGATAGCATCCTGTTCAACACGGCGCACCAGCACGACGAGCGTGTCTATGTGGATGCGGCCCGTACCATGAATGGGCTGCTCGATATCTTCAGTGTGGTATCGACCTGCCCAGACAAATTGCTTGGCAGCCTCAAGGACGACACAAGCGGCGAGGGATCGCCAGCCGGAGTGCTGCTCCACGCGATCAAGCTTGCGCTGGTGCAACTGCTGTCGCTACGCAACCGTCGCCGCATGTCGCCATATTATCTTGCCTACGCCAAGAAACAGGGAGATGCACCACAAGAACTCCGGCTTTCGGAATGGACGCGCGAGAAATCTTGGCAGGAGTCGGAGAAATCGCTCCAGACCCGCTGGGAACAGGAAGTGGGGGGGATGATCGTCACGGCCAGCCTTGATGTGGTGAATGCCTGGATGGCAACACATCTGCTTCCCACCAGTACCGATGGTTTTGCCGAAAGTGAAACCCGGTTTGCTCAATATGGCCCCAAGGCTTCACTGCTGACGGTTATTTTCACGGAAGTGCTGGTGAATGGAATCAAGCATTCGACCCCGGCGGCAGTAGAGCCAATAGCCCTTTCCTGGTGCGAGGGTGACGAGGAGACGGTTTTTTCCTGCGTCAACCCAAGTTCTAAGGAATCACGTACTCGTGAAGCGAGCAAGGGCAGTGGGCGGGGGCATAAATTCCTCGGTCTGATCGCGGATCACCTGCAAGGGCGTTTTGACGCCGACGTGTTTAACGATACGTCGCGCGTGAGCATGACGCTACCAAGTTCAGCAATAAAGGGAGAGACAAGGTGAGCGCATTTTTATGGGTGGAAGATTTTGAGGGTGGGCAATATCGTGAATTCGGCCATGCCTTGTTTGGACGTGCTCTGGGCTTGGCAGCAAACGATTTTCCGGATAATGAATCCGGCTTGCGTGATTTCATGAAGTCACGCCAGGTAGAGCTGACTACCAGCTTTGCCGAAGCCGCACGCCGCATGGATGAAAATTTGCGGGATTATGATTACGTGGTTCTGGACATTGATCTGAACTTGCTTGGCGAAGACGTGGACGATGATCTTCCCTGGGTACTGCCACTTCTCGAACGCTGGTACGGCTATGATCCAAAGGCAAAAAGCGTTGAGGATTCCTACAATGCGGCGCGGCAGAAAATGAAAGAGGTCGCGGGATATCATCTGTTCATCGATTTGGTGATGAATCGTGGTTTCCCAAGAGAACGCATCCTGTTCTGCTCTAATCATGGCAATCATCTCGACACAATCAACAAGAGCTTCGAGCCTGCCCGGATGGAAGCCCCATCCATTTACAAGAAAAGTGACGACACGGTAAAAGAATGGATTGCCGATCAATCCGAAAAACCTTACATCAAATTGCGCCGCTGGGTGATTCTGGCGTGCCAGGAATTACTTGAGCAGATGAGGCGTGGCAAGACCCACTTCACGATGCGCGATCTGCTACCAAACGGTGATACACAACTGGCACCAATCAATGCCGAATTTTTGCTTGAAACACTAGCTAGGCTATTGCCCGCACATGAGAATAGTGAATTCGAACGGAAAATAGCTTTTCGGCTGTTCGCCAGAACGCTTACCCAGGATTGGGATAAGGTGGATTACAAGAATAAGGAGAAGAAAATCAAGCAGCCTGTAAAGGCCTTTTCCGCTGTGCTAGTCAATGTTCGCAACTGGACAAGCCATGACGCTAAGGCACTTTCTGTGATGGATGAGGGCGATATAGCGTATTTGTTTCTGATCGCGATGCGGAGCTGTTTCGAACTTCCCAACGATAAACTGGAGGACTACGAAAAAGCCTTGTTTCCGCTAATTGGGGATATGGCGGATATTGATATGAGCGAGCTGGCGCAAGATTACATGCGGTCTTATGAAGAACTCGAAAGCAAATATGTCCTTCTGAATATGGCCGATTCCAAGGACTATTTTTCAATCAGGGTCAATGCACTCCAGCAGGGCGGAAAAATCACTCCAGTGGAGCAGGCGAAATTGCTCTACCAGATTCTGTGGCACGAGTTGCACTGGGGAAGGGATAAAGTTTTTTCTCCCCAACCTGGATATTTCAGCAAGCCCGCATTCCTAGATCAGCTGACGCGACGCATTTACCGAAGAAGTTTCCACAGCTAATGCAGCAGTGATGCTGAACTCCGGTAGCTCCCCTCTAACTTCTATTTCCAATCTAGTTAAATGCGAACTATCAAAACCAACAACAAAGGGAGAAAACCATGTCACTGACCAACACGCTGAAGCAGCAAGTCACCGAAATCGAGTTTCGCCAGGATATGAGTGCAGAGGAAAAAATCTCTCGCATCACGCATATCACCTGCACTACCTGCTCACTGTTGGCCACGCAGCCATTGCCGTTCGCTGACATTTTCATCCTGACGCCGATTCAGGCTTATATGGGCACACGCATTGCCGCGATTCGCGGGGTGCCGGTCAAGGAATCGGAAGTCACCGACCTTATCAAGGAAATTGCTGGCGTGGTTGGCATGGGGGTCATCGCTCAACAGACTGCGATTGGCCTGTTCAAGACCATTCTGCCGTGGCTGGGCGGGTTGATGACTGTTCCATTGGTTTACGGCCTCAGCTTTGCGATCATGCGGGTGATTGATGTCTGGTATGAAGCAAAATCACGCGGCGCAACCCTGACGGCGGAAGACATCAAGAAAATTTGGAAAACGGCACGTGCAGAAGGAAAAACACGGGGCCAGCAGAGTCAAAACGGACGCTAATTGAGGAGCAGCCATGGGCTTGCTGAAATTCACGGGGAAAATTTTGCTTGGGACGGCCTATCTGACAGGCAAGACTGCTGTCGCCACTGGAAAGCTTGCCGCCAAAGGCACGTTTATCACGGCCAAGGCTGTCTACAATCATCGTGAAGGAATTGGCCAAGTCGTCGGCAAAACGGCAAAGGTGGCTGGCACTGCCGCTGCTATAGTGGGCTATGGTGGCTACAAAGCGGCAGAATGGGGCGTTAAAAAAGTTGTTGATCATCGCCACGAGATTGGCGGGGCGGTTTACGGCGCGGCATCCGGCACAAGCGCCGCGATAGCGGATGCTTCCGGCCATGTGTTCGCCCGGGAAGATCGCATCAAACCCTTGGTCGAGCGGTTGGCAGAGCAAAGTGCTGAATATCGTGAATGTGTCTCCGTCCTGTACCGTCGTCTGGAAAATATTCCTCCTCGTGTCAGCAAACGGGATGTCTATCTCGACACGTTGACCGTGGGCGGAGAAACCCTGGCATCCTATGCCGCTTTTGCGGTGGCCGTTCCAGAAGATGTCGAGCGCGCCTATCAGTTGGCCTACCCTGGCTTGGCGGCCAATGCGGATTTTGCCGAAACCGTTCGCCGGATGAGTAGTCCGGATGAGCTGCAAGGTTTGGCATCCGGCGTGAAGGGCAAGCTCTTCGAAATCGAGTATGCGGATTACCTCAATGCCGGCAACCTGCCGACAGGGTATCAGGCAGAATTGGCAACTTCCGCCACCCAGCCAGGTTGGGATATTCAGATTCTCGGCCCGGACGGGCACATGAAAGACGTCATTCAGCTCAAGGCAACCGACTCGATCGACTACGTGCGTGAAGCCCTGGATCGCTATCCACATATTGATGTAGTCACCACTTCGGAAGTGCAGGGTCAGTTGCTCATGCGGGGATTGTCTGAACATGTCACCAACAGCGGCATCTCGGATTCCGCACTTCAACAGGTCATTTCGGACACCACTGATGGTGCCGCCCTGCAATTCGACTGGATGCCCTCTGCGCTGTCACTCGCACTGATCGCATTTACCGCCTATTCCAAGGACGGACTGGATGCCTATGAAAAAAGTCGCAATTTCGGGGAACGCGCGAGTAAAACTTATCTGGCCTATCTGGCTGGTGGTGCGCTGGCCGTGGCAACCAACACTTGGTGGCTGGGCGTTCTGGGTGGAATGGGGACGAGGTTTATCATCGAGAGTGGCAAGGCAAAGCGTGAGCGACTGGCTTCTTTGCAGATACTTATCCGAGCTAACAATCAGACGCTGGCGCGGATAAGATAATGCCCAGAGAGTCCTGTTGCGCAATATCGAACTGGGGGGAGGTGCGCTTTTGAATGTTCAAGATCGGATGGCAACGCTCGGCGGCAGCGGCGGCGGGGATGCATTATGAGCAAACCCTATTCCCCACCCTACACCCTCACCTCCGCCATCGTCTCCCTGGTCGCCCAGATCGGCGAGGCCGTCGGGCGGCTTTCCGCGCATCAAGCCGCCACAACGTCGCTGCGGCTGCGCCGCATCAATCGCATCCGTACCATACAAGGTTCGCTGGCGATCGAAGGAAATACCCTCAGCGAAACGCAAATCACCGCCATCCTCGAGGGCAAGCGTGTCATCGCCCCACCACGGGAGATTCAGGAAGCGCGCAACGCCATCAAGGCCTATGACCTCTACACCAAGTGGCAACCTTCGGCCGAAAAGGATCTGCTGGCAGCACACAGCGTCCTCATGAGTGGGCTGCTCGACGCGCTTGGGACTTACCGCAGCGGTGGGGTCGGCGTCATGGCAGGCGGAGAGGTCATACACATGGCCCCGCCCGCCAATCGGGTTTCGTCACTGATGCGTGACCTGCTGCACTGGCTGAAAACCACGAGCGAACACCCGCTCATTGCCAGCTCGGTGTTTCACTACGAATTCGAGTTCATCCACCCCTTCGAAGACGGCAATGGCCGCATGGGACGGCTCTGGCAGACATTGATCCTCAGCCAATGGAACCCGCTTTTAGCCCACATTCCCGTGGAAACCCTCATCCACGAACACCAGCAGGAATATTACGCCGCCCTCAACCGCAGCACCCAACACAGCGATTCGGCGGCATTTATCGAGTTCATGCTGCAAATGATTCTCGACGCGGCGCCAAGGGCCCAGTCAAAGGCCCGTCATTGGGCCCAGTCAGAGTCGATACTGAGCGCGCTTGCACCGGCGCCACTCTCGGCCAGTGAACTCATCGCCCACCTCAACCTGCGGAGCAAGACCGGTGCATTCAAACGCGCCATAAAAGCGTTATTGGACGAGGGACTCATCGAATACACCCTCCCCGACAAACCCAACAGCCGCTTGCAGAAATACCGCCTGACCGGAAAGGGCCAGGCAATGCCCAACGCCGCAGGTCATCATGGATGAGATCGTCGCGCTGGATGCGGAGAGCGCAGAAATTTTAGGAAAAATCGTACAATTACTGCAAGCTGACACAGGGAGTACGCCATGACACAAGACATTCGATGGAAACAGCGATTCAACAATTACACAAAGGCACTCAATGAGCTGAGCGCAGATGTTGCCCTGCGCGAATCACGCAAGCTTTCCCGTCTCGAAGAGAAAGGGCTGATCCAGTCTTTCGAAATGGTGCATGAACTGGCCTGGAATGTCTTGAAGGATTACCTGGAGGATGTGGCGGGAACCACCGGACTGTTCGGCTCCAAGGACAGCACGCGGGAAGCGTTCAAGCGGGGTCTGATTGAGGACGGCGAGGCATGGATGGAGATGATCAAGTCCCGGAACCTCACCTCGCATGTCTATGACGAAAGCACTGCACGCGATATTGCCGAGGACATTGCCGCGCGGTTTCACCCCAGCTTCCTGCGCATGCATCAACACTTCCTCTCCCTGTACGAACGCTCATGACCGAGCGCAAGTTCGGCTTGTCCGCTGCCGTGATCGACAAAATTCACGGCGTTCTGGCACGGCATCCCGCTGTCCAGCGCGCCGTGATCTATGGCTCACGGGCAAAAGGCAATTTCAAGCCGGGGTCGGATATTGACCTCACGCTGGTGTCCACCGAAGGACAGGAAATCAGCCAACGCGAGCTGGCCGCCATCCTTGACGAAGTGGATGACCTGCTCCTGCCCTACACCATGGACTTGTCCGCATTCGACCGGCTGAACCACGACGAGCTGCGCGAGCATATCGAGCGGGTGGGTAAGGTGTTTTATGAGCGGGGTGGTGTTGGCGATGAGCGGGCGCCGTGATGGCACATGCGTAAAAAACCAAGGGTTATCCATCCATGAAATTCATCCACACCGCCGACATCCACCTCGATAGCCCGTTATCCGGGCTTGCCGCTTACAAGGATGCCCCTGCCGATCTGCTGCGTACTGTCACGCGCGATGCGTTTACCCGGCTGGTTGATGAAGCCATCGAGGAAGCCGTGGATTTCATGGTCATCGCGGGCGATCTCTATGACGGTAGCTGGAAGGATTACAACACCGGCCACTTTTTCTGCCGCGAAATGGGGCGTCTCAACAAGGCCGGCATTCCTGTCTATCTGTTGTTCGGCAACCACGATGCCGATAGCGACATGACCAAGAAACTGACGCTGCCGCCCAACGTCCACCAGTTTGAATCCCGCAAGGCCAACACCTTCCGCATCGATGAGCTGAAAGTTGCCCTGCATGGCCGCAGCTACAAGGAAGCAGCCACGGTGGACAACCTGGCTGCCGGTTATCCCGCACCGGTCGCCGGCTGGCTCAATATCGGCGTGCTGCATACCGCGCTGGAAGGTTATGTGGCCCATGCCAGCTATGCACCCTGTTCTCTGGCCGAACTCAGCGCCAAGGGCTACGACTATTGGGCGCTGGGCCATGTGCATGAACACGCCATCTTGCAGGAAGACCCGTGGGTGGTGTTTCCAGGAAACTTGCAGGGGCGGCATATCCGCGAAACCGGTGCGCGTGGCGCGATGCTGGTCACGGCGGATGAGTCCGGCATCCATTCGGTAGAGCGGTTGCTGGTGGACGTGCTGCGCTGGCATGAGGTGGATGTCGATGCCGGTGAGGCGAACACGCTGGAGGAAGTGGTCAGGCTGGTGGGCCGCGCTTTTGAGTCTTTGGTTGCCGAAACTCCCGACAAAATCTATCTTTCCGTGCGCGTCTGCATCAGGGGCAAGACAACTGCGCATGGCGAACTTTTCGGGCTGGAATCGCAGTTGCGGGAAGAAATCCTGGGTCAGGCTGCCGGACAAGGCATCGACCGCCTCTGGGTGGAAAAGGTACGCATTGAAACAGAGCCCATCACCGATGCCGCCCACATTGTCGCCCGCTCGGACGCCATTGCCGATCTACAGGGGTTTCTCGATGAAGCACCTGAAGATGCCGCGCTATTGGAGTCCTTGATGGAAGACCTGCGTCCGCTGGTGGACAAGGCTCCTTTCGAACTAATTCAGTCCATACCTGAACTGGATGCCATCCGCAGCGGAAATCTCGCTGGCATCGTCAAATCCGTTACACCTGGCCTGCTGGCTTATCTGGCAAAATCAAACTAAGGCTCCCATGCGCATTACCCGTCTTGACCTGCTGCGATATGGCAAATTTACCGACAAGTCTGTTTCGCTGCCGAGTGCCGCCAAGGATTTTCACCTGATTGTTGGCCCGAACGAGGCGGGAAAATCCACCCTGCGCAATGCGGTACAGGATCTGCTGTTTGGCATCGAAACCCGATCACGTTACAACTTTCTGCATCCGCACAGCGAGATGCGCCTGGGCGCGCTGATCGAGCACGGCGACGACAAACTGGATTTCATCCGCACCAAGGCTCGAACCAAGACGCTGCAAGCATCTACTGGCACGCCCCTGCCTGAGAATGCGCTGACGCCTTTCCTGGGGCAGATTGACCGCACGTTCTTCGACCAGATGTTCGGGTTGAATCACGAACGGCTGGTCACCGGTGGCCAGGAGATTCTGAGCGCCTCCAATGATGTTGGCCAGATTCTCTTTCAGGCGGCGGCCGGGATTGGCGGCCTGGGCGATATTCGCGACCGGCTGGAAGCGGAAGCCGACAAGCTGTGGGCCAAGCGTAAATCCGGCGACCGCGAGTATTACATTGCCAGCGCCGAACTCGACCAGGCCGAGGCGACGCTCAAGCAGGCTACCGTGCGCACCAAGGACTGGCAGGAGGCCCGCACCAAAGTTGACCAGATTGGCGATGATCTCAAACTGGCACAAGAACAATATCGTACGCTGGAGCAGGAACGTATTCAGCTGGAACGGGTGCGCCGTGTTGCGCCGATGCTGACCACCCTTACCGAGTTGGAGCGCCAATTGGCCGAGCTTGGCGAAGTCGTTTCATTGCCAGAAAATTCCGCTGACCAGTTGGCAAACGCCGAGCATGAAATCGCCATCGCCACCCCTTCGCTCATTCTTTTCGAAAAACAGGCCACTGAGCTGCAGGAGAAAATCGCGACGCTCCACCCAGATGAATCCATCCTTGCCCGTGCTGCGGACATTGAGGCGCTGTCGGCGATGCGCCAGCAGTTGCGCAACCACGAAAGCGACATCGGAAAGCGCGAGGAAGAAATCCGTGTGCTGTGGCAAACCATCGAGGAGTCCATGCGTCAACTGGGATGGCCGGAAGAAGATGAGGATGCGCTTGCCCAGCGTCTGCCGGGCAGCCTGGTGCGTTCGGCCATCGACAATCTCGTCCGGCGCCATGAAGCGGTTGAGCAGGCGCTTTCGGCCGCTGAAGAGACTGTCAGAAGCCAGGAAGAAGAAGTCAAAGTCATCAATGCCGAAATTGCGGCACAGCCCGCAAGCGAAATCTCCGTTACGCTGATCGATGTATTGACGACGGCAAGATCTCTTGGCGATGTAACCGCTCAGGAAAAGCGGATCGAAACCCAAATTGGTCGCCTGAAGCGTGAGCGGGAAACGACGGCTCATGAATTGGGCGAATGGAACCCCGGCACAGATAACCTGCGCAAACTGTTGCCGCCCACTCAGGATGAAACGAATACCCTGATCAAGGGCCGCAACGACCTGGAATTGACTGCCTCGACGACCAGGGAACGTCTTGCCGAAGCCAAATCCGAAGTTCAAACCCTGCGGCTGGAGATTTCGCAATATAAAGCCGCACACCACCCGGTAACGTTGGCGGATGTGCAGCAAGTTCGCACATCCCGCGATTCGACTTGGCAATCTATCAAGACCGGCACTGCCTCCTTGGAGGGTGCGGCCCCCGGCTTTGAAAAAGAGCTTGCCGAGTCCGATGAACTTTCCGACAAACGCCATGACAAGGCGCGGGAGGAAACCGAACTTCAGTCACGGCTTGACCGTTTGCAACGATTGCAGCAGCACATGGCCGACCTTGAATCGCGCTTGCAGGAAGCCACGCAGGCGCTGACCAGTCTCGATCAGGATTGGGAAGACCGCATCAAAGGCATGGGGCTGGCGGGCATGCCACTTCTAAAGGTCAATGAATGGCGATCCGCACGCGAACGCGTTCTCGGTGCTGACTATGCCTTGTTGGAAGCGCAATCATCTCAAGAGGATTTTGTAGCGAGTGTCGCGCAGGCCAGGTCCGCATTGACGGAAGCCATGCTTGCCGTCAAGCCGGAAGCCCGGAATCTCAAGCTTTCCGCGCTGATTCTGCTGGCGGACGAAGTCGTGAATACCGCGACCCGCATGCAGGAGCGACGCAATACCCTTGAGATCCAGAAAATCCGTGCCGAGGCGGCCATCCCCGAATTGAACAACCGGGTTGTGCGAACGAGGGGGGCTATTGACACATGGCGTGCCGACTTACAAAAAAATATGGCGCTTGCACATCTTCCGCTGGATGCCGACATCGGTACGATAGCAGGCGCTCTAGACCTGTTCGAGCGCATGAATCAGCACCTCCAGAAAATCAGGGATATCCGCGCCAACCGCGTTGACCTGATGCGCCGTGACCTCAAGGATTTTGCCGATGCTGCTATAACTCTGGCTGAGGCCATTGCACCGGTAACTTTAAAAGAGCCCGCAGCCCAAATCGCATTAAGCCTCGACAGCCGGTTGAAGCTGGAGTTATCGGCTTCTCAGGAACTTGGCCGATTGAAAGCCGAACTTGAGAAGGCCGCAGAACAGGCCACTGCTGCCCGCAACAGGATCGCTGAAGCCAAAGCCAGCCTGCAACCCCTGTTCCACTTGTCTGGAATGATGGACAACGATGGGGTGCGTGCCGCGATTGTCAATTCGGATCGCCTGCGCTCGTTCACGTCCGAAATTGATCAAGCCGTAAAGCGGCTGTTGCAAGCAGGCGATGGACTGGATCGCTCAGCGCTCAAATCCGAGTTCGAGGCCATCGATGCCAACACGATTTCAATTCGTCTGTCAGAGATCAAACTTCAGATCGATGAAGTAGTCGGTCAGCAAAACCGGCTGTCCGGCGAACTGAATTCCGCCGAGACCGCTCTTGGCAAAATCGCGGGGCAGGATGAGGCGGCGCGGGCTGAGTCGCAGCGGCAAGAGGCTCTGGCAAGAATGTCAAACGCTGTTGAACGCTACATTAAGGTCTATACGTCGGCAAAACTGCTGCGCTGGTCAATTGAACGGTTCCGCGAGAGCAAACAGGGACCCATGCTCGCCAGGGCGAGCGAGGTTTATTGCGGGCTGACCCAAGGGGCTTTTAACCGACTGGTCGTCGATTACGAAAGTGAGCCATTGAAACTCTCCGGGCAACGGGCTACCGGAGAGCTAGTGGATATTGAAGGTATGAGCGAAGGCACTCGCGACCAGCTCTACCTTGCACTACGATTGGCGGCACTGGAGCTCCATCTGGAGCAGACAATCTCTTTGCCGTTCATCGCCGACGATCTTTTCATTAATTACGATGACGGACGTGCAAAGGCCGGATTTGAGGCGTTAGCCAAGTTATCCGAAATGACCCAAGTGATTTTCTTGAGCCATCATGAACATTTGGTTCCTGTGGCACAGTCGGTTTTTGGCGAGAGCTTGAATGTGGTTATTCTGACCTGATACGCCATTCTTCAAAATATTGGCGGCGCCTACTTTGGGTTCTTTGCTAACCTTTGCGTCCTTTGCGGTAAAATGCATTTTGTAACTACTCAGGTCGGAGCAGAAAGCACCTCATGCCGTCACATGTTGGTTGGGTTGAGCGGTTTTTTGCGATACCCAACCAACATGTGACGGCAATAGGGGAGAAAAATAACCGTACCTGAGTAGTTAATGCATTTTTTACATTAACCACCCATCGAGCCCCACTTGCCAGATTTTTCGCGCCCCATTCCACTCGCCCACTACGCCCTGCTCGCTGTCACGGTGCTCGGCTGTTTCTTTCTCGGTATCGGCGGCTTTCCCCTGTTCGATCTCGACGAGGGTGCGTTTGGCGAAGCCACGCGCGAAATGCTGGCGAGCGGCCATTACCTTTCCACCTACCTCAACGGCGAACCCCGCTACGACAAGCCGATCCTGATCTACTGGTTGCAGGCGGCCAGCGTTTCCCTGTTCGGCATCAAGGAATTCGCCTTCCGCCTGCCCTCCGCCTTGGCTGGCAGCGGCTGGGTGATCTTGACCTATCTGTTCGTGCGCCGCGTGGCCAATGACCGGCAGGCGCTGGCAGCGGGGATCATCACCGCCAGCGCGCTGGCGGTTTCCATCATCGTCAAGGCGGCCACCGCCGACGCCCTGCTCAACCTGCTGATCAGCGCCACGCTGTTCGGCGCCTACCTGTTCCTGCGCTTTCACGAACGCAAATATCTGTACCTCGCTTTTGCCGCCATGGGCCTGGGGTTCTTGACCAAGGGGCCAGTCGCGGTGATCGTCCCGGGCCTGGTGACTTTCCTCTACAGCCTGCTGCGCAATGATCTCAAAGGGTGGCTGGCGCTGGCGCTGAATGGGCGCGGCATCGCCCTGTTTGCCGCCATTGCGGCCCCGTGGTATGTGACGCAGTACCTGGTCGAAGGCGACGGCTTTTTTCGCGCCTTTTTCCTCAAGCACAACGTCGACCGCTTCTCCGCGCCGATGGAAAGTCATGGCGGCAATTATTTTTACTATGTTCCCGTGCTACTGCTCTCCGTGTTGCCCTACACCACGGTCTTGCTCAAGGTTTTCGCGCAGTGGCGCAGGATCATCAAGGACGATTTACAACTTTTCCTCCTGCTGTGGTTCGCCGTCGTCTTCGTGATTTTCTCGTTTTCCGCCACCAAGCTGCCCCATTACCTGATTTACGGCTATTCCGGCATTTTCATCCTGATGGCGGCTTACCTGGATGAACTGCGCTCGCGCTTTCTCGCTTTCCTGCCGCTGCTGCTATTGCTCGCAGTGCTGCTGTTCTTGCCACAATGGATCGAAGCCGCCATCCCCTATATCCACAAACCCTATTACCGGGATATGCTTGCCGCCACCCGACAATCATTAAGTATCTGGTACACCCCCTTCTTTACGGGATTCGCTCTGCTCACCCTGTATTTCATAGTGGAGAAGCGATACGCCTTAGGTGACAAACTGCTGGCGAGCGGCGTCATCCTGGCAACAAGCTTTTCGCTGCTGCTCCTGCCTCTGTTCGGCGGCATGCAGCAGGGGCCGATCAAGGAAGCCGCGCTGCTGGCGCGTGACCGTGGGTACACGGTCGTGATGTGGGGGCTCAACATGCCGAGCTTCAGTGTCTACAGCCAGCGCATCGTGGAAAAGCATGACCCGCGCCGAGGCGACATCGTGATTACCCAAACCCACCGCCTGGCCGAGCTGACCGCCTACGAAACGCTCTACAGCAAGAACGGCATCGCCCTGGT
>Ga0210044_10005719_pt1 | contig 16677 bp, 18 predicted proteins | sample CryGey13umfilter_2_FD_183959 | JGI IMG/M metagenome (GOLD analysis project Ga0210044, IMG submission 183959) | Groundwater microbial communities from aquifer in Utah, USA - Crystal Geyser 4/9/14 3 um filter (SPAdes) (version 2) | ecosystem: Environmental > Aquatic > Deep subsurface >...
TGACGCCATCGCCAGTCACTGTCACAATTTCTCCAAGTTTTTGATATATTTTGACAATCCGGGCTTTGTGAAATGGCGTCGTCCGAGCAAAAATTCTAGTGCGCGGAAGTATCTCCATCAACTCTTGGTCGCCATAGCCATCTATTTGCTCACCTGTGACAATTGCATCACCTTTCTCAACCAATCCAATACTTGCTCCGATGGATTCTGCAGTTTGCTCGTTATCCCCAGTTATCATCACAACTCTTATTCCAGCATTTTTCGCCCTTTTTAAAGCTTCTTCTACCTCAGGGCGCGGTGGGTCATGAAGGGCGCTCATTCCCAAAAATACTAGGTCTTTGTCGATTTTCTCCTTTTCACTGTAGGCAAAAGCAAGTACTCGAAAGCCATGACGGGCCCATTCTTCAAGTTGTTTATTGATTTCATGTCTCTTTAAATCAGTCAACTCGACAACATGCGCCCCTTGCATAATGTAGGATGAAACGGAAAGAATTGACTCAGGAGCTCCTTTTGAGTACAGATGAGTCTCGCCATTTTTAACAATTACACTCATTCTTTTTGTTACCGAATCAAATGGGATCTCCTCAATCGACCTCCATTGCTGTCTTATTTCACTCTCGTTAATTCCTTGTTTTCTTGCATAAATTAGAAGAGCCCCTTCGGTGGGATCGCCCAAAACCTCAAAAGAATTACCTTGCCCCGCAGATGAATGAGTATCAACCAAAGACGCTGTAGAACAAAGCAATCCATTTTTTATTATGAGTTCATGCGCACGACCTGCCATATCCGCTCCATCGACCCATACGTGTTTGACACTCATCTCGTTCATTGTCAACGTGCCCGTCTTGTCTGTGGCGATAATCGTCGTATTTCCAAGCGATTCAATAGCAGAAAGTCGTCTTACGATAGCATTTTTCTCTGCCATATGCTTGATACCAATTGAAAGTATTACCGTCATTACAGCAGCAAGGCTTTCTGGAACGACCGCAACAGCCAGTGAGATCGCTAATAAAAATGAAGGGAAGTATCCATTCCCATGGAGAACGGAAAGTAAGAAAACAACCAAAGACAGTATTATTCCAATAAGTCCGATGATCTCAGAAATATGAGCAAGTTTTTTTTGGAGAGGAGTTTTTATTATTTCAACAGCTGAAAGTTTTTCTGCGATTTGGCCAAATTTCGTCTTCATTCCAGTCTCAACAACCTTGGCAACTGCCCGTCCGCGAGACACAATCGTTCCCATAAACACCTTTTCTTTCTCATTTTTTAAAACCGGATTTGATTCACCAGTGAGCGATGCTTCATTTACCTCAAGCGCATGAACTTCGAGAATGATCGCATCTGCCGGCAACTTATCACCCTCCTCAATCAAAATAATGTCTCCTGGAACTAGATATGCGCTATTAATCTCTTGCTCTTTTCCCTCACGAATTATTCTAGCCAAGCTCACTGTCATTTTCTTCAGAGCCGCAACTGCTTCTTCGGCTTTTGATTCCTGATAAATTCCAAAGGCTGCATTTAATAAAATTATTAATAATATAAGTCCTCCATCGAGCATGTCTCCGATAAAAAATGAAAGTGCTGTGGCAAAAAAAAGTAATATTATCAGCAAACTTGAAAACTGTTCTAATAATTTTGACTGTAGAGAACGCTTTGACTGAGCAGTAATTATGTTTGGCCCAAAATCTTTCAGTAATGATTTTGCTTCAATTGTACTTAAACCTTTTCTCATGATCCAATCTCCATTTTTAATTTTTTATATGCCATAACCATCGTGTGAAGTATTTTTTCCACCACTCCAATGGCCTCTTGATGAGTTAAACTTTTGATATTGTGAGGATAATAATGAAATACTTCGTTTCTTCCAACTTTCCAAACTGACCAAATTGCATGCGCTAAATCTTCCCCCGCCGCATCTCTAATTTTTGCATAAACCGATTCTTCTCCAAGTCGACGTATCAAATGAGGCGACATTAGTTTGCCAATACGAATGTGGTCAGAGATATAGTCATGATGTGAGATAAACTCAAGATCTAGAAATAACTGCTTAAGAAATCCCTCATAAGCTTTGGCATAAGGAAAAACTAGAAATGAGTAATCTTTAAAATGCTGTTCTTTGACAAAATCAATCAGAAATTTCCCCTCACTCATGAGATCTTGTTGCGTAAGCGAAAGATAAATCCACACTTCTTCTTTTTTTATCATATTCAGCATATATTTATGTTAGCATATTACAACCAACAACTCATTCCAGCGAGTTGTATATCTGCCCGACCTCATACTTTGGCGTTGAAACCATTTCTTCTTGTTTTTAAGCACGCCAGCTTGTTTTGAAAGTCCCTGCGAACCAAATTGAACAGTCTCACTCCCCCATTCGCTATTCAATAAATCAATACTTTTCATTATTTTTTTATGTTTCTCAAGGGTTTGTTTATTATTATTTACATTTTTTGAGAAAAGGCCAAGCTGTATTTTATCGTTTGGTTTCAAATCATAAAGTTGGACGATAGCCTTTTTATACAAATATCCCTTTCTATAAATCTTATCTACAATTTTTAAGGCCTCAGAAATCAAATCAGGAGTAAAATCAGTTGGACCCATTAGCTGAGCTGATGAAGATGGAAAATACTGAGGATCTGAACTTTTATGAATATTCGTCATCAACGAAACTCTGATCTGGCCTGCCACCTCACCTTCTGATCTAAGCTTTTCAGCGGCACGAGTGGTGAAAGTCGAAACCGCTTCTTTAAGCTCAATCAACTCGGATACTGGTTTTCCAAATGATTTTGAGCTGATTATCGATTGTTTAGCAGGTCTAACTTCTTCAAGATCTAAACAAGAGGTGCCGCGAAGTTCTTGAGCTGTTTTTAGACCAATAATTGACATGTTTTTTCTTATCCAAACATCGTCACACTGGCAAAATTGATAAGCAGTTTCCACACCACGCATTTTCAACAACTCAGCATAACGCCTTCCAATTCCCCAGACATCGCCAACTTTGAGGTTAGTTAGATCCTGTCGATACTGAGAAACATTTTTAATGTCAATGTTATAAACACCTTCATATTTATCGTTATTTTTTGCAATCTCATTTGCGGCTTTTGATAAAGTTTTTGTGATGGAAATTCCAATTGAAACCGGAATTCCTACCTCTTTTTTGACCTGCTTGCGAATATCCCGATGTATTGATGATAATTGCTCCAATGTCGCTCCTTCAAAAAAAAGAAATGCTTCGTCAATAGAGTATATTTCCATTCCATCTGCATATCTTGAAATGACACTCATCACCCTTGATGATATATCGCCATACAATGTGAAGTTTGGGGAAAATATTTTCACGTTATGCTGCTTGAAAATACTTTCGTATTTAAATGCTGGCGCGCCCATGGGAATTTGTAAGGCTTTAGCTTCATTTGAACGAGATATTACACAGCCGTCGTTGTTTGATAAAACAACTACTGGACGGTTTTCATACTGAGGTTGGAATAACCTCTCACATGATACATAAAAACTATTACAGTCGATTACAGAAAACATATATAAGTAGTATGATACTTGAATATTTGGTCGGGAATGAAATATAATCAAAAACACCCAAAATTTGTGGATCCACAAATAATATTGTGGTGAGTTTTTTAGTATCCACAATTATCCACAATTCCACCTCAACCCCGTTTTCAGTTGTGGACTCCACAATTTGTGGATAAAAGTGAGAAAAATGACCATCCACAAATATTTCAATTAAATACCCTCTTGCAATTTATACATCAATTTGCAACAATATTTTTATGGCAAAGACGAGAAAAAAAACTCCAAAAAAAAGTGCTGCCGCCAAAACTAAGATCCGTGACCAAGAAGGACATTTCCTATCTGAAGAGGAAGCAATAAAGTATTTACAAGATCAAAAAAATGCCGCTAAAATTCTCAGAGACAATATTCACAAAGCCTCAAATGGTCACGAAGACAGTGATGATGATCTCTTGGATATTCACGTAGGCAATCCACTTGAGAAAATCACCAAACTTCTTGAAGATCTGAAAAAGCAAAAAGCCTTTTCATTCACCCTAAAAGGTTCACTTGGCATAATGGGAGTTTTTCTAACACTTAGTATATTTGGAGTCTTAGGCGGTGGCCAAGTTTTATGTGACAAAGGCACACAGTCACAAATTGGAACAATCAAAACCCTGCAGATTCTTGAAAAAGATTCCAAAGATATCCCATATATTCAAAACCTCATCGATTACTTTCGTCCAAAAGTTGAGAGAAATAGAATTGTCCTTATCAAATCAGATTACTCAGCCGTCACACTTCCCTACTCTCGTTTTGTCGATCTGAAGCAGTATGAAAATGCTGTAGTCATTGCGACAGGTCATCTTGATTCCTGCTCCCAAAAGCTCACCATCAAAGACCCAAAGGCAGTTGAACTGTTTCAATAAAAATGTAAAGAGGGCCGATCCAACTCCAATTGAAAATATATTTCCTAATAATGCTAAGTATATGAAGAAATAGGGATGATCCCGTTTCGGGATGATCCCGTTTCGGGATGATCCCTATTTTATTAAGCTTCGTAGAAGTCTGTATGTGAACAAGTTTTGCAGCTGCAAAAACCATGACAAAGCAATTCAACAATTTAGCAATTTAGCTATTAGACAAACATCCCATCTCTATATATAACAACTTCACTCCCGTCAATGAGTGTTGCGGTAACAATTCGATCGGTTGTGGAGATAATATCAGTATGAAGGGCGCTGTCATTGAAGCCCATATCTTCCCACTGCAAATCGGTAATAATTGAAGGATCACCAGTAAAACTATCATGATAGCTTTTTCCAAGGGCAATATGAGTATTCCCAAAAGGCCCACCCATATTTTCATCAAATAATGTTTCTGCCATAAAATGATTAATTTTACTTAAACGTTTATCTGTCAAACTAAATTCTCCTATGCTGTCAGCCCCCGGAACTTCTAACATTTCCTGCAAAAGATCATCATTTTCTCTGGCATATGCTTTGATAACTTTCCCGTCCTTAAAAGTCAATGTAATTCCTTCGATCAAATTCCCATAATGATAAAGTGGTTGATTAAATGTTATTTTACCTGTTGTACCGCGCCAATCAGGTGAAATAAACACCTCAAATGACGGAATGTTTCGGCCACTTCCACCGAGCCATTTCCGGTTTTTATCAATTTTTATTTTTAAGTCAACGTCAGCGCCCTCAATATGAAGCCACTCAACCTCAAGTAAATTTAATTTTTCTTGAGTGCTGGCGATTTCATCAAAAACTTCCCTCCAACGAGCGATAGGATCATCAAAGTCCAAAAAGCACGCAGTAATTATCTCATTCCAGTAATCTTCAAGTGATAATCCAGCCTCAGCAGCCATAGCCTCTGTTCCAAACAAGCCAAGAGTCCAGGTCAATTTTCCTGCATTTTCTTTTATGTCGCGCGCCTTCATCGCAAATTTTGAAGTCGCGCGATCTAACATTATTTTCTTGCTATCAGTACCTTTTAGCTCAAATTTGTCGCTCGTAGAAATAATGTGAACAACGTGATCGATTGTTTCAATGCGCTCAAGTAAGTATTTCTTAGGCTTCCAGGCAATTTGACCAGCTGTTGCGACTTCATAAAAAGCTCGCTTTATCCCCTCTGGAATATAGTGAATTATCGGTTGTCCCTGAGCCTCAAGTACCGCAGTTTGTAATGGGATCAACATCGGCTTTGCACTTTCTGGAACTTCAAGAGAAACTACATCACCCTTCCTGATTCCCTTGCCATCCCAAAGGGCAAATTTAATGAGAACATCAGCATATTTTTTTAGTATTGAATCTGGTGGGATGTACATGTGTTTTAAGATTAATTTCTAATCGACCTAAGTACTCTAATTATTAAATTATTGAATTACTTTATAACATTTTATGAATAACCGCCGTAACTACTCCCCAAACTGAAAAATCCATATCTTCAGTGACCTCAACGGACTTGTACTCTGGATTTTCAGGAGCTAAAATGACTGATTTTCCTCGAAAAATAATCCTCTTGACCATCATTTCTCCGTTTAAAACAGCGATAATGACAGCTTTGTTGAATTTTTCAATGCTTCGATCGACGATTAATAAGTCTCCGTCAAAAATTCCAGCTCCAATCATCGAGTCTCCCCCAACTCGAAGGAAGAATGTTGCCGCAGGATGATGGACTAGATGATCATTCAAATCAAGCTTCGTATCAACAAAGTCATCTGCAGGCGACGGAAAACCAGCTGAAATTTTAGTCTCAAATAAAGGAATATTTACAACTTTCATGAACTGTAAGAATATCAGAAAATCCTATTGTATAATATAGATTATGACCAATCGTATTGTCAGATCAAAGCAATTTCGTCGTTTTGGCGAAATTCTTATTCCTTTTTTTACTTGGGCCATTATATTGATGCCGCTTTGGCTTTCGCCTTTTCACCCGGCCGTAGTCGCTTATTTCATCATTGCTTTTGATCTATATTTTTTGGTCAAATCGCTTACAACAGCTTATTACGCAACACTTTCTTACTCACTTATTAGATTTTTTCAAAATATGCCGTTTGAAAAATATATCACAAAACAATCAGGAGCTTCAAAACTCCAACAATTTATTATCATTCCAAATTACAAAGAACCCATCTATAAAATCGATGAAACAATTGCCGCAATAGTAGGCCAAGATTATCCATATAAAAATGTCCATCTTGTTCTAGCTTTCGAAAAACGTGAAATAGACTCAATAGAAAAGGCTCACAAACTTGAAACAAAATGGGCAAAATCGTTTACCGACATAATTAGTGTATTCCACGTTCTAGTCCCAGGGGAGGTTCCTGGCAAAGCAAGCAATCAGACATGTGCTGCGCGCGAGATCGAAAAATACTGCCTCGCGCGCAACTTTGAATTCAAAAAAACTTTGATCACGATCTGTGACGCAGATAGCATCTTGCCGAAAAACTTCCTTTCTTATATGACGTTTGAGTTTTTGCAAGATTCCGACCGAGACTTTCATTTTTACTGGGCGCCGGTCCTGCTTTACAATAATTTTTGGCAACTGCCATTTATAGTTCGGATGCAGGCGACCTTGTCATCGATTCTTCGTTTGGCGTTTCTTTCTCAAAAAAATCAACTCATTCACATCTCGACTTACTCGACAAACCTCTGGCTCTTGAAACAGGTAGATTACTGGGATGTTGACATCATTCCTGAAGATTGGCATATATATTATCAGGCATTTTTCAAATTGGGAGAGAAAGTAAGGACCCTTCCGCTATACACAATAGTAAATGGTGATGCGATCTACTCGGGCAGCACTATGAAAACTCTTGCTGGTCGCTATGATCAAGAAAGACGTTGGGCATGGGGTGTCACTGATATCTCATATTTCTGGAACAATATGTTTACCGCCTCTCATATCCCTTGGTCACTTCGATTTTGGAAGTTCATGTATCTTATCGAAACTCACCTACTTTGGCCAACGTCATTTTTCGTTCTAACTGTTAGTGGCTGGATTCCTCCGATTATAAATCCAATATTCAAACGTACTGTTTTAGGATTTCTACTCCCCCGACTTACAGGATTTATCTTAACGCTTGCCACAGCCATGATATTTTTATATGTATACCTCGATGTCAAACTACGACACAGTCTTGATCAAAAAACCCAGCTAAAAAATATTCCCCTATTTATCGTGCAGTGGTACCTTCTTCCAATCGTCTCATTTGTCTTTTCCTCACTCCCAGCACTCGACGCTCATACTAGACTTTTACTTGGAAAAACTTTAACATATAAGGTAGCTGAGAAAGTGTAGTAATTTAACAATTTAGAAATTTAATATAATAACCTTTCTTTTCACAAAAACTCCACTAATGTTTTTCGTCCAAAATCTTTGGCGTGATGAGGCTTTTTCTGTGGTCATGTCTGGTCAATCTGTAGGAAATATTATTCAGTCAACAGCTGCAGACTTCAACCCCCCACTCTATTACTTGATCCTCCACTACTGGATGTTGATTTTTGGGTCCTCAGAAATAGCCATTCGCAGCTTATCTCTTCTTTTTTATACTCTCACAATTTTTGTTATTTTTGAAATGATAGTACTTGTTTTTAAAGTACCTTTCAAAAGAGCTTTTTTATATGGAGCTCTAATTCTCTTAAATCCAACTCTGCTATATTATGGTTTTGAAGCTAGGATGTACATCATGGCGACGTTTTTTGTAACGCTTTCTTTTTTTGCTCTTTGGACCAAAAGAAAAAAACTTTACGTCGTGGCAATTACTTTAGCGCTCTACACTCATTATTTTACCGTATTTGTACTTCTTGCCCAAATCCTATCTCAAACCAATATTTTTGAATTGAAAATTTCAATACGCCAGATGGCGTATAAATTAATAATTACTCCAGTAATATTATTACTCCCTTGGCTCATATATTTATTCACTCAACACGACTTTTCAAGCCGAGAATTCTGGGTGCTTGTCCCACCAGTTGGCGACCTCCTCTATCTACCTTTAAACCTCTACACGGGCTACGAGCGTATCTTTGGACAGTACTATCACCTTGAAGTGGGATATGTAGATATTCATACGAAGATAAATCTATTTCTAATATTTATCCTCACTATGCCATTTCTATTGAAAAAACTAGTTCCGAAAAAACTGAGAAAAAATACAGTTAAACTTCCAATCTTTGCGATACTGCTTTGGGCATTTCTTCCTCCGTTTGTTCTTTACTTTATCTCAATTTTTTCAACTCCGATGTATCACCCTAGATACTTCATGTTCGCCTCAGTAGGACTTATCTTACTGCTTGTAATATCATTTGAATACTGGCTTCTTGAGCTTCGATACTTTGATAGCAAGTTCAATTTAATCTCCCAGATTTTAGCTCATAAAAGTCTTAAAAAACTTCACCTTTCTTTCACACCAGGAGTCTTATTGTTTGCAGCAATATTTTTATCATTAATATTATTTACCCAAAAATACAATTCGCTCAATTTAAAATATCACAGCAAACGCAACGTTTCAGGTATTTATTACGAAATCCAGCAGCTGAAAAATCCCAAAGACGTAGTATATTTGACTAATGAACTAGATTATTTCCTCGCAAAATACTATCTCAAAAGCGAAAAGCAGATAATAATTTTTGATATTCCGTATAATAAAATTCCGGCCTTCGTCGGAAAAGTCCTTATTCCACCAAGCTCCATCACATCTCAGATTCCAAATTACCCGCAGCGCGCTTTCATTTTGCACTACGATTGGTATGAACTACGCAGTCAGATCTGATTTGTGATAAAATACATGCATATATGGCACAAAATCCACAATTTATAATGGCGGACATGATCGGCGAGCTGAAGAAGGTCAGTTGGCCGACTCGTCAAGAAACAATTAGACTAACAATTATTGTTATTATGATCTCCTTGATAATTGGGGCTTATATCGGTATAATTGATTTTCTGTTGGCGAAGGGTCTTGAAATCCTTACCGCTATAAGGTAGCTTAAAACTGCAAAATTTAATCACCATATGTCAGATAAAAAAGAAAAAGTAAAAAAAGTGGAGGCCGTGGATCCGATTGTCGAAGAAATTGTTGATGAAATGGTAGTTGACGAACGTAAAAATGACTCAAAATGGTACGTCCTTCATTCCCAAACTGGACACGAAAATCGGGTAAAAAATAATCTCGAACAAAGAGTCCAAAGTCTTGGAGTCGAGGATAAAATTTTCGAGGTCATCGTCCCAACACGTGAGATCGTTGTCATTAAAAAAGGGAAAAAGACAAAACAGAATGAAAAAGTATTTCCAGGATATATATTTGTTCAGATGACTCTCGACGACCAATCTTGGCTAGTTGCACGAACGACAGAGGGAGTGACTGGATTTATCGGTGCAGGCACAAAACCAACTCCTATTTCAGATAAAGAGGTTGGCGCAATAATGAGATTCGTCCAACAAGAACAGCCTAAATACAAGGCGGCTTTCACGGTTGGCGAGGCGGTAAAAATCACCGAAGGCCCTTTTGCAGATTTCTTAGGATCGATAGAATCAATCGATGAGGAAAAAGGACAACTGTCAGTCTTGGTCTCAATATTTGATCGCGAAACACCAGTTGAGTTAGACTTTTTACAGGTAAAAAAATTGTAATTATTAATAAAAATGGCAAAAAAATTAAAAATAAAATTCAAATTAAATCTTGCTGCAGGCGAGGCAACTCCAGCACCACCAGTAGGCCCAGCTCTTGGACAACATGGAATTCCAATCATGGAATTTATAAAGGAATACAATGCAAAAACTGCTGACAAAAAAGGTAATATTATTCCTGCTGTAATCTCAGTTTATGAGGACCGCAGCTATGATTTTGTCACGAAATTGCCACCGGTTGCAGCAATGCTTAAGAAAGCGGCAGGGATTGAAAAAGGATCGGGTGAACCAAATAAAAACAAGGTTGCAAAATTGACAGATGCACAAATTGAAGCAATTGCCCAGGATAAGCTTGAAGACTTGAATACAGTTGATATCCAAGTTGCTATGAAAATCGTTAAGGGAACGGCAAGGAGTATGGGGATAGAGACTGTGTGATTAGTAATTATTAATACAAATGGGAAAAAAACGAACAAGATTTATCGGAATTGACGAGATTGAAGAAAAGCAAAAAGAAGAGTCCAAATTGCGTGCTGATCGTAAAAAAGCTGAAAAAGTAGAAGATAAGAAGCCAGAACCTGAGGTAGGAGCTATAAAACGTCCAAAAAAGGACTTAGACTCCCCAAAATCAAAAAATAACAAAACTCACGGAAAAAATTATAATAATGCGGTCAAAAAAATTGACTTAAAAAAATCATATAAACTTTTAGATGCCGTAGAACTTTTGAAGAAAATGAAGTACTCCAAATTTGACGAGTCAATTGAAGTTCATATCAGAACAACTGAAGATGGTCTACGAGGATCGGTAACTTTCCCACATAGTATTGGTCGCATTGTGCGAGTTGTGATAGTAGATGACAAGATTATTGAAAATATTGCTGATGGAAAGTTGGAGTTTGATGTGCTTATCTCACACCCGTCCTACATGCCAAAACTTGCAAAGTTCGCCCGTACTCTTGGACCAAAAGGTCTTATGCCAAACCCAAAGGCTGGAACGATAAGTACAGAACCAGAAATTGCAGCCAAGAAATACATGGCTGGAAACGTGAACTGGAAAAATGAACCGAAATTTCCTCTAATTCACCAAATGGTTGGGAAAATATCTCTTGGCTCAAAAGAAATTGCTGAGAATATTTCAGCTTTGGTCAAAAGCATTGATACAAAAAAAATTGTTTCACTTCATATCGCGTCAACTATGACTCCAGGCTTGAAGATCGAGATCGATTCCGTGTAGAATTGACTTAATGAAGAAAATAATTTTAGTTTCTAAATTTTCACTACTTTTTCTTTTATTTGTATTTTGTGCAAACGTTAATGCTCAATTTGATCCCGAACTCCTAAAAGATCCATTTCTGTCTCCTTCCCCATCCGTCCAAGACGAGCAAAATTACAAACTCGAGATCAGACAACCTACACCGCCGAAAAAAAACCCCAAAAACTCATCCATGCTTGGTTCCGATGAATTGAAAAAATTTAACGAATACGGATATATTATCTATACGAGCTCAGATGACCAAATGATTTCGACAAGTATCAATCGTATAAAAATAAGTTTTGATAACTTGGTTCCGAATAAAAAATCGGAGGAAACCGTTTCAATAAACACATCATCTCTAATTTATCCGACAACTCAAAATGAGATCAAGCTATTATCGCCGTTTCAAACCCCTTCAGGAATTGAAATTCCTCTAATTAGCAATAATAATCAGAATGGATTTAGATTCTTACTCGATGATGAGGGGCTTTCAATATCCATAAATACTGATGGCAACTTTCAATCAGGAATTTATCAGAGTATATTACAGTTTACATCTCTTCCAAAACCATGAATAAACATGAACATTTATTTTATTTAATTTTAACGTTTGTATTTATTGTACTGACGTTAACTTTTAATGTAAAATCTACCCATGCTCAAGCTTTTTCATTATCTCAAAGCCCTGAATATTATTATGTCATCGCTCGTCCTGGCTCATCGCTCACACTTCCATTCACTCTTACAAATTCCGGCGACCCAATCGCTCTTAAACTCGTATCTTATCAAATGACGACAACTGGGAGTAATGAAGGATTTGAGCTATCAGAAATCAATTTGGAAAGTGAGTTGCTGCCAGAAGTCAAACTGGTATCAGAGCCTTTCTTGGCAAAGACTGCCGAAATATTTTCATATAATGCCGAAATTACAGTCCCAGAAATGGTCGCTATTGGTGACTTTTACTTTGCTGTGATGGCTGAGTCTGAGCCAAATCAAGGCTTTGAAAATGTTAGTACATTGAATATTAAAGGGCGCATTGGCTCAGTAATATTCATGACGGTGACGCTCGATGGAGCGCTCGATCAAAAAGGCTCCATCGCGCTATTTGATACTCAAATTCCAAGTGTTTCTATTTTTGGAAAGCCGCTAAAATTTATAGATAGTTATAAAAAAATTCCTTTAATATTGACGGTTGTAAATAAAGGAGAAAATGTTTTTCAAGCACAAGGGACGATCTCGATAAAATCAAATTCAAAAAAAAGAATTGACTCCTCAACTCACTCCTTGATACCGCGTTATATTCCTTCGAATTCGCAGGTTAATCTACAAATTGAAGATGATACAAATATAAAAGCTCCACTTTTTGGCTTTATTACAGCAAAAGCCCAGATCTACATCGGAAATATAGAAAATCCTGTGACTGCAACCACTTCATACATCGTCTTTCCAATAAAATATACTATTTGGATATTTGCCACAATTCTAATCGTTGGGTCAATCTATTTATCAATAAAGCGTCATAAGAAGTATTCAGATTTTAAGCGACGCAAAGGGTAAGTTCGCCAAAACATTCACAACTGTAACAATCAACTGAATGAGCGGATAAATAATAAGCGCAAAATAAAATCCCAGGTGCCAGCTAATCATTCCCACTCCGATCATTATTATACTAAGAATCATGATTGGGGCGATACTCCAAGCTACCAAAACGTTGGCAACTGGTGAAATGAGAGAAACTTGACGAAAATACCAGAATATTATAGGGAGTGTGAAAACTTGTGCAGCAAGAGATATTCGTAGCTCTTCAAGAAAATACTTCCATAAAAATGGAGACTTCTTTTTATCCTTGTCAACATCGACAATAATGTCAACGTCAGCATTTTTATTGACCGATCCAAAAAGAATAATCCCCAAGGTCGCAGAAAATGAAAGTTGAAAAGAGATGCTCGTCAGCCATGTGTGATCAATTATTACCATGATTGTACCTGATAAAAATAACAGCCAAAGGGCAATCGTCTGTCTGCCGAATAATAATCCAACAAGTGCAAGAATGCCCATGATAGCAGCGCGGATTATTGGTGCTTCAGCTCCAACTAAAAAGACGAAGGCGATAATCAGTACGATCGTGATAATTGATGCGATCGTGCGGCCGACAAATGGCACGATCGCATTCATTATGATTGCAGTAAGAAGTGTAATATTCATTCCCGATAGAACAACGATATGAATAAGCCCAACATCTTTCAGACTTTGATAAAAATGATCTGTGACAAATAGTGGCCTGCCGATGACAATTCCTGCAACAAGTGACGCATAAGGCTCATGAAAATATGAGTTAATTAGTGTGACTATCTGATCCATTTGGATTTGAGTTAAAGCTCGATATTATTTTTAATATTTGTGAAAGTACTCTGATTCATCACCTTTTTTGAGATCAACTCATCAATTCCTACATATGGTCTATTTTCAATGATTTTTTGAGCTGTAACTGGACCAATTCCTGTAAGTGTTTCTAGTTCCATACTCGAGGCAGTGTTAATTGAGAGCTTTAAATTGCTGGATTGCTTAATTGTTGAATTACTTAATTGCTGAGAATATAGTGGATTTAGGTACTCTAAAATTCTCGTCTGTTCGACAAATGTTCCGTCAATAATATCCCAAGTATATGGAATATAGATTTTCTCCTGGTCTCCGACAAATTTGGCAAGGTTGTAATTTCGTGCCACATAAAGGTCGTCCGCCAGGTTTGAAAGGCCTCCTGCTTTTTCCAAAATATCTTTTAGTCTGGCTCCTGGGGTAACTTCGTACACGTCTGGAAACATTACAGCGCCTGAGACCTCGACGGCTATTTTTCCAGGATCTAACTTTTTATTATCCAATAGAGTTGTGGTCGGTCCTGTGGCGGCGCCTGCCACGTCTGTTGTGGCAGGCGCAGTACTTGCTTTTGGATCAACTTTTGATGAGATGAGTGAGATTATCGTGATAATTACAGCCAGAAAGATAAGAATAATTTCAATGATATATTTTTTAATTGAAGGCAGGTACGGTTCGATAAATTTTTGGATATATTCCATATAAAAATAATAATACCATAATTATGATGTAAATACATCAGATAAATTTTATGTCGCTGCCATGTCCTGACTCAGATAGGGATCATCCCGAAACGGGATGATCCCTTTTTTATAGGATAAAAAAAATTAGGTCAACTTTCTACGAACCGTTCAATATCCTCAATTTCCTCAATGATATCTTTTGAGACATTCTGGGCTTTCCCTTCAACAAATTTCTGATAGGCCTTTTCTTTTGAGGTGCTTTTCGAGATGAAATGATACAAAACATCCTCGGTTTTCAGCCAGTTTAGCTTTTTTATCCCAAGATATGTAGGATAACTTGAGTACTCATATAGGGATAGTCCCGAAACGGGACTATCCCTATCCGGGACTATCCCAGATTTAATGAGTTCAGCTAGAATTTCTGAGACATTTATATGAATATATCTACTGACGTGCAAGAATTGTTGTTCGTTTCTGATTAAAACTGCTTTGTAAGTTCCTTGCCAGATGGAACCAATTTTTTCATATTTTTCATTATAGTAATGAGTGTAAGCCTGACTCACACGGCCGATTAGCTTTGGCATACCTTTTTTTGACTTTTGCTTTATGAGCATATGAAAATGATTTGGCATAAGAGAAAAGGCATGAAGTTCGACATCTTTGACCAAAGAATTTGACTTGATAAACACCACTTCTCCTGTCGGCATCACTCTCGCTTCTCTAAAATCCAGATCCAAATATTTCTTTAATAAAAACATAAAAGTCGCATAGTCTTGTTTGTCGTGAAAAATGACCTGCTTATTGTATCCTCTGTTGTAGGCGTGATAATAAACACCCTCCGAGAATTTTTTGACTATGTTCTTATATGGCATATAAAAATATCATAACACATTTACTTATGTAAGTACACCATGTTTGTGTTAGATAGGGATCATCCCTAAACGGGATGATCCCTAAATGGGACAGTCCCTTATTTATTTGGGGTAAATTTTACCCACGACCGTTGCAAATGTAGTATCTTAAATCGAGTTGACAAGATATTTTTTATTTGCTCTTCGAAAAATTCGAGCTCAATCGCCCCGCCGCCGAACGACCCACTGCCGAATTTTGTTGATCCGCAGTATGGGCAGTGGAAGGATTCGATGATTAGCTTTTTCACCTCACGATTTTCAGAACCATTTGTATCACGAGTTTCGGCAATTTCTCGAGTTTGCACGGCATTCGTGAGGTATTTGCCAAAAATTTTCTTTAAAAATTTCATATCTTTTTTTCCTTTAAGTTTTTAGAATAAATAAAAACTATAGGTCTTATTGGTCGTATTCGTCCTATCATTCTTATAGGCATTATTTGTCCTATTTACTCCACTCCCACGATCCAGTAATCAAAGTTGATATCACTGCTTACAGCGGTATCAATAGTTATCTTTGCACGTCCGGTAGATTTCTCGGAGACAATCAGGCTCTGACCTTCCGTACTTGTCGTAGCTGTGATAAATATCTTTGAGTTTGCGTCAATGTTTATGTTTTCGATCACCACCTCGGTCTCACCTGCTGGCAGAACAAATTGACCGATGGAGGCTTCTTGCTGGGGTACAAGTTGAGCCGAAAGCGTGGCGCTGTTTGAACTTTCTTTGACCTCAGTCGCGATACCTAAGACGGTAAATTTCTTTGCCGCAACAGTATCAGCTTTGATCTTTCCGACAACCTCGATGTCTCCCTTTGAGGTCATTGTTATCTTTCCGCCAAATGCCTCGATGTCTCCGGCATACATCCCTGTCTGCAGTCTGAGAGTCCCGGTGATAGTACTGATTGAAGAATCGACACTACCTATCACAATCATCCCCGACATGATATCTCCGGTGACTGCCAGATCACTGAGGTTGGTCTTTCCCAACACAGTGAGATCTTCCTCAGCAATAAGTTTTTTGTCAAATGTAATGACGCTAGCCGCGTTTGACGCAGTGCTTGCCGAATCTGTGGCGATTGACGAGTTTGATATGGTATTGAAGAACTGCTCTAAGAAGCTCATCCTGTCACTAAGTTCGGCGGTGAGAACAGCAGATTCGCTTGCAGTTTTTTGCAACTTGTCCAGTGAAAGTGCGACATCGTCAACCTTGCCCGTTAGTGAGAAAATTGAGTCGGTCTGAGCTTGGTTTGGCGCGGTTTCTACTTTTTTGGTCGTGTCTGAAGCGAGGACGATATTGCCAAATTCATC
>Ga0210044_10005722_pt1 | contig 16676 bp, 12 predicted proteins | sample CryGey13umfilter_2_FD_183959 | JGI IMG/M metagenome (GOLD analysis project Ga0210044, IMG submission 183959) | Groundwater microbial communities from aquifer in Utah, USA - Crystal Geyser 4/9/14 3 um filter (SPAdes) (version 2) | ecosystem: Environmental > Aquatic > Deep subsurface >...
TTGCATTAATATCAAATTTTTTAGTAGATTCGGAATTATTGGCTTCCTCAATCCATAGTGATTTTATTTCTAAAGGAATCTGGCCGGTATTTGTAATAATCCCTGATAATTTGCTCTGAGGATCTATTTCTATCGAGGTTATTTCGAATCCCTCCCCTTGTTTGTCTTTTTGTCTTTTTTCTTCTGTTATTAGGGATTCAGAAAAATTCCCCATTACATTCATGCTGTAAGTAACATAAGAAAGTGAAGAAACAACTACAGCGGCAAGAAAAACAGTGCCAACTACTGTACTTAGGCCACTATGTTTTCTCATGGTGCCATCACATGGGTAGTGAATTGGTTTCCTCTTTCGGTAAATACAATGATGTCGATATCATCTCCAGATAACCATGCATACGTCGCATTAGTTGAAAAATAGCCAGACGAGACAATTCCAGCATTAGTATATCTAAGAATTTGCAATTCATCCAATGTTGTTCCATCAATAAATTTTATCTCAGTTACATTTAGTCCCAATGTTCCAACATTAGACAATGTAACATTAACACAGTTTCCGGGACAAGTAGTAGAGAACCAGACATTATCAAAAATAAGATCTTCGTTTATTTTATTCATTTGTGTAGAATATGCTTCCTCAATTACTTGTTTTTGTGTAGCCAAGCTACTATTTGACCACCCAAGCATCATTGCCCCCATAATACTTACTGCAGATAAAATTATGGCACTAGTCACAACATTTGCAAGTGCACGTCTATTGTTCAAACGATATTGCTTATTATTTCTAAGATGTGTTTTGGACAATTATCAAAATTTACCCATGCTCGTGCTATTATTGATAGTATGTAAGAAATTATAATTACAAGTTAGGCGATACAATGTCTGGAGTTTCTAATTCTAATGTATCGGTTAACTCCTGTTTTACAACTTCCGGAGATGCATTTTCCTGCACTTGTGGGATATTTTCAATCTCATTGTTTTCAGATGAGATGCTACCTGCGCCCATTCCACCGATTTGGATAGGAGGACAAGACACATTGAGGCTTTTTGAAAGCAAGAAAAATGTAGGAAATAATTCCTGATATATTACAGAGAGAATTTTTGGAACACCATTTTCATCTTTTGCAAGTACATCGTCGCGTTCTTTTGAATCCCCTATTGTTTTGGTTGTACCTTCAATGGACAGATGTACATTTTTTGGGTTTGATAAAATAGTAAACCCATACTTGAAAGTAGAGTGTGATTCGGTATTTTCAATCTCATCAATTGATGCCTCTACATCATATTTATGAAATACAGTATTTTTTGGGTCATTTTTACTCATAGACATAGAGTTAAGATTCACTTGTATGTTCAATTTGATCAATAGAGTCTCAGAATTTATTAAACAATGTGTATGTAATATCAACACACACATAACAGCATTAAGTACATCGTGATGTAAACTGTATGCGCATGGAGTCAAATAGAGTCATATCATCAATAAATCATTCAAAAATAAATTCAGAGAAAATAAACCTGTCAGTATCAATATCCAAAATAAAAACAGATACACACAAACTATCAAAAATGTATGATTTTAAAAAATATATGGACTCATCAGAGATGACATTTCCTCCGGAAATGGATGAAAGGATACCGAAAGAGACTCCACCATATATCGATAATGGTGAACATTATGTGGAAAGAATTGGAAGGGCGCTAAAATTTTTTAGGCAATGTGCATTGATTGGTCCCAGTGGAACAGGCAAGACACACATCGTATATCTTGTAGCAGAATTGGCCGGACTTCCAATGTGGGAGATCAACTGTGGTTTGTCAACATCGATCTTTGATCTTTTTGGAAGATACATCGGATTGGGAAAAGAAAACTGGATTGACGGATTAATTACTAGCTGGTGCAGACATGGTGGAATATTATACCTGGACGAGGCAAACATGATGAAGCAAGACGTTGCAACAAAGCTAAACCCATTGTTGGATCAACGAGGGCATATGGTACTCACAGAAAAAGATAGTGAGGTTATCCATAGACACAAGCATGCATACATGATAATTAGCATGAATCCTGTATCATCAGAATTTGCAGGTACAAAACCAATCAATGCTGCCATGAGAAGAAGGATGAGTGTTTGGTTGAATTTTGATTATATGAGTGTCGGGGACAATATTGATGAAAAAGAATTCAAGATGGTCTCAGAAATAGGCGGAATCTCTCTAAAAAATGCAGAGATAATTGTAAAAATCGGAGCAAAAATAAGACAAGAATACAAAAGTGGCGATCTTCCTTATGGACCATCCGTAGGAGATTTGATAAATTGGGCAAAGATTTGCTCAGACGGAGTAGACATCCCAACAGGAGGAAACGAAACACTTGTTCCAATGACCAGTGATGACCCAGAGGTACAAGAGGAGGTAAGACAGATAATTAAAAAAGTAATTGAAAGCGAAGTTGCACAACGAAGTCGTTAAACAGTGATTAAATGAAGGAAACAGTAGAAGAGGTGTCTCATCAGATCTTTTTTGACATATGTGAAAAAAACCCATTGGATATCGATGTCTTCTTTTTAGATGGAATTAATTTTCCAAAAATAGAGTATTTTCCAAGGATGACAGTATATTTTCCCTTACCAAGAGAAATAAATGGAAAAAATGTCTATGAGGGAATTGTCTTTTCAGATTATGAGTCAGGACAAGATACAATTTGGAATTTATTTTTTGCAAGCATTTGTCATGCTGCAGGACATGCCAAGGTAACAGATTTTAGCAAATATGAGAGTTGGATTAAAAGAAAAAATGAAAAGAAAGCGTACAAAGTAATAGAGTTTATAGAAGACATCAAAGTCAATAATTTTTTGGAGAAATCTCTCCCAGAATATTTTCAAGAGATTAGCAAAATTGATAAAATATTTAAGATAATTAATGAACATCAGAAAGCGAAAAATCAAGAATATACAAGGAAAAAATTTTCTGAAAAATTTAATCTCAAAAATTTAGACATAAATAAAATTAAACAAGATATCCAAGGACTAAATTATGAACATACTGATGAATTAGTTGAGATCGCAAATTTATTATATAATAATGAAATTATCATAGTTGAAGAAAAGATCCCATATCTTGATCATTACTTTCATTTAGAAAAAGTATTAGACTGGCAGCAAAATATCATAATAAATCCAGAAGGGGTTGTGAAGAAAAATGTACAAAATTTTATTTACATGTGGTTTGAGCAATTAAAGCGTAAGACAAGAGCGCAGAAAAGATACAGAGATTTAACTAATGATTTAAATTTTGATAGGATTGAATTTGCTCCAGAAAATGTTGGAGAATATTTGAGATTAAGAAACTCGACAAATATGTTTTTGAAAAAAATGAGTAACCAAATCAAGATGGCTCCAAATATCAGAGATGATGAAACACCTGAAGATGTCGGATTATTACAAATGCAGGCTGCAATTCAGGCAATTGCAGCTCAAAATGATGGCATTCAGATTTTTGATCAAGACCAGAATAAAAAAATGGAAGAAGAGTGGGCCATAATTTTAGACACTAGTAGTAGTATGAGATTAAAATTTGATGAAATGAAAAAATTTGCGTTGGTTCTTGGGGAAGCTGCAAATGAAGTACACTTGAAAAATGGCAAATGGGGATTTTATACTTTTGACAATAATTTTAGAATAGTAAAAGATCATTACGAGAGATATGATCAAACAGCAAGATCAAGAGTTGGAGGAATAGAGATCTCAGGATTATCTTTTATTAATGATGCAATGAAACTTTGCACTAGAATATTAGAAAAAGAAAACATAGAAAGAAAGTATATTTTTCTAGTTACAGACGGTCAGCAGTTAGGTACAATGGATAATAAAGATATGGAAGAGTCAGTAATGGAAGCAAGGAAAAAAGGGATTACAGTGGTTGCAATAGGACTGCCTCAAGGCAATATAAAAATATTCAATCTTTGGGTACCTTATGAAAATATACGCAAGACTGTATCTAAATTCATTGCGGCATATGCCAAAATATCTAGTGATGACCTGTAAAATCAATTAATAAAAAATAGAATAAAAATTAAACATGTAATATCCAAATAGCATCATATTTGATTACAAAATCAGGAGGGATTAGAGGATATTATGTAAGAGTATGATAGTAATGTTTTAGGCTCATATCGGATTTTAGAATAAATATGTCTAATTTGTAATTTAAAAAAAATACATACTATCTCACATAACTATCCAATTCAGATAACATATCAATAAAATGATAACCAAACTAAGCAAAAGTCGTGCATTAAGTACAGTACTTACAACCGTCATCATCTTGGTGGCATCAGTTGTACTTGGTTCAGGAGTTGTGTTGTATGGTGCCAGTCTTTTCCAAGGTGGTACTCAACAAGAGGCAATTTCTGTATCTAACGTAAAAGTATGGGTACATTCCACAGATACAAATGGAATAGCATGGGGTGCAGCAGGCATCAGAAACACAGGAGATAAAGTAGTCTCAGTGGATAGAATCCAAATCAGAGGTACAGATGTTCCGTTTGGACAGTGGTATACAGATACAGATGTAACACCGTCATTGTTCCAACAAGCACTTAACCACACTGGATGGGGCGTATTACCACAAATAGCAAAGACAGGTACTTGTGTAGGAAATGCATTTTATTTGTGTGTTGATTATGATGCAAGCGGAGCAAACACAGAAATAATTGAGGCAGATGCAGGTACTGGACCAGTTTCACTAACACCAGGTGCGTCAGCAATTATTTACTTCAAGTTGAATGACGGCACACTGACATCATTAGACTCTGGTGCAAATACAAGTGTAAACATATTTGCTGGTAAAACAGGTGCACCGCAAAGCGTAACCGTACAAGGTAAGTCCTAGGAAGGGAATTTTTTGAAAGATTATCCAAAATTATCTTTTTGAGGTAAAAAAATGGGCAAGAAAAACGATGATCATGGATTGGAAATTTTCCTAAAGAGTGAATTTCTAAGTGAACTTCAAAATCAAACACAAAAAGGATCAACTGTAATTGAAAACTACCCATTAAAAGCACCATTCAGCTATGCAAATATTTTACAAGATCAAGAAAATGGAAGCATATCATACCAAGTAGATGAAACAAAACTCAATCAGCCAGAACAAATCATTTACAATCAATTATACAGATTGATAGAAGAGAATCTAGAGTCGCCAGAAAACATTGAGAAGGATTTTGGGTTTATGTCATTTGTAAATAAAATTCTCAAAGATAACGAAAAATTATTTCAAGACTATCCACTTGCAAGTATGGAGAAAGTAAAATACTATCTAGAGCGAGACATTAACGGTTTTGGATTAATTGATTCACTTATGCATGATCCAAACATAGAAGATGTGAGCTGTAGCGGCATAGAGGCCCCAATCTATGTTTGGCATAGAAAATATGATAGCATTCCATGTAACATAAGATTTGCAGATGAAAAACTCAACTCATTTGTATCAAGAATAGTATTCAGGGCAGGAAAACACATCAGTTCCGCATATCCTATTTCAGATTTGGCATTGGAGGGAAATCATAGAATCTCCGTACTATACCAGAAAGAAGTCACTCCAAAAGGAACAAGTTTTACAATAAGAAAATTCAAGCAAGATCCATACTCTGTTGTTGATTTGATATCATTTGGAACGATTAGCGTGGATGTTGCAGCATACTTGTGGATGCTAATGGAGGCAAAAATGTCAATCATGGTAATCGGTTCCACAGGAAGTGGAAAAACTACAATTCTAAATACAATTACAGGATTAGTAAATCCAGATTACAAAATATTTTCTGTGGAGGATGTAGCAGAAATTAACATTAAACATGAAAACTGGTTTAGTCTAGTTGCCAGAACTGGATTTGGGCCAAGCGGGGAAGGAGAAATCGGATTGTATGATCTTATAAAATCAGGGGTAAGACACAGACCAGATTATATCGTGGTAGGAGAAATTAGAGGCTCAGAAGCATATGTCATGTTTCAAGCTATGGCAACAGGTCACGGTGGTTTATGTACAATGCACGCAGACAGTTTGGAATCTGCAGGTAAAAGATTACAACAAAAACCAATGGACATTCCACCATCATACCTATCTCTGATGAATTGCGCCATAGTAATTAGAAGAGTAAAAGGAGAAGATGGAAAGAGCACCAGAAAAGCAATATCGGTCCAAGAGATCAACAGTGCAGACTCATATCGTTCGGCATTCAAATGGGACCCAAAATCAGATTATTTCAATCCACAGTTAGAAGATAGCATTATGCTACACAGAATTTCAGAGCAAACAGGAAGAGACATAGAGCAAATATTTGATGAATATGAAAAAAGAAAGATCGTGTTAAAATGGATGTTACAACGGGGAATTAGAAGCTATGCCAAAGTAGCAGAAAATATAGGAAAATACTACAGAGATCCAGAAGCATTAATGAAGAAAATAGAATATGGTGGGTAGATGTCTTTTCTAAAAAACTTTGAACAAAAAGACAAGCAAAAGAAATTAAACAAAAAAATCGATGCCGAGCTTCCTTTTTTCATTACAATAGTCACATTGCTTGCAACCAGTGGTTATGGACCATATTCGATTTTTATCAAAATCAAAGACATGGAACTTTTACCAAATGTAAGAAAAGAAGCCATAAAGATTTTAAAAAAAATTGATCTTCTAGGTGTTGATCCATTGTCAGTTATGATGGAAGTTAAAGACAAAGGACCATCAAATTTTGGAGAATTTCTTAATGGGTATGTATCTGCAATTCAAAGTGGGGGAGATGTGGTGAACTATCTTAAAACCAAAATGACCAGTGCGTTTGATCTTTATGAAAGCGCACAAAAGGGATTGGTTGAAAAAGTAAAAGCATTGGTAGACACCTATATGACAATGCAAATTGTCATTCTAGCCGTATACATCATAATTACTGCTACTACCACTGGAGGCATAGGCACACCACAGTTAGAAACTGATGTTGATCCTCTTTATCTGGTAATTATTATGCCACCATTAATTTCAGGATTGTTTTTACTTCTTGCAAAATCAATAAACAAATCAAAAGTAGAGGAGATGAACTTGAAAAAAATAATAATGTTTGGAAGCCCTGGAATCATAATATCTACAATAATCATTTTTCTAAATGCATTACCAAATTACAATCTATTTGTTTTAGGAGCAGCATTAATTGTATCTGCATTGTGGCCGGCACTAAAATTCCAAAAGAGGTATCAATTCTCACTTGATGCTGAATCCGCATCATCTATTATTCTCAGAGATGTTGCAGAAGCAAGAAAAGCAGGGCTAGGTCCTGAAAAATGTGTAATTCAAGCAACAAAAAGAACAGATTTTGGATTGTTTAACAAAGTAGCAAACGGAATCTCAAATAAGCTTGAATGGGGCATGGGCTTAGAAGATATTTATCAATTTATTAAAAAAGAGACTACAGACTTTCAAATTTTAATTAATTTTAGAGTGTTATTTGAAATAATATCATCAGGGGGAGGTAATGTTACAACATTAGATACATTGGCAGGTATTTCAGAAAAAATTCGAAACATTGAGAAATCAAAAAGAGAGATGCTTAAACCATATGTATTGGTTGGATTTATGCTCATAGGGATTACTAGCTTTACCACATTATTAGTAATTGATTCACTTACAAGCATAGGAACTGATCTTGAAACAGATGCTGAAAAACAGAATACACTTCAAATTGAATCAGATGTACGTTTTGAGTTATTAGGAATAGCAATTTTAGCACAATCTTGGCTATCTGGATTATTTTTAGGTAAAATCACAACAGGAACATACTCTGCAGGATTTAGATATTCAATAATCTTGGTAATAATCGCAATAATAGCAATAATAGTAATACAATCAAAGATATTTAGTGTTGCATCAGTATTTGGTTAAAAGTAGTATGTATTGCAATGTTTCATACTGTTCAATATATTAAAAATAATACCATTTTTTATATGTTGAAAGTCATTTTTTTACTAGGTGTAATTTGCAGTGTGTTTATCATACCGGTTAATGCACAGTCAACAGCAAAATTCGGGTATCAGTTGCACCCTGAGAAATTACTAGAAAATACAGTAGGAACGTTACAGATTTTTGTCACCTCAAATGATATGATGGTACCAAGATCAATAGATAATCTGAAAGTAACAAGTTCAGACAATTCCATCATACAAATAATAAGTGTTCAAGAAAACAATAACGGATATACAAAAAATATACAAATCAAGGCAGTAAAGCCCGGAATTGCCAATATCGCATTAGCGGCACCAGGTTTTTCATCAAAAGAGATAACTCTGGAGGTTTTTAATAATAATAATTATCCGACTCAAATTCTAATGAAAGTAACTCCAAATGATTTTCCAATAGATGGTCCAAGATTTGGTTATGTATCTGTGGAATTAGCAACGACAGGCAGTTTGCCAACAATTGCACCAGAAGATATTACAATAAAATTAGAAACCCCAAACAAAGATACAATTGTATTACAAGATGAAGAATTAGTAATTAAAAAAGGGGAATATTTTGCTATGACTGAATTTGATTTAGTAAATTCAGGCAATGCAATTATTTTTGCAAATGCAGAAAATATGAAAAAAGTTAGTGAATTTGTTCACATACGCAAACCCACAGAACCGTTACAAGTTCAATTGTTTGTCATTCCAGATAAGTATAACAGCTATAGCGGTGCCAAAGGATACGCCGTTGTGGAACTATTAGATGGGAATGGAGATCCGGTCAAAGCAGAAGAAGATATTCGTATGAAATTAGGAGTAGAGAATCCTGATGTATCAGTTAATACTAGTCATGATTTTGAAGAAATACAGTTTAGCAATAAAGAAATAATAATAAAAAAAGGAAGTTACTCAGCATATACAACATTCACACCTAGACCAAATTTGGGAGACTTTACCACTGATAGTGAACAGACATTTAGGATGTTTATTTCAACTAACAATTATCTTACAAATGGTGATACGTTTACTGTATCTCACGATCAAGTTGGCGCTTTGGAAGGAGAGGGGCCGTCATTTACTACAGCACTCCCATTTCTAACGACGGGTGAAAATGAAATCATAGCTGTAACATATTTTGAAGCAGATATTGAGGTTTCAAGACAGACAGGAACTAGCACACAAGGTACATCAGATAGAGAAACTGCCACAGTTACAGTTCCCGTAACTGCTAAAAAAGATTATGAAATCAATTTTGCATCTTCAAAATCAAGTACGGTTAATCCAATTAACCCAGTTATGAAAAAAGGAGAAAATGTGGTAATAGTTTTTGGAAAAACAGGAACTGTTGCACCGGATGATTCTGTAGTGTTTTATGTTACAGACAATCAGGGTGTAAAAACAGTAACAGGTGAACCAACCGGACCAATAAAAGACGACATTAATTTAACAATAGAGCCACTAGTGTCAAAAATTTTAGCGGGAGATGAATTTCCAGCGATAGCATATTTGGTAGAGAGGGATGAGGAAGATGATTCAGCCGCCATTACTATCGATGAAGAAAAAGAGGAAGATCCAAGAATAGGAATAACACCATTCATTGAAAATGCAGTATTGACTTTATCTGCAAATGATTTTGTGGATGCAGAGACAGAAATAATCAAACAAAATCAGCCATATGTATTATTGAATTTATTTACAGACAAGATAGGTAGTACAACATTGGATTTTCAAGCGGGCCAATTTGAGGGAAATATGGCAATGACAAGTCATACAACAGATCCTGCAAAAATACATTTATCATTTGCAAAAAATGTCTTGGCAAATACTGAAAGTTTAGCTACAATTCAATTATTAAATTCAGCAGGTAGTCCTGTGTACGCAAAGAATGATGTTTTAATAAAAATTGTTTCAAATAATGAATCGGTTTTAAAAATTCCAGAGGAGATAGTAATAGAAAGAGGAGAATATTTTAACACTTTCAAACTAGAATCACAAAACGAAGGCCAGATAGAACTTGCATTATTATCTGATGATCTACCTTTAGCAAAATACGATATCAACATAGTAGATCTGAGCCCAATCATATCGTTGGATTTACTTGGAGGCATGAATTGGAATGAGAGAATAGAAGCAAAGATATCTGTGACAATTCCAAAAATAGAAACATCATTGAACGGATTTAATGTAGAATGGATAGTAGAGGGAGGGGAAGTGTTACAAAATGACGATAAGACAAACAGTAATGGAGTTGCAATGATGAACATTCTTGCCAATGATAAAGATACCATAATAATTTCAGCAACAGTTTCAGGAAACGGTCTTAGTTCATCAACTATTTCAAAAACTGCTCAAATACTAAACATGCCAATAGACGAAATACATGAAGAGCAAAAACAAGAGATGGTGCTAGATAGTTCAAATATTGTGTACATCATAATCCCAATAGCCATTGGAATCATATTATTTATTTTAAAGCGCACAGAGAAATTGGATGAAATACTTGAAAAGATAGGCATTGGAGAAAAAATTGAAGACATTAAAGAAAAATTGTCAAATATAAGAAACAGGTAATCATAAGATTATTTTAAAAATATAAAGAGAATAATTTGTCAAAAAATATAGAAGGCTGTAAAATGTTCAAAGGAGCAAGTAGAACATGATGGAATTACTAAACTATAACATAATTGGAATGATATTGGCACTTGCCATGTTAATTGTTGGATCAATTATCGATATTTGGAAAAGAGAGATTCACGATTATTATTGGATAGTGTTTGGAGTTATCGGAGTTTTATTAATTTTCATAAATTCAGACATATGGCCATATTTACTAAACATTGGAATTGCATTAATTATAGCACCGTTTGTAATTTTTATTTGGAGAATTGGATTATTTGGAGGAGCGGATGCATTTGCATTAATTGCATTAGCAGTTATTGCACCAATGGCTACAATTTCTGAAAATCCAGTAACACCACTTACAACATTATCAAATGCCGCCATATTGTTTATTGTACCATTTATTATCAACATAATGAGAAACTCATCATCAATTATCAGGCATGAAAATATTTTTGAAGGGTTTGAAGAAAACAGACTCAAAAAAATTTGTGCAATGCTAATTGGATACCGAGCAAAAAATCCAAAGTTTTGCTTCTCTATTGAAAAAACTGAAAAAGGCAAGAAAAAACTAAATCTGACAATTCATCATGCAGAAAATGAAGAGTATTGTACGACACCCAACACATGGATTACTCCTGGAATACCTTATCTTTTGTTAATCACAGGCGGATTTATCATACAGATATTATTTGGGGATCTCATATTGAGTTATTTTATCAAATAATCCCAAGTCATACTATGCCTAAAACACAATCTGTAACATTTTTTGTAAAAGATAATGGTTCAAGAATTTCATAGATGAATCAAAAAGAAATTTTGTCAAGTAGATACATCGATGAGTAAAAAAAAGAGACGGGAGCGGTTTAGTATTGGCAATTTGTAAAGGAATCACGGAGGGTCTTGGCGGTAAAATCTGGATAGAAAGCAAGGAAAACATGGGATCAACATTTTACTTTGAGATTCCAAAATAACCAGTCAAAGCAACCAAGAAAGAACAGCTGCAAATTACCAATAAAACAAAAAATATCATTATCAGGATATTTTTGAAATTTCGTTTAATACAAGAGGATTGTCAAGGGAAGACAAATCTCCTAAAGGAATTCCAAGTAATTTTGCTTTCAATAATCTGCGCATTATTTTTCCAGTTCTAGTCTTTGGAAGTTCAGATATGGCATATACAAATTTCGGACGTGCTATTTTACCTATTTTTTCAGCAACGTAATTTGATATTTCCATGTCCAATCCTATTTCAAATTTATTTTCTGTTACAAAAAACACAACAATTGCCTCGCCAGTAATTTCATCAGGAATTGCAATAGTCGCTGCATCAGAAACTTTATCGTGTGAAATCACAACATGTTCAATTTCAGCAGTACTCATCCTATGTCCTGAAACGTTAATGACGTCATCAGTTCTTCCTTGCATATACCATAATCCATCTGCGTCAACAAAAACATAATCTCCATGAAACCAAATATTCTCAAAGCGTGACCAGTAAGTTTGAAGATAACGTTGATCATCATTTAGTAGTCCTTTTGTCATTGCAGGCCAAGGAGATTTTATTACAAGATACCCATTTTTTTGACGAATGGATTTTCCATCATCATCAAAAACATCAAGATCCATTCCAGGACATGGAATTCCTACAGTAGACGGTTTTAGTTTCATCCCAGGAAAAACAGATAACATTGCGCCTCCTATTTCAGTACCTCCAGATAGATTCATGATTGGAATTTTTTTGTTACCTACTTTTTCAAATAACCACCACCAAGAATCTTCGTCTAATGGTTCTCCAGTAGTGGGGATGTTTTTAATTTTTTCAAGTAAATGCAGTTTTAATGGCTCGATATTATTTTTTTTAAACAGCCTTACAGCTGTTGGAGATATGCCAAAAATTGTAGCGTCGTATTGATACAGCATATTCCAGATTCTTTCAAAATTTGGATAATTCAATGCACCATCATAGAGTACAGCGCTTGCACCTCTAATCAAAAGACCATAAATATTCCAAACAAGCCCAGTAATCCAACCAACATCGGCTGGCCACAAAATAATGTCGTTTTCATTTATATCAATTAAAAATGCAGCCTGATATCCTGCAAAAACAGAAAATCCCCCATGTGTGTGAACTACACCTTTTGGCTTACCTGTAGTTCCGGAGGTATACAAAATAAACAATGGATCTTCAGAATCCATAACTTCGGTAGGACAAAAGGAACTTTGCAAGTTCATTAAGGAGTTATAAAAAACAAATTTTTCAGACTCTGCATATTCATCTACTCCTTTGTATTTGATTACAATAATTTTTTCAATTTTTGTTTCTTTTATTGCAGTATCGATAATTTGCTTTTGTGAAATTGACTTTCCATTTCTTTGAAATCCATCACAAACAAAAAGAATTTTTGCATTACAGTCCTGTAATCTAATCTGTAGAGATTCAGAACTATATCCAGAGAATATCACGGTTTGGATGGCACCAATTTTTGCAGATGCAAGAATTGCCAAAATGGATTCTTCAATCATTGGGAGATATATTGCAACTACATCACCTTTTTTGACTCCAAGTTGTTTGAGGGCATTTGCAAGTTTGTTGACATTGTGATCCAATTCAAAATATGTTGTTTTTGAAGTAGAGCCGTCTTCAGATACAAAAGTATATGCTATATGATCAGGTTTTTCTTTGGCGAACTTTTCAACAGACGATTTGTAAATGTTGGTTTTACCACCAACAAACCATTTTGACCACGGGATTCCTTTTGTAATATCTAAAACTGTAGTGTATGGTGTATCCCAAATAACTCCAATATAGTTACTTACTTCTTGCCAAAACCACCCTAGATTTTGATTTGCCTTCGTAGACAGTTCTTCTAATGATGAAATATTGTACTTGCTCATAAACTGGTGGATATTTGATGATCGTATCTGTTCTTCAGTTGGAGTAAATACAAAATCAGACAATATGATATTTTAAAAATAGTAATGCTAAAAAGAGTTTTTAGTTCAAGAAATATTTATTCCAAGTCTTCTTGCGCATGCAATTGCAGATTTACCATCATCTTCAGTAATACCAACTTTTTCAAATTTTTCTGTCCAACCTGTTTTAGTACCTTGCGTGTTTTCTTTGTAATATTCCCGTAAAATCACCCCTATTTGGGCATCAAGTTTGTATCTTGTTGCATCATTCATGCCTGCTTGAAGTATGGTGAAATCAGAATTTGCCAATATTTTGATAAATTCAATATCTTCTAAAGAAAGATCAGTCATAAAATCTTCTTTTGCAGTAAATCTAAAGTTAGTTTTGGATCTGCCTTCCCATTTGTTTTTTTCATTACTTTGCCAACAAGATAATTAATTGTCTGAGGATTGGATTTTGCTTGCTCCACAGCTTGAGGCTCTTCCACAATTACAGATTCAATGATTTTTAATAATTCAGATTCATCAGAGATATTACCTAGATCAAGTTTAGATATTACATCAACCAAGTTTTTACCTGTTTTTACGATTTCATACAATGCGTTTTTAGCAGAATTTCTTGCAATCTTACCTGATTGTATTGAATCAGCTATTTCTTTTAGATGATGTGCTTTTAATTTTGAAGACTCTCTTTTTTCTCTAGTATCTACCATTCCCATCAAATCGGTGGTTATGATATTTGCGACCTCTTTGGCATTTTCTTTTGTATGCGAATCCTCAAATAAGTCCGAATAAAATTTATCAGATGAGAGTACATCTGCAACCTGCAGAGGAATATTGTATTTTGAAATATATCGTTGTTTTTTAGAACTAATACTTTCAGGCATTTCAGATTTTAATTTTTCTTTTACTTCATCACCAATTCTAACCCACGGTATATCTCCCTCTAGAAAATATCTATAATTCAAGTCTTCTTCTTTTGATCTTGAAGAAACAGTAATCTTTCTTTTATCATCCCAATGACGTGTTTCTTGAATAATAGGAATATCTCGCGAATGCAAGCTTTGCTGACGTGTAATTTCAAAATGTACTGCTTTTTCCAGATCGTAAAACGAACCAATATTTTTTATTTCTACTTTATTTCCACCTTCAATTGATACGTTTGCATCTGCCCTCATTGCACCCTCCAAGCTAGGATCTGACACACCGAGATTCTCCAATAAATCCGATAAAATATTTAGAAATTCTCTTACTTCTTTTGGATTTTCAAAGTCAGGCTCTGTTACAATCTCAACCAGTGGTGTGCCTGCACGATTATAATCCACCAAGGTTATTTGGTTTTTCTCAGAGCTTCCCTCGTAAATTAATCTCCCAGGATCTTCTTCTAATTGAATTCTAGTTATGCGTATCTTCTTTTCTCCGATTATTAGAGTTCCAGTACCCCCAATACTAGTATCACCATAGATGTTGAGTTGGGTAATTTGAAAATTCTTTGGCAAATCGGGATAAAAATAATTTTTTCTAAAAAAGACAATTTTTTCAGGAGTATGACAATTTAGTGCCATTGCAATCATTGTTGCTTTTTCAACAGCTTTTTGATTTAATCTAGGAAGACTACCGGGTAACCCCATACAGATAGGACAGATGTTGGTATTTGGTTCAAATTCTCTATAGTTTGCCTTACATGAGCAAAACAATTTGCTCTCTAACTTTGTAAGTTGACAGTGAATTTCTAATCCAATTTTTGTCAAACAGGAACCTCCGGTAATTTTACAGTTTTTTCTAATGCATATGCAGCTTGAAGTAATAATTTATCATTCATGGAATTTGCAATTAGCTGGATTCCAATTGGCAAACCATCAGATATGGCATATGGAATCGATATTGCAGGTTTTCCAGTAAGATTCGCAGTTATTGTATTGATATCAACAAGAAATAAAGCAACAGGATCATGTATTTTCTCACCGAACTTAAATGGTAAAATTGGAACAGTTGGAGAAATCAATAGATCAAATTTTTTAAATGCATCATCTATTTGCCTAGTGAGTTTACTTTTTACTTTGAGGGCTTTGAGAAAATACTTTCCAGCATGTCCTGCAGAAGGAACAAATCCACCAAGAATCATTCGCCTTGTTACTTCAGGACCAAGTTTTTTGCGTGCTTTTTCAATATATGAGTTAAACTCGTATCCTTCAACTGAAAAATCATAACCATATCGGAGATTATCATATCTTGCAAGATTACTACCCGCTTCAGTTGCAGTAATTGTATAATATGCAGCAACAGAGTATTTTACCATATCAAGAGAGATTTCTTCGCATATAGCTCCCAATCCCTCTAGTTTTGATATAGCATCTTTTGTTGCTGAAAGTACGGATGGTGCAATTCCTTCACCAATCATCTCTGTAATTATACCTATTTTTTTGCCTTCTATGCCTGAATCAATATTTTTGAGATAATCTTCATTGTTGTTATCTACAGTTGTATTGTCATTAGGATCCAAACCTGCAATAATATTTAGCATAAACGCTGCATCTTCTACAGTTCTAGTCAAAGGCCCAATCTGCTCTATACTATTTGCATATGAGATTAGACCATATCTACTAATCAGGCCATAAGTTGGTTTGTACCCAACTGTGGAACAAAAACTTGCAGGGTTTCTAACAGACCCACCAGTGTCAGAACCTAACGATGCAACACATTCGAATGCTCGAACAGAAACTGCACTTCCCCCAGAAGATCCGCCTGGAACATAATCTAGATTCCACGGATTCTTACTTGGGCCATATGCACTAAATTCAGTAGTAAGACCCATTGCAAATTCATCAAGATTCACTTTTCCAACAAAAATAGCATCTTGTTGTTTTAGTTTTGTAATTACAGTAGCGTCGTAGGGCGCAATAAAATTTTCAAGCATCTTTGATGCACATGTTGTTTTAGTATCTTTGATGCATATGTTATCCTTAATAGAAATTGGCATGCCATAGCATTGCCCAATTTTTTCCCCAGATTTTATTTTTTTATCGATTGCTCTTGCCTGATCAACTGCATTGTCATTTAATGATAAAAATGCATGTAGGGTACCATCGACATTTTGTATTTGCTCCATAGTTTGTGCAATAAAATCTTCAGCAGAAATATTTCCAGATTTTA
>Ga0210044_10005723_pt1 | contig 16674 bp, 14 predicted proteins | sample CryGey13umfilter_2_FD_183959 | JGI IMG/M metagenome (GOLD analysis project Ga0210044, IMG submission 183959) | Groundwater microbial communities from aquifer in Utah, USA - Crystal Geyser 4/9/14 3 um filter (SPAdes) (version 2) | ecosystem: Environmental > Aquatic > Deep subsurface >...
GCCAGAGATTCAACAATCCATACCGCAACTCCTGGATTTTCGGCGGAACGAAACATTTAAAATTTGATTATTATCAGCATACCGGACTTGATTTCGCCCCTAACGCGGACCTACGCGGACTAAACGCTGACTCACGCGGACTAAACGCGTTTGCGATTTACGATGGAAAAATTGCCAAAATTCAATTAAATGACGGAAACGACCATGGTTTGGGTAATACAATAATTATTGAACACTCAATTAACGGTGAAAAATTATATTCTTTATATGCTCATCTTTCTTTAATTAAAACAAACTTAAAAGAAGGTGATATAATTAACAAAGGCGAAATAATCGGCCAGGTAGGCAATAGCGGCTATGGCTGTGAAAATTATTGGCGGATAGGAAAAGACGGCTGTAATGAAACCGGTAAAAGAGATACGCATCTTCATTTTGAATTAAAGAAAGCGCCGGTTTTGGAAAATCCCGAAGGAGGAGACGCTTGTCAAACCCCTATTGGCGATTGGCGGTTTTGCTATGGCTACACTCCCGATTATCCGCAGGATTACGGGTATTACGACCCAACGGCATTTCTTTTTACAAAATTATTTCAAAATTAAAAATTTAAAATTAGAAATTTTAATTTATGTATGAATTAACTACGGAAAAATTTTCCGGCCCCATTGGAAAACTTTTGGAGCTTATTGAAGAAAAAAAACTTGAGATAACCGAATTAAACTTGGCGGAAATCACCGCCGATTTTTTGGAATATGTTAAAAAGATTGAAGCTGTTGAACCGCGTTTGCTCGCCAATTTTATTAATGTTGCGGCCAGCCTTTTGCTTATAAAATCAAAATCTCTTTTACCAGACCTTAAACTGACAATGAAGGAGGAAGAAAACATAAAAGATTTGGAAGGCCGTCTGAATTTTTACCGCAATTGCAAGCCGGCGATGAATCATATTAAAAAATTGGCTGGAAAGAAAAATGTTGAAATTTCAAGGTCGTTGTTTTTCTGCCGGCCGGAGGTTTTTTATCCTTCGCCGGACATTACGATTGAAAATTTGTTGAAATCCGCGGAGAAAATTCTTGAAGCTCTGCGCGAAATGCCCGAAGAACAAAAAATAGAACGTTCCCTTATAACGCTTGAAGAAAAAATAGAAGAAATCGTGGCTAGGCTGAAAGTGGAATTGGAGCGTTCTACCAGTTTTGGAAGTTTGTTGAAAGATAAGCCGCGCTCGGAAGTAGTAGTTCTATTTTTGGCGCTGCTTCATTTGCTTTCCGAACAAATGATAAGCGTGAAGCAAAATAAGGGGTTTTCTGATATAATAATAGAGAAAAAATAAAGAAGTGTAGTTGAAAGGGTTATAAAAATATGGAAGAAGACAAAAAAAATATAACAGCGGAAATTGAAGCATTCTTGTTTGTCTATGGCGAGCCGTTGGAAGTAAAAAAGATTTCTAAAATGCTTTCCCGCCCCTTGTCCGGCGGGCAGGCAAAGGGCGAAAAAGTTTCCGAAGCGGAAGTTAAAGAAGCGGTCAGCGAACTTCAGAAAAAATATTCAGAGGGCGGGGGATTGAACCTGATTTTTTCAGATTCGCCGGCCGGGCAAAAAGTTCAGCTTGCGACAAAGTCCGAATTCGCTCCGCTTATGGAAGAATTCATTAAAGACGAATTCAAAGAAGACCTGACTCCGGCATCTTTAGAAACACTTTCTTTAATCGCTTATCTCGGGCCGATTTCAAGAGCGCAGATAGATTATTATAGGGGAGTGAATTCAAGTTTTATTTTAAGGAATTTGTTGATGCGGGGGCTGGTTGAGCGCTACACCGACCCGCAAAGGGCGAATGTTTATTTTTACCAAGCCAGTTTCGATTTGATGAAATATCTGGGAATTTCAAAAATGGAAGACTTGCCGGAATACGAAAAATTTAAGACAATGGCAAAAATATAAATTTATGCAAATACAAGCAATATTGCTTTCTTTGGTTATTTTATTTTCAATAGCGATAAATTCCGGAGCGCGTAATAACGCTTCTTCTTTAGCGTCTTCGCAAACAATTCAAATGGAGCAATCGGAACAGGCCGCGCCAATCGTAAAAAAAGATATTCCGTTCGTTGTTTTTGTCGGCGACCTTTACTCGGCGATTTCTCAAAAAGCGGTCAGTTTTGGCAAGAGTTTAGCTCTTGCCGCCAATAGACTAGGCAGAAATCACAACCAAGAGCCGGCCTCCGCCCAAAATTCAACTTCCACTCCCGATTCAACTTTAATTTCAAAGCCCGACATCGCCGAAACCCAATTAAAATGCGATTCAAGCGAATACAATTTTATCAGCAAAGCGATGATGGCAAAACACATAGACGGTCAAGTTATTTTTGAATTAAATTCCGAAAATCGCTGGCCCATTGCCTCAATAACCAAATTGATGACAGCGGTTATAGCTCTTGAAAAAACCGATACCAATAAAGAAATAAAAATGAGCGATGAAATTATTGCCACTGAAGGATTTGCCGGTGATTTTAGAACGGGTGAGATTTTTAGAGAGATAGATTTAATTAAAGCAATGCTTGTTGCTTCAAGTAATGATGCGGCGGAAGCGATAGCCGAAAATTTTGAAGGCGGCAAACAAAGTTTCATAGACGAAATGCAAAAGAAAGCGGCGGAGCTTAAAATGTTCCAAACGACTTATTTGGAGCCGACAGGGCTTTCTTTTATAAACCAATCAACCGCAAAAGATTTGTCTGCTTTAATTTCTTACATTTATTCCAAACATCCCGAGATTCTCGAAATTTCCCGGCAAAAAGAAATCCAAATAATAGACCTTCAAACTGGCAAGCTTAAAAAGATTTTAAACATAGATAAATTTGCGGGGCAAAAAGATTTCATTGGCGGTAAAACCGGATTTATAGATGAATCGGGCAAGAATTTAATCGGAGTATTTGATATGTCGGGAGAAACAATTGTAACCGTTGTTCTGGGAGCGGATAATTCTTTCGAAGAAACGGCGAAATTAAAAACTTTGGTCCAAAATTGCAAATAAAATATGTATTCAACCCACATTTTTCTTATCGTTAAAATCATCTGCGCGTTTGTTTTGTCTTTCACTTTGGCGCTCGCTTTGTCGCCGGCTTTGATAAGACTTCTTTATAAATACAAATGTTGGAAAAAAAAGCCGCGAGAATATACTATTGACGGCTGGAAAACTCCGATTTTTACGGAACTTCACGGCAAAAAAGAAATTTCAACTCCGAGAATGGGAGGAATTTTGATTTGGGGAACGGTTTTAATAATCACCTTGGGAGTGTTTATTGTTTCCAAATTTATACCTGAAGCGCTGGGGATGAAAATAAATTTTCTTTCCCGTTCGCAAACATGGCTTCCACTTTTCAGTTTGGTCTCGGCTTCTATTTTAGGACTGGTTGATGATTTGCTTGTTATCAACAACAAAGGCAAATATATTGGCGGGGGGATAAGGTTTAAAGCGCGAATGGCTATAATCGGATTAATCGCTCTTGCCGGCGCTTGGTGGTTTTATGTCAAGCTCGGCTGGTCGAGTATTTACATTCCTTTTTACGGCAATTTGGAAATAGATGGTTTGTATATTTTAATTTTTATTATTGTTGTTTTGGCGACTTTTTCGGGTGGAGTGGTGGACGGCTTAGACGGTCTTTCGGCTGGAGTTCTGACGCCGATTTTCGCTTCGTTCGGAGTGATTGCTTATTCAAAAGGGCTTTATGATTTAGCGACTTTCATCGCCGTTATCATTGGCGCTTTGGTGACTTATTTATGGTTTAATGTATATCCGGCAAGATTTTATATGGGGGAGACGGGGATTATGGGACTCACCGTTGTTCTGGCGGTTATCGCCTTTTTGACGAATTCGGTTTTATTTTTACCGGTTATCGCTTTTATGCTTGTGATTGAATCCGGCTCGGTAATAATCCAATTATTTTCAAAAAAGTTTTTTAAAAAGAAAGTTTTTTTATCCGCGCCCATACACCATCATTTTGAAGCGCTTGGCTGGCCCGAAACTCAAGTGACGATGCGCTTTTGGATTATTTCCGCCGTATTCAGCGGACTTGGACTGGTTTTGTTTTTCTTGAGCAAGTTTTTATAGGCGCATATGGCGGGAAAATATTTATTTGCTATAATTTATGAATGACTACTCTCGTCAAAAACGTCCAGCTTGTTGATGGTTCTGGCAAGCCTCCTTTTAAGGCGGATGTTTTAATCCGCAATGAAAAAATTTCAGCCATCGGCAACTTTCCGACCTATAATGCCCACGATACGATAGAGGGTTTTGGCGCGTATCTGGCGCCCGGTTTTATAGACATAAACAACAATGCCGATCATTATCTGACTCTTTTTTCAAACCCATCGCAAAAAGATTACTTACTTGAAGGCGTTACCACTATTATCGGCGGCCAATGCGGGGCATCGCTTGCGCCGTTGCTTTACGGCTCTTTGGAATCAATCAAGGATTGGGCGGATATCGGGAAAATGAACATCGGCTGGCACACAGTGAAGGAATTTTTTGGTATTTTAAACGGTTTGAAATTCGGCGTTAATTTCGGCACACTCGCCGGCCATCACACAATAAGACAAGGAATAGTCGGAGATTCAAAAAGAGATTTATCGGGAGGCGAACTGAAAGTTTTTAGTTTAATATTGAACCGCGCGCTGAAAGATGGAGTTTTTGGATTTTCAACCGGACTCGGATACATTCATGCCAAGCAAACTTCTTACAGCGAAATAAAATCCCTTGTTGAAACCGTTGCTAAAAATAAAGCGCTTTATGCTACTCATTTACGCAATGAGAAAAGAGAGTTATTACAATCGGTAAATGAAACAATAAATGTTGCCAAAGAAACCGGAGCCAAAGTTTTGATTAGTCATTTCCGTCCGCTTTCAGGCTACGGCGCGGATTACGAAGAGGCAATTGATTTGATAAGCAAGAATTCCGCCAAAGCCGACGTTTGTTTTGATATTTATCCTTCGGACACCAGCGCGGTTTTAGTTCACGACATTTTACCCGAATGGGTTAAAGAAGGAAATACTGAAAGTATCTTAAAAGATATTGAAACTCCGGGATTCAGAGGAAAAATAATTCGTGAACTTCCAAGATTTAACATTGAAGAAACGATTATTTTAAACGCGCCTTCAAACGCTTATTTAAATGGAAAATCACTGAAAGAATTTTCAGACAATAGGGGATTAAAGCCCTTGGAAGGAATCTTGGAATTGATGAAAATAACCGGTTTGCGGGCGGTAATTTCATATAAAAACGTCAGCTTGAAAAAAACGATAAATGCCATAAAAAACGACAGAGCGATAGTCGCTTCAAATAATATCCCAAAAACTTTCACCGGACTTTTGGAATTGGCGGAAAAAGAAAAAGTTTTGCCCGTTGAAACCGCGATTTATAAAATCACCGGCTTTCCGGCGCAAAGGCTCGGGTTGAAAAACAGGGGATTGCTAAAAGAAGGATATATCGCCGACCTTACTCTTTTCAAAGACGCGCAAATACGCGAGGTTATGCTTAATGGCAAACAAGTTGTGAAAGACGGAACTTTTCAAAATATCCTGGCAGGACAAGTTTTGAAGAAAATGTAAAATTTAAATATCAAAGTGGAAAATGTTTAAAACACTAAAATTAAAATCTAATTATCGCCCGGATTATGTTTTTATCGTTTGCGCTTTGTTATTAACCGTTTTCGGGCTGGTCATGCTTTCTTCGGCGTCTTCGGATTTAGGAAAAATAAATTTCAACGACACTTACTATTATTTAAAGCACCAAATTATTTACGGTTTGGGTTTGGGCGCCATCGGATTTTTGTTCGCTTTTTTCATTGATTACCGCTTTTGGCAAAAAATAGCCGCGCCTTTGCTTATCTTAAATTTGTTTTTACTTGTTTTGGTTTTTACGCCTTTAGGCTCTTCGCATGCCGGCGCGAGCCGATGGCTGGATTTGGGATTTACGTCGGTTCAACCCGCCGAACTGCTCAAATTTTCTTTCATAGTTTATCTTGCTGCGTGGCTGGCTCCGCGCGCGAAAGGCGCGAATAAAAAAAAACGCCAAAAAGATTTTTGGGCGGGATATTTTCCATTTTTAATTATCTCCGGATTAGTTGCCGTTTTAATTATTATGCAACGTTCAACTAGCGCCGTAGCGATTATTATGGCGGCCGGACTTTTAGTTTATTTCGTCAGTGGCGCAAGGCTTTCTTTTATTTTCAGCGCGATTTTTTTGGGATTGTTGGGATTCGCGTTGCTTGTTTCGTATTCGCCTTACCGCCTTGACCGCGTGGAAACTTATCTGAAAATGGTTACCGGTTCGGAATCAATAGATTATGAATCAAGCGCGTTCCATGTTAATCAATCGTTAATATCCATGGGCTCGGGCGGATTTTGGGGAGTGGGATTCGGGCAATCAACCGCCAAATTCAAGCGTTTGCCGGAGCCGATAAGCGATTCAATTTTTGCCGTTATCTCGGAAGAACTGGGATTTATCGGGACAGCCTCTTTAATTGGAATTTTTGGAGTGTTTTTTGTAAAAGGTTTTATTATAGCAAAAAAATCCGCCGGCCAATTCGCCAAACTGATTATAGTGGGATTTGTTTCCGTAATGGCAATCCAGACCTTTATTAATATTGCCGCCATTTCCGGGCTTATACCTTTAACGGGTGTTCCACTGCCATTCATCAGTTATGGCGGAACATCGCTTGCGGTTTTTTTGACGATGGCGGGAGTAATTGGTAATATTAGTAAGTATAATTAATTGCTAATTGCAAATTGCTAATTGTAAAATTAATCTTGCAATCTTGAAATTTGCAATCTTAAAATTATAAATGCTTCGCATTTTATTCGCCGGCGGAGGAACAGGAGGGCACATTTATCCCATTCTTGCCGTTGCCGAAGAACTTCGAATTTCGGGCGATAACATGGAAATGGATCTGCGTTATTTTGGCGTTCCGGGAAATTATAAAAAATTTCTGGAAGCAAAAGGAATTAAAGTTTCCGGGATTTTTTCCGCCAAGCTCCGACGTTATTCCGACATCAGGAATCTTATTGATATTTTATTTTTTTTGCCCTTAAGCTGCATTCAGGCGCTTTGGAAAGTTTTTTGGTTTATGCCCGATATTCTTTTTTCAAAAGGCGGGCCGGGCGCTTTGCCCGTTGTTTTGGCATGTCGGCTTTATCGCATTCCGGTAATAATCCACGATTCCGATTCCATTATGGGATTAGCGAATAAATTATCCAGCCATTTCGCGCAAAGGATAGCGGTTTCTTTCAGTTCCGCAATTGAAGATTTAGCCCAAAAAAATCCAAAATTGAGCGGCAAAACGGCTTTAATAGGCAATCCCGTCAGACGTTCGCTTTTAAGCGCCGTCGTAGACTCGCAAGCGGCAAAAAAACTTTTCGGATTCGATTCTGAAAAGCCGGTAATTCTGGTTATCGGCGGTTCGCAAGGCGCGGTTAAAATAAATAATTTTATTGTGGAAACCGCCGCCGAATTGGTTAAAAAATTCCAAATTTTGCACCAAACGGGAATAAAAAATTTTGACTCCGCAAAAACAGAACTTAATTCAATTTTACAAAATTTCTCCGAAGAAGAAAAAAAGAATTACAAACTTATACCTTATTTTGAGAAAGACATGGCAGACGCTTATTCTGCGGCCGATTTGGTAGTTTCGCGGGCATCAAGCGGTTCTATTTTTGAAATAGCTTTCTTTGGCAAACCCTCCATTTTAATTCCTTTGCCCGAAGAAGTTGTCGGCGTACATCAAACTAAAAACGCCTATGAATATGCCAAAACGGGAGCCGGGATTGTTATAGAAGAACCCAATCTCAAACAAAATCTTTTTATGGCGCAATTGGAAAAAATTTTCTTAAATCCGGAGAGGTTTAAATCAATGTCCGCGGCCGCCAAACAATTCTCCAAACCCCAGGCGGGAAAAATGATTGCTGAAGAAATTTTCCGAATGATTGAAAGGAGCTAAAATTCGTGTTATTCTAAAATTAATGACAGAAAGTCTAAATAAACCGGTTCGGACGCGTTTTGCGCCTTCGCCAACCGGCTTTTTCCACATCGGTTCGGCCCGAACCGCGCTTTTTAACTGGCTCTTCACAAGGCAAAATAATGGCAAATTTATATTAAGAATTGAAGATACCGACGTTGAACGGTCAAATTCTGATTTTGAAAAAAATATTATTGACGGAATAAAATGGCTTGGGCTTGATTGGGACGAAGGACCCCAAACGCAGACTAACACAGACCATACGCAGACAAATGCGGAAAATTTGTCGTCTAATCCGCGTGGGTCAGCGTCCAGTCCGCGAATGTCCGCGTATAAGGGCGACTATGGACCCTATAGACAAAGCGAGCGACTTGATATTTACGAAAAATATTTAAGAAAACTCATAGAGGAAGAAAAAGCCTACTATTGTTTTTGTTCAAAAGAAGATCTTGAATCAGACAGGCAGGCGATGCTGTCTCAAGGCATAGCGCCAAAATATGGCGGCCGCTGCCGACACATAAAAAAAGACGAGGCCGAGAAAAGAGTGAAAACGGGGGAACAAGCGGTTATTCGTTTCCGTGTTCCAGAAATAGAAGTTGAATTCACGGACATTATCCGCGGGAAGGTCAAATTTGACGCTTCGCTTATCGGTGACATTGTTATCGCCAAAAATTTGCGTTCGCCGTTGTTTAATTTTTCAAACGCCGTTGACGACGCCGAAATGAAAATAACCCACGTCATCAGGGGAGAGGACCAACTTTCAAATACTCCAAAGCAAATTTTAATCCAAAAAGCGCTTGGCTTTGAAACTCCGCAATACGCCCACTTGCCGCTGATTTTTACTCCCGACCGAAAAAAAATGTCAAAGCGTTATCTTGAAACGGCGTTAATAGACTACGTAAAAGACGGCTATTTGAAAGAAACTATTATAAACTTTTTAGCATTTTTAGGCTGGCACCCGAAAGAAAATAAAGATATTTTGGAAATAGGGGAGCTTGTTAAAGAATTCAATTTAAAGCGCGTACAGAAAGCCGGCGCGGTTTTCAATCTTGAAAAGCTTGAGTGGCTTAACGGTCAATACATCAAAACGCTTTCTTCGGAAGAATTGGCGGAGAGAATGAAAAATTTTATTCCCGAATCATGGTTTAATAAAAGCAATAAAGAAATTTTAGTAAAGGCGATTTCGCTTGAAAAAGAGAGAATAAAAAAAATGTCCGACTTCAAAGAATCGGCGGGTTTCTTTTTCGAATTATTCGATTACGAAGAAAAACTTTTAGCCTGGCCAAGACCGACTGGAGAAGAATTTATAATGAATAAAGAAAAAACATCGGCTAATTTAAAACTCTTGTCAGAAGAGATAGACAAAATTTTTAAAGCCGATTTTACTAAAGAAAATATTGAGGAAGCGATAACGCCGTTAACCGCGGTTTGGGGCAGAGGAGATTTGTTATGGCCGTTGCGCGCCGCTCTTTCCGGTAAAGAAGCTTCGCCTGGACCGTTTGAAATAATGGAAGTTTTAGGAAAAGAAGAAACGTTAAGACGGCTTGATTTCGCTATCCAAAAATTTAAGAATTAAAATCTTTGAATTTTATTAAAATAAAATTCAAATAGAAATGCTTTATGCAAAATCACAATTCAAAATTTAAAAATTTTACATTTTACATTGTCACTTTGATATTTGCACTTTCAACTTTAAATTTAGCGGCCGCAGCCGATTTGAAAGGCTCGATTGACCGGAAAACCCAAGAACTTCTTGAAATAACCGATAAAATAAACGAAAACCAAAAAATTCTTGATGCCGCGCAAGGCCAAAGCCGGACTCTTAAAGGCGAAATCAAAAAAATCAATTCAAATATCAATCAGGTTAATTTAAGCATTAAATCGAGCGAGTTGACAATAGATAAGCTTGAGCTTGAAGTTGATTCATTGCGCGACGAAATTTCCGACGCGGAAAAAGAAGTTTCTTTGAAAGAAAAAGCTGTTGCTCAAATACTCCGCGAATTCCAAAAAGGGGACGATGAAACTCCTTTTATGATTTTTTTGAAAAATAAAAGTTTGGCGGACAGCGTTTTTGAAATGCAAAATTTAGCGGATTTAAGCAATGGGTTATCCGTTGAGATAAATAGCCTAAAAGAAGCGAAGGGCAATTTATCCGGGAAACTTGGAGAAACAAGCGATAAAAAACAAAACGTCCAAGTCGAAAAAGAAAATCTTAAAAATAAACAAATAATATTAAGCGACACAAAAAGCGAAAAGCAATTTGTGTTGACGCAGACGAAAAATCAGGAAAAAGTTTATCAGCAAACATTAACCGAACTTCAAAAAAGGCAAGCCGAAATCGCTTCGGAAATCGAAGTTATGGATGAAGAGTTGAGGTTGAAGATAGACCCGTCAACTTTGCCTTCAAAAAGGCCCGGAGTTCTGGCGAGGCCCGTCAGTGGAGCCATAACACAGGAATATGGCGCCACCGCTTTCGCCAAATATGGCTATGCGGGTAAATGGCACAACGGCTTGGATTTCGCCGCGTCCATCGGAACGCCTATTTATAGCGCGGAAAAGGGGACTGTTATTGCCGTTGGGAATTCAGACAAATATTGCAACAAAGGCGCTTATGGAAAATTTGTCGTCGTTAAGCACGAAAATAATTTAACAACTCTTTATTCACATTTGTCTTTGCAAAAAGTCAAAGTTGGAGATACAATTGAAAGGGGAGGATTATTGGGATATTCGGGTAATACCGGATATGCCACGGGTCCCCATCTGCACTTTTCCGTTTTTTCCAGCCAGACGTTTAAAATGGGTCTTTCAAGAGTTTGCGGATTATTGCCATACGGAGGAGACCTAAACCCGGCGGATTATTTATAAAAATATAAATGAAAATATAAATGGTCGAAGTTGAATTTTATTTTAATAAAATTTATGGAACTGCTTCAAAAATTAACCGAGCTTCTCAAATATGCCACTAATTGGTTTGACCAATATATTCTTGCCAATCTTGGCTGGTTTATTAGAGGCTTGATTGAATTGCTTATTAAAATTTTTCAGTTCTTTATAGACGCTCTTAATTGGGTTCTGCAATATGTAAGATAGGCTAAATGCTTAGGGAAGTAGCATAAATAAGCTTAACCAAATGACGCGAAATATATCTTTTACGCCATTTTACAACGCTGATTATATCATCATCGTAAAATGGCTCCATAGATTTTAATTTTAGAATGAAACCAAAAATTCATTTTATCGGTATAGGCGGAATAGGAACCAGCGCTCTCGCGCGCTGGTTTTTGTCAAAAGGATATAAAGTATCGGGTTCCGACACCTCTCCTTCCGAAACCACACAAGAATTGAAAAAACAAGGAATTAAAATATTTGTGGGCCAAAAAGCCTCAAATTTGGATAAAAATATTGATTTAGTGGTACATACTGCCGCTGTAAAGGCTGGAAATCCGGAATTTAAGAAGGCTAGAGAGTTAAAAATACCTGTAATGAGCTATTCTCAAGCGCTTGGGAATCTGACAAAGCATTATAAAACTATTGCCATAGCCGGCACGCACGGCAAAAGCACCACAACGGCGCTTATGTCTCTGGTTTCAATTAAGGCAAAACTCGACCCTACGGTTATCGTTGGAACAAAACTTAAAGAATTTGGCGGAAGCAATTTTAGACCTGCCCGCCGAAATTTTAATGGAGGCGGGAATGGCAAAGGTGAATATCTTATAATAGAAGCTGATGAATATGCCAACGCCTTTTCAAATTATTATCCTTGGGCGGCAATTATATTAAACATAGACCGCGAACATCTCGATTTTTATAAAAATCTTTCTGAAATAAAAAATGCCTTTCTTGGTTTTATTGGCAATGTTAAGCCCGGCGGCATTTTAATTTTAAACAAAGACGATAAAAACCTTTTCAGTCTGAAAAATAAAATTCAGAAAATCGCCGGAAGAAAAAAAATAAAAATACATTGGTTTAGTGTTAATAAGAATCTGGAAAAAATTCTTCAGATAATCGGCAGGCATAATGTCTCAAACGCTTCGGCTGTCTACGACCTTGCTAAAATGCTTGGCGTAAAAGAGAAAGATATAAAATCCGCCCTAAAGTCTTTCACGGGCGCCTGGCGCAGAATGGAATACCGAGGTCTCCTAAAAGCTAAAAGCTATAAGCTAAAAGCTAAAGTATACGACGATTACGCCCATCACCCGACTGAAATCAAGGCTACACTCTCTGGAATAGCCCAGAAATGGCCCAAAAGGCCCTTAATTTGCGTTTTTCAGCCCCATCAGACAAAGAGGTTGACTTCGCTTTTTAAGGAGTTTTCAGGGGCTTTTGACGATGCAAACGCGCTGATTTTATTGGATATATTTAAAGTTCGCGGTCGCGAGAATGTGTCGCAAAACGTTAACTCAAAAACGTTAGCGGAAGCAATTAAAAAACGTGTTTCAAAATTCAAAATTCGGAATTCTAAATTAAAAAATATCATCTATCTCCCCCACTCCCAACAAAAGAATATTAAAAGGGTCTTAAAAAATATTCTACAAGTTTCAAGTTTCAAGTTTCAAGCTAATGTGATAATGATGGGCGCCGGAGATATTTACCACCACACCAAGCGATTATTGGCGTCTTCGACGCGAAAATAATATAATCTATAATCGCTTGGTGTGGTGGTTTACAAAATGACCGATAGTTTGATAAACTAAATCCTGAATTTTATTTTTATGTATTACAACAATTTAGAAAGCTTTAAAAAACTTTCTGGCTACGAGATTGACGGCGCTTGGTATCCGCGCGTAACAAAAATCGTGGAGATTAAAGCCAAGCCCGCGCTTTACCGTTTTTACGGCGACTTAGGCAGTTTTAACGAGGGCGAAGAAATTAAAAAAAAGTCCGCCACCGAAGGCACAATGCTCCATGAAGCGGTTGAAAAAATTCTTGTCGGAGGAAAACCGGAAATTGACCAAATTATTAAACCGGCAGTTGAGGCTTTTATTGAATTTTTAAATAAAACAAACATCCAAGTTGACCCGGAATTCGTTGAAAAACAAGTTGTTAATCTTGACGACCGCTACGCCGGCACATTGGACGCCTTGGCGCTGATAGACGGCAAATTTGGAGTTTTAGACATCAAAACTTCGCAAGCGATTTATCGCGATTATAATTTGCAGACTAGCGCTTATATGGCGGCGCTTGAAAACCAATTCAAAAATCTCCAAAGCAGATGGATTTTAAGAATAGACCAAGGGAGAAAATGTTTGAATTGCGGAGCAACTATGCGCGAAAAAGGCGGCCGACAAAAAATAAAAACTCCCTATACGGTGAAATCCAAAGCTTGCCAGCATATATGGTCAGAACCAAAAGGCGAAATAGAACTTAAAGAATTCCCCTACTGGCAGGAAGATTACAAAGCGTTTTTAGGCGCGAAAAGACTATGGGAGTGGGAAAACGATTATTTCTTAAAGATGGCGGGGTATCTTTCTTGAAACTTAAAGCTTGAAGCTTAAAAGTTTTTATATAAAAAAGCCCCCAAGGTTTCCATCCTTGAAAGGGGTATTTGAATTACCCGAAGGTAATTAACTATAAAGACTTAATGAACTTAATAAGAAAATAGCATATTTAAACTAATTAGTCAAACTGGAACACTTTTCAATAATAATCGGCGCGTGGTTAAATTCGCGGTTCACCAAATAACCCAAGCCGAAACTTATTGAACACATTAAGAAGACCAAGAAAAAAATTATGATGTCGCGCTTATGCTCAATTATTAACTCTTTTATTTTCCAAGTCATAAATTTTCAATTATCAATTGATAATTATAAATTAAGATAATTAATCCATTTTTCATATAACTCTTTCGTCGCTCTTAAATCTCTGGCGTTGTATTTTGCGATTTCGAGATACTTTTTATTTTTGAAAAATCCGGCCACCTCATCTCCGCTCATCCCGTCTTCTTTTGGACTTTTTATGCCGAACAGCCGGCTCCACATATGCAGGCTTCCCCTTTTTCTTAAATTCCCCTGAAAGCTTAGTTGGTCCGCCAAGTCGATGTGAACGCAAGTTCTTTGCTGATAAAAATACCGGCTCTCGGACAAATTTTTCGTAGGCCGGATTCCATGATACGCCGAGCGAATCATCAGAAACGGGCCGTCAAATTGCCTGCCATTAAAAGAAACAAATTCCTGGTATTTCGGCGCGATTTCTTTCCAAAAATGCTCAAGCATTTCTTTTTCCGTCATTTGCTTGAATTTAATCCCCTCCTCCGTGAAATCACCGATGTTTTCGCCCGGCGCTTGAAAATAAATTCCGCCCTGATTTTTTTCATAATCAAGCGTGCCGATAACCACAATTTCCGCGGTTAAAGGCGAAAAGCCAAGCTCTTCTTTAAGATTTTTCAAAGCCGCCCGGTACTCTTCATCATTTTCCGATTCCCTCTTAATCCAGCGGGTAAGCGATTTTTGACTGGTTTCGTCAAAAGAATCAAAATCCGCGCCCACGGTTTCAATATCAAAAATTAGTTTTGAAGTTGACATAACACCCTAAATTGTACTACAATTTAGGGAAATTCCAAATAATAAATCACAAATTCCAAAGATAAATTCGTTTGGGATTTGGCGCTTGTAATTTGATATTTGGAGCGTAAGCGACTATGGCTCATACAAAATCCGGAGGTTCAACTAAATTAGGCAGAGAATCGGCTTCAAAAAGATTGGGCGTCAAAAGGCAAGACGCTCAGAAAGTCAAGGCTGGCGAGATTTTAATCCGCCAAAGAGGCTCAAAATACTTAGCCGGTTTAAACGTGGGCAAAGGAAGAGATGACACCTTATACGCCTTAAAACCGGGCGCCGTTAAGTTCGCCTCTAAAATAAAAATAAAGTTTGACGGCAACAAAAGAAGCGTTAAAGTTATAAGCGTTATAAAGAAATAACGTTAATTTTCAGATTTGCCTTTATCCCCTTTCCTAAATTAATTTCAACTCGGCGCTCGCCGAGTTTTTTTATTGGCCGCTCTAATTCCAGCTCAAAATTATCTTTAGAATATCCGTGTATATCTGTTTTCATATCCGCGTAAATCCGTGTTTTGATATCTTCTTTATTGACCGAGCCGAAAACCTCGCCTTTTTCTCCTGTTTTAACCTTAAACTCAAACTCTCTGCTTTCAAGATTTTTTGCCAGAGCAATTAACCCGCTTTTATTTTTTTCTTCTTCTTTAAGCGCCGCCGCTTTTTGCGCTTCAAGACTTTTTATCGCTTCTTCGGTGGCGATTTTCGCCAAACCTTGCGAAAACAAAAAATTTCTGGCGTAGCCGTCGCTGACGTTTTTCACGTCAAATTTTTTGCCGACATTTTTTACGTCTTTAAGAAAGATTACTTTCATCCCACACATAACTTACACAATCAATGAGTTACATAGCCTTTCTTTAAGGCGACGCAAACCTTGAACGTGTAGCTTTAATGATTTTTCTCGATTAAACGCATCTTTTTTTGAAAATATATGCCTCGCAATATATCAATCTCCAAGGCGCGTATTTCTTGGTATGATATGACTTCCCTTGATTATGTTATGTGTGGGATTCATTTTAAATGCTTATGTTCAATATCGGAATTAAATTTGAGGGCATTTCGCTTATTTCTTGTTTTATCACTTCAATCGCTTTGTCCAGTTGCGGGTCGTGGCCGGCAATAATATCTTCTTCGCTTATTTTAACTTCAAAATCCGGGTCTATGCCGTTTTTGTCTATTAATTCTCCGCCGGGCATGCGCCAATGAGCTACCGTGATTTTGACCATAGAGCCGTCTTTAAGAGTTTCTAATTGCTGAACAGTTCCCTTTCCGAAGCTTTTTTCACCGATTAATTTAATGCCTTTAATGTCTTTAAGCGCGCCGGCCAAAATTTCCGAAGCCGAGGCCGAACCGCCGTTTATCAAAACCACAACCGGCAAATCCCTGAACAAACCGTTGCCGTAAGAAGTGTAAACTTGCTTTTCGCCCGAGCCGAATTCTTCGGTTACCACTGTGGAATTGTTTTCCAAAAACCAACCTGCTAAGTTAACCGCCGCGTCCAGATATCCGCCCGGATTATCTCTCAAATCCAAAATTAATCCTTTTGGATTTTTCATCGCCGCTTTTACCGCCGCCTGATAAAACATAAACGGCGATTGCTCGTAAAAATTGTACAAATGAATATAAGCCACATCGCCTATCATCTTTGAATCGGCTGTTGGGACTCTAATGATGTCGCGGACTATTGAAAATTCTTTTGGTTCTTTAAAACTATCTCTCAAAATCGCCAACTTAACCGTTGTCCCCTGTTCTCCTCTTATTAATTTAACCGCTTCCTCAATAATCATTCCGTAAGTATCCTTGCCATCAACTTTCATTATTTTGTCTCCCGCTTTGAGGCCCACTTTTTCCGCCGGAGAATCTTTAAGAGGCGCGACTATCATTAACTGGTCGTTTTTCACGTCAAGTTGGGCGCCGATTCCAAAAAACTGGCCTGAAATGTCTTGATTGAATTTTTTGGCGTCGGCCGGCGAAAAGAAAACTGAATTTTGGTCTCCAAGAGAATCAACCAAGCCGGAAATTGCGCCATAAACCAAATCTTGGCTGTTTAAATTTTGCGCGCCAACGTATTTACTTTTAACTTTTTGCCACACGTCCCAAAAAAGAGAGAAGTCAACATTTTCGGAA